>JAABUW010002582.1_pt1 | contig 27265 bp, 24 predicted proteins | sample 5560081 | NCBI WGS metagenome assembly JAABUW01 (sample SAMN10711882, study PRJNA513363) | rock metagenome | isolation source: Antarctica rocks | place: Antarctica: Victoria Land, Knobhead sud | reverse complement strand
AGGAAGGATATTCAACTTTAGTGTTGTGGAGAGTGGTTTGATGGTCTGTATGGCTGGGTTACAGGTGTTTATTGTAAGGTTCTTTTTCCAGGGTGCACGGAAAGGTGAGTTTCCATTTCTCTGCTTCTGAGGCTTGGAAAAGTAGACGCTGACTTTTGATGCAGGATACGTATGAGTAAATTCTTCGAGTATCTTGGTAGCGTTTTGAAACTTGGTGGGAAAATCGGGTGTATAATAATACCCGGAGTTATCTCAAGAGCGACTTCCGAAGACACTGTTACGTTGCATTCACAGACTTGGCATTTGCTATTGATTAACATCAACCCTGTCCGAGATATCATCAGAATGCCCAGCAATTTTGCCTAGGACGATCTACACGGACGACAGCCCTCCCCCTTCTATTGATCTCTGCGCTGGCTTGCATGGAATCAGACACTTTGAGATTACTCAAAAGGCCTTTATGGTTCCCTCAAACGGTTCAGATTTACTCCAACATGCCACCCAGAGCGCAACAATCTTTACATGACTCATTCTAGCTTTCGCACAACAGTACACCTTTCCTTTCTCTTTTTCAAGAAGCAGCCCGCCTGCTACCTTTCCGGCCAGCTGGAACCCTCTTCCCTAACAGCATTCTCCTCTGTCCGGATATCTTGATCAGTGCAAACCCTAGTTCTCCTATCGGATCTGTTCCCCAGCCCCTTTCCTGAACTGGCTAGACCCTGAGGCAAATGTTTCAGTTACGTGCTTGGTTTTAGGTTGTCGTTTCATATAAAGATGGCGTGGGTAATTTGATATTGGCCTATTTTATGGTAAACGGCTGCTGATGATTAAGGAATCTGCATTGTGAGAAAAGAATGGGAAAAGGGTGGGGAGAAAGTGTTCAAGACTCCGAGAGTGTTGTACGAATATGCGTGAGAAGTTTAGGGAAGCTTGTGTGTGAGTGGAAATTTTTGCGCACGTGGTTGTATAGATGATGGGAGGTTATGTGGTGCTTACGCTTTGGTAACATGGCTTTCTCGCAACATAACAATCACTTATCTGTATAGAACCAGCGGTCCTCTTCTCCCAATTTGTTTGGCATTTGTTGTTCGAAGTGAACAGGTGCAACAAATGTGTAAACAACACACATGACATAGGTCAACAGCACGATTGCTGGAGAAGATATAATTTGACTTCCACAGCTGGGCCCATAAGATCTGCTAGCCCATCGAAGTATCTCTCTTGATATCGTTCATCGTTGCATCTCACGGCAGACAGGTCTTACTGATCCTCGAGTTTCCTTGCTGAAGATACACTCAGCGTTCCGCTCCTGATATCCCACGTCCTGGACTATTTCGGCAATGTCTGCTTTTCCGGCTTCAGCCGAGACGGCCGTCAACTTCGATGGCTGTCCTGCAGAAATCCAGGTCGCTATCGCAGAATACTGCTCAACCCGCGACGTACGGAGTCTCTGCGCTACGTCGAAGCGGCTCTTTGCGCATTGCTTACCTGTGCTTTATCGCCATGTCGACCTAAGCTTTCATAACCGTGGCAATCTAAATTTCACCTACCGCCGTGGCACTCAAATGGATTACGAGTTTTGCGATCCATCCGAGATACCGATTCCTACCCAGACTACCCCTCGAGGCATTAACATCGCTTTCGAGCTGTACAACCGTTTTGAGAGAATGAGCAGTACTCAACCTAAGCAGGCGAAGTTCCTGAAGACAATGCTAGCTCATCCCGAGTACGCCCCGTACGTTCGATCTCTTAGCTGGACACTTCTGAGCTGGAACCACGAGCTGCCTATATCTATACAGCTTAAAGAGGGTATTCAACAGCAAATGAAGCAAGTATGGAATGTCCTGGGAACTCTGCACAATGTCAAAACTCTCGATCTGGCTTACCTCTCAAATCACCTGAATACCGATTTGTCACGTCAGTGTCCAGCTGTTCTTTTCTTCAATGCTACGTCTATCCGTCTTCAAGGAATGATGGAACATTACCTTGCCACATCCATTCTACATTCAATCGACCCCGCGAAGCTTACACACCTATGCTTGGACAATCTGTACGACTGTGGCCGTAAAGGACCATTTGTCAGATATGATGGCCAATGGCATGCCGATAACGAAGAGGTGGGACGCGGGTCGTACTTGGTGGATCAAGGACGACAGGCACCAGGACCTATGTCTGGCTTACTCGGAGAGCTAGAAGGCCGCTGCACAGCTTTGAAGTCTTTGACATTGCGCACGAAGCTAGACTGGTATGAGCAGTCAAACCCGTTTGCGCTACGGGATAACACAGTCTACGCCGAATGGGCGCACTTTCTCCAATCGGTGCGAAACACGTTGGAGTGTTTCCAATTCGAGCAAAGACCTAAGGTAGTCTCGCCACAACGAGTGTCAGCATCACCGAGTAGCAACGTCGTTTTTTTAAACGTTTTCTACTTAGACTTAGACTTTCTCGAAACGATTTTCCAGGTATTGTTGCAGGTTGGTGATTGGCCCCGCCTGAAAGCCTTGAACTTGAAGGGAGTTGGTCCCTTCAGCCACAATACCGAGGTAGGTGAGCAGATGAGACGGAAACTGAGAGCGAAGATTGGATGGGGCATGCTGGTGGATTTTAATGTAATGACTTTTTGAAAGGCTCTTTAAGTTACATGGGTTCAGATTGTCGGTGGATTTGCCAATGTCTAGAATAGTGTGCTCTGAGCAATCGGTCCTAGAATAAATTCAATATGGATCGAAGTCTAGGCATAAAGACGAGCAATGAACACCTCTCCCAATGCAAAGCTTACTGTCAACTTACAAATACGGTAGAATCTACCTGAGTTTCGAGAGAAGAAAGTTAACGTAGATCAAGAAATCAAGAAGAATCATCGTTTGATTATAACAGTTTTCTCGAGCCGTGAATCGAAGTACAAGCATCTGTATAGTCCTTGTCGACCATATGTCCCTTGTATATGTATGGTCTTCTATCATTCAGCGCTGCTGTATAGACAAGAAATCTCCAAAGCCAGTCCTTCCAAAGGCTTCTCCTAATAGGATCTTCACCTGGGTCTCTTACCAAGTCTACAAATTGTTTGCGCAAGATCAAAACAAGGTAAATCTTACCGCTAATTTAACACAGCTACCACGCTAGCGCGTAGCGCGCTTATGAGTGACGTATGAGTCTAACCCCAGATAGGTTTGTTTACTTTTCCGAACGCTTCCAATCGAAAAGCTTGATGCCAACCCGCCATTTGAATTTGTTACTTGACAGTCTGGTCAACGCTCCTTCGATTTTGATATATATTTACACTCGTTATTTCGTGCCACCCACAATCGTTTGTAGCAAGCAATTTCTGGCAGCGCGGTCCACCAGCGTACTCGCACAGCTCAGAGCTTTATTTCGCACGCCCTGGATTAGGCCCTTCACTTACTACGAAACAGTGCTTCAATAGAAAGCTATAGTTGGGGCCTTAAGAGCTTGGACATAACAGTAAAATCAGACGACTTATGATCAGCAATGGCACATGTGGCGCCCAGCCTACCTTCTCGCTTTCCCTGCTGGTGTCGAGCAACCTATTCCTGGGGAGGAGAGTCGAAGCGTGATTTGGGATTCATTGAAGGGGACTTGATAGAATGCCTAAACGCGGGCGATGGATCATGGTGGATGGGGCGCTTACACCGAGACAAACGGGCAATGGGAGTTTTTCCCTCAAATTTCGTCAAGGTCCTAGACGACAGCTTTCGGCCAATTAGTCGAACAACAAGTCCGTTGCCACCCATGAATGGTACGGGAACGCTGTCACACTCCCCAAGCGCAACCACTTCCCCACAAAAGTCGAAAACATTTCGAAAACCGTTCACAGCTTATGCTTCGAATCCCACAAAGGACGGTGCTCGCACACCAAGTCCAAACATAACTCCCACAAAGACTAAAACATTCCGCAAACCCTTCCAAGCGTATACTCAGGCTAGTTCGCCAAACCCGGCAGCCGCTGCTGCACACCTAGAAATTAGATCTAGAGGACCATCACCAAATCCGAGCCGGCAACCAAGCTATGTACAGGAACCTTCGATACCGCCCTTATCAGGGTACAATTCACAGTACGGTTCGCGCGCTCCTTCCCCTGCTCCGTTTTCGCAGTGTCGCCCGGTGTCCTCCAATGGGCCTCCAAGATTTTACGACGATGGTGGCTCATCCCCGCCTCCTCCTGCGCCACCTCCGCATCGAGTCGCGTATACTGCTCCTGTTCCTCGAGGCTCTCCATCCCCTACACCATCTATGACGGATCGCTACCCGGCAATCTCTAGGGGACACTCTCCTGCTCCTACGTCTCCTGGGGTTCAGGGCATGACACCCTCGCCCTTGCGCGATGCTATGGACGATGTCATGTCTTCACTTCATCACATGGAAATGCGTAGGGACGAATTGTCTCCTCCAGAACAAGACCAACAACCGCTTGATCCGTGGTCACCAGAAGCTTTCGATGAATTTCGATCGAAACCACAGAGAAACCGGGAACGGCCACGGTCCTCTCTGGGTATCGGTGCTTCGCAATTGGATGATGAAAATTATGAGATGAACCATGCTTATGAGGATCGGCATATATCGCCTTTACATGATTACGATGGCAGTCCGCCACATGTAAGCAAGTATGTAGAGCGCACGGGGAATCAACTACTTACTAGACAAATAACCGATTCACGACCTCCGGATGAACTATTCCTTCCCGAAGATGACAACGGTCCGGCGCCGGCTCCGCCCCCTAAAAACTCCCCATACCAGCAAAGACCGAATTCATCACTAGACGTGATGAACATGAGGTCTGATAGCATAAGTTCTGGTCGAAGACTGAAGAATCGTAAGTCTGCATACGAACTTGGCAGGGACATGCTAGGCCGGACATTTACGAGTAAATCGAACGCTACGAACTCGTCAAGTGGAGTCCAAAGTACAGCTACCAACAGTACTACGAGTACATCTAGAACAAGTCAGAGTATCATGAGCGGGCACTCAGCAGGTGGCTTTAGCGCAACTAGTGCTGGAAGCTTAGCCAGAAGGAAAGGATTGGGAAGTATTAGCAAAAGCAGGCCAGGGAGTGTAGTAGACAATCGGCATGATGCTCTGCTTGGCCTCCGTGGAGAACGTAAAAACATGGGCCCGCCAATTTCTATGAACAATAGCAGCCATTACTCAAGCCAGGGGTCCAGACCTGGTTCAGCTGCTGGAATGGATTGGTCTGGAAGCGTAGCAAACTCGGATCCTCTGCTGGGTGGCCTAACAACCCCAAAAGCGAGGAAAAGTGGGTTCTTCAAGAAGCTTGTGGAATCCGCAAAGACTGGAGCAGCTAGCGCACGAAGCAGCATTGCTGCTGGACAAGGTGAGACACCTCGGCCGCCAATTAAAAATTTGTTACCGAATGGAGTGACTGCTATCGCGGGTGGTAGTGCCGCAAGAGATATGGGCCTTGGAGGTGGCAAAAGTGGCATTGATTGGGTCCAAGTTCGGAGGGATATAAATCGATCGAACTCTCTTAGCCGCAATGAGAGAACAGAGAGGATCGAGAGATGCCAGATGATGAACTATCCCGTGCTAGCCCCGGTAAATGAGTTATACGCAGCTGCCGATGGAGATGAAGGCGCAGACCGGTTACCCATCGAACATCCCACGGAGTATCGAACGGTAAATTTGCAACTTGTGGACAAAAGTGCTCGCTTTGTCAACAGTCTTCCCCCTATGACAAATCCGACAAGTTTGGCCCAGGGCTACATTTGTAGACCTTATCGAAGTGACGTGCAGAGATTGAGGGCAATCTTCACCTGGGTGAGCGAGAAAATTGCTTGGGAGGAGGATTTTGAAGGGGAAGTAGACTCAAGGCGTGTCATCCAGATGAGAAGAGGTTGTGCAGAAGAAGTTGCGGTACTCGTGATGGAGATGTGCTCCGCTGTGGGCTTGCATGCAGAAGTAGTGAGAGGTTTTTTGAAAGCACCGGGCGAAGCTGTTGATTTGGACAGCAACCCTAGGCCTAACCACTGGTGGAACGCTGTCATCGTCGATGACGAATGGAAAATCATTGATTGTTCTCTTGCGAGTCCAACAAATCCCAAACGAGGACAGTACTCGAGCGCTGGACCTCAAATCGCGGAATTTGGCTGGTTTCTATCAAGACCAATGGAAATATGCTACACCCATGTGCCATCTCACCTCGAACAGCAGCATATATGTCCCCTAATAGCCCCAGATATCCTTCTTGCTCTACCCTGCGCGTGTCCTCCATACTTCAAAAATAACATCCAACTCATCGATTACGACACCAGCCTCATCCGCATTGAGGACCTCGAGCTAGTCCATGTCCAATTCACAGTCCCTCCCGAAATCGAATGTCACGCTGAAGTCACCACCCGCACCTATGCCCGTGACGCCGACGGCGACTTCTTCGAAAGTGGCGACACTACCACCACACGTGCCCTTGCCCAAGCAGAATGGATCCATGGCCAGAAACGCTACACCGTCAAAGCGCTCCTCCCTGGGGACGAAGGCCTAGGAACCCTCAAAGTCTACGCAGGTGCCCGAGGCCTCATGCACTCCATAAAAGACAACCCGTACCCTCTCGCATTCGCCCTCCCCATCACTCACACAGGGACCAATCCACCTTACGAATTCCTACTTCGCCACCCCACGCCCCACGCCCAGCGCCACGACCTCTACGTTGCGCAACCCCAATGCGCCCGCCTAGCCGTCAACAACACCTTCGTCTTCGCCGTCCGCCAGCACCCCTCCTCCCTCCCCGCCTCTTCCCCCTCTCCGCGCCCAAACTCCCCCAACCCCCTACGCCCTGGCTCGGCAATGTCCATGCTCTCCTCCGCCACCGGAAGCGACTACTTTTCCCCGCCCTCGTCCGTGTCCGGCGCATCCTCCACATCCAACCAACAAACCCAAAACCAAAACCAAAAGCCGGCAAAACTGGCGATTCAGGCGCCCAGCGGAAAGATTCTGAGATTGATGCGGAAAGCGGACAATTTGACAAGTTCGGCGGGAGAGGCCGGGGATGGGGGCGTGTGGGAGACGATTATTAAGATTGGGGAGAGGGGGACTTGGAGGGGGTTGGTGTTGGCGGATCGGAGTGCGAGGTGGTGCGTTTTTGGGGAGTGGGAGTGTGTTTGAAATTTTTGGAGAAAGAGGGTTCGGGAAAAGTTTGCTCTTTGTGTTTTGGGGTTTGGGTGGATTTCCCTAGGATGTTGTAATAGTTGGTGTTGCATTTTGAGGCGTTGGGTATAATCTGGAATGTGGAATAAGGGGCGAGGATGATTGTGATGATATTAGAGGTAATGGTACAGATGGCGTTGGGGTTTGTGTCATATCGGAACATTGGTATACAGGGTGGTTCCTTCATACAAATCCCGACAGGTTTCTGGAAGCATATCAAATACATATTCTAGCATCGCAAACGCATTGCTGCACCTAAATCTACCCGCTCCCTCGTATCTATCGAACCCGCTCCAAACTACCTCCACTGCACGCCCTCACCCCCATCCCCGCCCCCCGGTGCCCCCCTCAAAATCTCCCACAGCCGCCCCTCCTCCCGATACCCATGTGCAATCACATTAACCAAACACCACCCCTCCCTCACCTGCCTGAGAAACCGCCTACTCTCCGCCCTCCGTACGCACCTCGCCCACTCGCCCCAGATCCCAAACGCCTCCTCGACCCACGCGCGGAAACTCACCTCCTCGACCATCGTCGCCGTGACAATCTCCTTGCCCGGGAAGGACCCCCATGTCACGGCGTGCACGGCCTCGCGGGGCTCGCTGGACTCGAAGGTGCCGGAGGCGGTGCCCATGTACCAGGAAATTTCGGGGGCGATGGAGGTGGAAGTGAGGTAGGGCTTGAGGCGGTGGAAGTGAGCGAGGGGGAGGAAGAATTCGACAAAGGCTTTTTGGAAGATGAAGCCGCCGGCGGGGCCCCAACCGTGGATATGGTGCGCGGAGGGAAGGCCGTCGACGGCGGGTTGGGAGGCAATGGTCCAGTAGGATTTATTTCGCGTTAGAGCGAGTAGTTGGGGGACGATTAAGGCGGTTTCGGGGGATAGGGTGGAGGATTCAGACCAGGGAAGTTGTGTGGGGCGATCGCCGGAGAGGTGGGAGGTGAAGAGGTTGGTGATGTCGGTGGTGGAGGTCGGTTCGCCCCAAAGGGCGCGGGCGTCAGCAGGGGAGACGGAGAGGGAGGTCGGGGAGTATGTTAGTGGCGGGGCGAAGGCGGGGGAGCGGGCGTCGCCGAAGCGGCCGTTTGGGTAATCGTCCCACGTTGCTTCGCGGCTATTATGGGTTTTGGCTAGATCGGCCGCACGGGAGGGGGAGCTGGAAACGTTAGAGTGCGAAGGTGGTGAGGTGGTCAAGTGGTTGTCAGAGGTGGCGGTTGATGAGAGACGACGGGATGGAATGGCGAGAGGAGAGGTGGCGCCGTTTGTGGTGGGGTGGGTGGAGTTGATGCCATGGGGGAGAAAGCGTTTGTCGTCAATTGCGGAAGTGTGGAATTCGTTGATGAATGAGGGATCAGGTATCAGATGACATCTTTCAAGTATAAATCCGACGGCTTTTTCCAAATTTAAGGTGTAGAAATGGAATCCTCTAGGACCTTTTGACTTCGCAATTTTGATACCTTCGATTATCTCACTGATGACATCTACACCCACGCTCTTAACCGCCTCATCATCTCCCTTGACTGGTTCCAGTCGTTCCAATAGCTCTGGTGGTACCTTTGCATGACTGAGCTTAGTCGTCCTTTTTAGGATTGAATAGCTCTGGATGGGCATTAATCCAGGGATTATAGGTATATCTACAAAAACCCCTGATTCGTGCTCCCTTAACATCTTCTCGAACTTCGTATAGGCGTTTAGATCGTAAAATAATTGTGTCATTATGAAATCTGCTCCCGCTTTCGTCTTTTCTATTAGATATGGCAAGTCGTGCTCTGGACTCTGCTCGGTAGGATATGACTCGTCCGCATGCCCCTCCGGATACGCAGCGACACCGATGCAAAAATAGTCTCCATGCACTCGCCTGACATACCTTACTAGGTCTATTGCCCAAACAAAGTCCACATTAGAAACCTCCTCTTCGGTGTCATCCGCTTCCTCGAGCCTGTATTCCTCGTCCCTTGGCGGATCGCCCCTCAAGGCGAGAATATTCCTCACACCCATTGCTTTCGCCTCTTCCAATGCTTCGTCTACTATCTTCCGCTTCATATTCGTACAGGTCAGGTGTAGACATGTTGTGAGGCCCAGTTGCCGTTGACACAGCTCGGCGAGTTCAAGGGATCTTGAGGAAGTGCAGCCACCGGCGCCCCAGGTCACGGTTACGAAGAGAGGCCGTAGAGCATTGGACATGCGCTCCAGACGAGATTGGAGGTTTGAGAAGCCCTATGATCATTTTTAGTATCTATTAGACTAGATGCAGGCTGGGAGAAGTGATTACTGTTTGGGTTTTGGGTGGAAAGAATTCCAGTGAGACGTAATTTGCGCCATGAGGTAAAGCGGCAATTTTGTCAGTAATCTTTTCCATTGTTGGCGTTACAGATGAGGGAAATGGACGGCAAGGTGAGCTTGAGAGTGTTTTCTGTCAGTCATTGTTTGGACTCTGCGGTGGTACAATCGAAGTGAAATCCCAATGGGGTAAGATCAGAAAAACTGTCATATGCGATAGAATCTCTTGACAGCCAGGTGAGATGAATCTCCAAAACTGGGTAGGTATAGAGATTGGCTCAATTTACGAGATTTCACTTAACATTTTGCAAAGCTCATCTGTCACAAATAAGTTTTTATTAAAGTGGCGAAAATTTCATATCGTATCTAAGCGGCAAGTCACATGGTATCTACATCAAATTGAACCGCTCCAATTCCTTGCCTCCAAAGTTGAAATCCAGAAACGACATGTAGTATGTGCCCTCTTAGTTAGAGAAGCAATGAAACCGGCTTCAGTGTCCTGCTCTCAAGCTTCAAGGGGCTCGGAACGGGCTAAGTCGTTTTCTCCGCAAAGCCTCGCTGCTCCAGATCTTCAGCGTCAGCACTTGGGCTTGGCAGTGAAGCCTCCATAATCTTTTGCTTTCCGTCATCCAGCGATCGATAAGGCTGTGGGTTCTTCGTCGGCCCCCCTTTTCCTTCTGTCTTAAAATGATAGCCTCTGACCCTGGAGCAGGTGAGTATACTTTCAAGTAGAACGTCAAGGATTGTAGTTTTGTACCTTGGGCCTTGGCCTGTCTTTGCAGGCAATTCTTCCTCGTATGTCTTATTGAATCGTATTCTCTCGCTTTCGTAAGACCCGTTTGCTATGCTACAACGTACTCCGGCAAAGAACCCATCAATGACGTGATGATTGTGCACTTGTAATAGCACCCATCCAAGCATTTCGTTCGCACTTAGTAGATGGTGCAGATACGCTCGATGATGATTTCTGCAAGCGTAGCAGTCGCAATTTGCGCGTAGCGGATCTAATACTGTAGCGTGCATAGTGGACCACATATCGATCCCTAGAGGTAGCAGTCCTTGGTTCACGCCCTGTTGCTCTGCAGGAAAAGAGAAGTCGAGGACAATCCCAGCATCTGAAGCCGCACCAACGAAGTTCACTGTGAAGATATCTATGCCAAGGGCTACCTCATCAAGCAATCTGTGCGGGCTACTTGGCTCTGCCAAGGATAGCCGAGGTAAAGGGTGTAGCTCTTCTGGTATACATTCAATGGAATTAACATCATAGACAGCCAGCCCTGAAATATTTTCTCTGAGTTCGTCCTTCAGGGCATTCACATAGTGGTTCTGCTGTCCTAAATCGATGGGCAGAATTGGTGCAAACAGCGCAGTCTTTGATGGCTTCTCATCCTTGTCCGTCAACTCAAATACCAGCTCCTCGGTCCAAGCAAGCGTCCTATCACCCATTATCTCCAGCCGCTTCGGTCCCGGCCTCTGTCCATGAACAATATCCCCTAAACCTACGGCAATATCGGGTTGCAATATTCGTACAGCATCTGCGTAATCTTCAGATTCGAGCATGCCAAACCCTACAGCTGTCAGGATCGAGACGCCGGTATATGTATTGGGGACTGGACTAGCCAAGGGAGGGACACGGCGTGGACCAAGGACGAGCAGTGCATCTTGCTGAAGAGCTATGAATCTTCGCAGCGGAGACTCGTTTTGAGGACTGGGAAATTCAAACACCGGAGGCACTTGCTTGGGGGCTTTCTCTATGACTTGCTAGCTCCAGTAAGAGCATACCCATCAGCACGCCTCTTGTGGAGATAGTGAGATCACCCCCAGCGGCTACTCACAGTCCTCAAGCGCAGCGTAGATACCTGTAATTGCACTGTTATCCCTCATCATATCCTGAGTAAGATGTGGCACGGTGCCTCGCGAGCTTAATGCGACATAATGAGGTGTGTTAATCGTTCTACGGCCATCGACAGAGAGTGTTCCAATCCTGAGCCCACTGTCGTTAGAGTCGTAAGCACGAAGATCAAACGTGAGTGGTTTTCCGAGCGCCTGCGGTGGCTGTTCTGGCGTTTGTGTAGCCATAGCGCAATTGACCCACTTGAGGTGGACTAAAGCACTCAACCACAGCCCGACCCCTCAGGTTACTGCATCAACACCAAGAGGTTGTCAGCTCGCGATAGAGGAGAAGCTGCAGTCTGACATTAGGAAGTTAAAGCTATCCTGTCGACAGTGAACTCGGGAGCGTCCTATCTGTAGTCTACCCTCTAGCGTCGCGTGGGAAGCTCAATTAGAACACCAAAAAGACTGCCGGAAAAGGCGCTCAATTACATCGGAAGCTACCTCTGGTAATGTCATAAGGAAAAGATATGTAATGACCAGCCTGTTATGTTCCCTTTAAGGTGAATCACGTATGATAGGTATACATCAACGTAGCAGAGCAACAACTGTGGTGATGAAAACGGTCGCTTTCTCGCTTAAGCTAGAGTAGTGTCGTGAACCAGTCCATCTTAGTTAAAAGAGAAAGAAAGGCAATTCGAAACGTGGAAGGTGAATGGAGCAACAGGTCTTGGGTCTACAACATGGCGCTCTAGCTTCACGGGAATTGTATTGTGACAAGGCCGCTACTCCTGTGGTACAGACTGAAAGTGGGAAAACGCTCTAAGATACCGAAGGACGAGCGTCAAAACGCCACCAATTGTTTGTCAATAACTCCTACTTATCGATTCTTGCTTGCCGTGACTGAGGTTAATCAGCGGCGGCCTAGATAATCGACACAAGGACATTCTCCGGATAGTTCAGGTCTACACCAGGAGAATTTTGGTTTACCATCTGTCGCCTCTATATGCTCTATTTCAACTCACTGTTCTTTTCCGCGTCCAACTGTAGGCTTCAGTAACCAGGGCTATTTGATTCCCTTGTTTTGAATTAACTATTGGTATGTTATTTGGTTCGCAAATGCAGTGCCATAACCTCCAAGCTTGTATCTCTGTTCTTGAAAGGAGCCTGTTGTGTGCACCTTCGCGCGGTGTCCTAGTAACCTTAAGCCTTTCAGGGCTCTCAAACCATCATCCTCTGGAGAAGGCTTCTCAATTCGCTACTCTGAACTGGCTCTCGGTGGGCGTCCAGAGAGAATTAGCAGTCGGAATGCTCAGTCCACATCTTCTTTCTCTAAACCATCTGCTCATCAAAAAATCCTTTGGACTTGCTGCGTATGTACGTGCTCTTCCTCAAAAATTGCTGCTGAGGGCCGTTTACTCGAAAGCGACGTGTCTGCAAACGTTCGTCATCGCCATTGCTATTGCGTTCAAGAGGTAAAAAATTGAATAGGCCGCGGTTTTGTCCAATTCTTTACAAATAACAGTCGATGTAGTGTCGACCTTTACTACACCTAAGACAGTTCCACGGTACTAATCAGATATTTGGTGAGACTATCAAACCCGTCCTGACAAGGCAAAGCTTCTTTTTGGTTGCTTGGTGGAGGTTTACAAGTACGTATTACAATGTCAATTTGGATTGAAGGATTTCACGAACGATCAACGGTAGGCGGTTATTTCAGAATAAACCTTAGGGGGGGGTTGGTGTTTCAATTCACAATGACGTCTAAATCAGCGTACTTCTTGTGGGAGTCGCTCCCTCCTCCCATATCCTGAACTTGAAAGCCCAAACTTTAAAGTCGAAACTAAAGTTGAAAGACGATAGCGAAAAATCGAGGTCCTACGTTCTGAAATCGACAGATTCAAGAATTGCAAAGTCGAAAGTAAGTCTCGAAAATTGAAAGTCAAGAATTTCGATATCAAAACTCTCACGAATAAAAGGCGAATCTCATGAAGTAAAATTCGTAGACCGCAAAGTTGAAACGTTATACACACTCTCTTCTGAAGACAAACCGAAGATTAGACAATGACATGAGGAACGTTGCAGATATATGTTACGAGCGTACCAAGGCTGATAAGGCTGAAGCCCTAATCAATTCGCAGTGAACGCTAGCGAGTTCCCTGCGTAATGATTAGGGCTAGCCAACGATCTAGCCGAGATCTGACCTAGATCTGGCCCAGGTTTGGCCCAGATATGGCCCAACCCCTTTTCTTTCACCAACATCCTTTTCTTTCACCAACACCTTGTTCACCTACATCACATTCTTCCCGTGTCACAAACACATTCCTTTCGGGCCTAGCGCAGCCTCTGAACATTACATAAATAGAAGTCTTTGTACCAAGCTTCTTCTGTATTCTTAATATTCAGTTATAGCTACCTCTAAAGATCAAGCACTATCAACCCTGACCTCCATTGGTTGTATCATCTAGGCACGGTCCTGACAATATATTGAATCCCTGCTGCTTCAATAAAGAGGACACACCTTGACGACGACGACGACCTTGTTGCTCTTACCTCACTTTTACTTCTATCAATAGTGAAGAGGGGGTGAGAAGGGGGTGTGCGTTTTGTAGTCTACATGCAGTAAAAGGTGGTTTACCAACATTGGGATCCTCCTTTAAGCTCGAAGCTTCAGACTCAAGACTCGGAACTTAAAAAATTGAGATCAGGGCTCAAAACCATGAACCTTCTTATCTTGCGATTCTCGTCATCCCGAAAATCGATCTCTCAAGGTCCAAATTATGACCTGCATAGTGCCCCGTGTTGTGGAAGAGTCTTCGAATCACCAATTAGTGGATCCGCCTTCAAGCTACAGTAGTCAGTATGTACTTGGAGCTGCCAAATCGGGAATTGAGACAATCTTATTATCAAATGAAAACTTAGACGTCTGATTTGGGGTTGATTATATGCAACTACAGCTCCTTTGCATACGATGCTATGGCAAGATCGAAATGCTGGAAGTTCTATTGAGGGGAGCGAAGCATAGGCCAAGCGAGCATAGATATGGAGATACTCGAATATTCACAACCAAGATCATCTTTGCATGGGTTTCCTCCCCTTCAGGGCATGCTAATTCAACTACCGACACTCAACTTCCTTCATATCTGTACGTACGTCACATATCTCACAAGCACTTAGGCCCCCAAGCGGCCTTTTAGGCAAATCGAAGCCTCAGAAGCCGCTTAGAAGCATCAAGAACTTTCTTCTGTTAAAGCAAATGATTATATGGAGCAGGTGAGTAAGTAGAATCAAAGACTTCCCGGCTGAATCCAAAAAGACGATAGTCGAAACAGATAGGTAGCTCATCTATATAGTCCCCTGTTCCCTGCAATGGGATTGCTGGCAAAGATGAATGGGTGTGCCCCCTATCTAAACCTGCTCTCGCTAGCAGTTACGTTGGGGTTGGAGGCTCGAATACATGAATACCTCTCCTATTCGTGGGGATGTTTCCCGCTTTCGACACGCTTGCAGATAGCTCCCAGTCAAGGTAGCCCGAAAGATAGACTGGGAGGAAATTTTCTGGAGGCTTTCGGCTATTAGTGACGAAATTCTGACGTGTCTTTTCTAGATTCAGTATAAAGTTCTGTTTTTTTTATGTGGTATAGCTACAGTGCCAAAAAAGGAACAAAGAATCAATGGGTCCGACCAATTTCGGCACATCTGTTGAGCGCTCCATTTGCCACGATGGCCAGCACCGGACTTTGTACGACCGCAAACCTCTATTTTCCATAATCCATTGTGTAATCGTCTTCGTCTTCGGTGTCCGATCCGAAATCTTCCAACACTTCCTTCTCTGCGTCTAATACGTCCTGAACATTCCTCTCGTAGGTATTATTGGCAGGACGAGATCGGCGAGAAGGCTGGTTATTGCCGCCATCCCATCGTTGTAGGTTCGAGGACTTTGACTGGCTGCCTCTGCCACGGTTCGTTGGCGTTTCGCTGTATTCAGTTTTAGAGGTGCGTTTGCTAGCCCTGAGGTTATTTGGCTGTCCAGGATGGCCTGTGTTATTGTTGGGTACTGGGGACGCTGGCCCAGTATCGTATTGATCGAGATCATCAATATCGGAAGACGCCCTGAAGTCGTTGTGAAGAACGCCACCATCCTGAGGATACGCTCTCCTGGGTTTTCGATTGACGTTAAAGGTGGGTTTCAGTTGACTGTTGGGTGTGCTTGCTGGTCTCATCCAGACCGCTGACGCTTGCCCCCAATCATCCTTCCGCGTACACTCGTGGAAGGCTCTTTCGGACTCGTTTCGACCATGTACAGACGTAAGATATTCATCGAAGTCTTCCGATGCCCTGGCCACCTTTTCAAAGTGCTCTACTCTAAGTACAGCTCTCCGTCCCCTTAGCTCAGGTCTGTCAATGTTCAAACCATCTTGCTGATCTCTCAATTGTTATTCCTTGATATCCTCCGCCAAGTCATATTCAGCCAGAGCTATTGCAGTCTGAAAGGCATTGCGGATATGACGCCCGTTCCATCTAGTGCCAGATGCATTTTTCCGGAATCGTTCTTTAGCAAATGCAATGATTTCCGCTTTCTCTACCCTGTATTTGTCGTTCGCAACTGTTCTTTTGAGATTCACTTTCCAGACTTTCAAAGTCTGCTCGCCATTCAGTGGTGGATAATACAAACTGATATGGATGCGAGATCTGAATGCCGGATCAAAAGTCCCAACCCGATTAGTGTTAAGGAACAATATTCCTGAATAGTACTCTAGAACTCGAAGGAACTCTAGCACCATATCAGTTCGATCATCGCCAATTTCTGTATAACAGGCCATTGGGGGGGATGCCTACCAGACACAAGGCTGTTACGCTGCATGTCAGATCCAGTCCTTTTAGCCAGAAATACATCTGCTTCTTCAAGCTTGGAATTGTAAGTAAGCATTGGTATGAGCTGGGAGCCAAAGGTTGGGTATGCAGTACCAGTAGAACGCAGCCCCATTTATGGGCTAACTGCAAATTCTTTTCCAAGTTCTTCTCAACGATAGGTGCACTTTCACCAATATCGCCTGAAGCCATGACAGTGAGCGGGGAAATGTTCTTAGATGGGAAAAGGGAGTTGTACCGCATGTTATAGGAAAGAGAGGCCGAGCAGTATAATCAGCAACACACTCTAACACGGGGTGATTAGAACAACATGCCCACCGGCAAACTAGATAGGGCTATACCGACCGGCAGTAGATGTTTTCCCAACTCCCGGCACACCATGCAGCAGCATGATAAGACCCTTGCCTAGCTAAGCTATTAATATAGTTTCTCATTGTCTTGGTGTGCGGAGAACTAATTACCCTTGCCTTTGACCAAATCAACTTGATGCTCTTCGTAATCCTTACCTCCATGCTCCGGAACACGATCGTGGGTCTTTACCAAAGCTCGAACAAGCTCTTTGTGTCCAGGAGGGAGGACCAATTGTTCAAACCCGTCTGCATTTTTGGGGATATCTCGGATGAGGTGTCTATCGGGCATCGCCTTCGTTTGAACGAATATATATTATATGTGTTTGGGCAAACCCGGCGGCCCCTGGCGGTCTCCAGGGCTAAAATTTGCCCCGGAAGCCGCCCTGAGGTGCCAAGCACTCCCTCTATCTAAGCGACTGAGTCTATGAAGTGGGTGGGTGGGGCAAAAGCGCGTTTCTGGCTGAATCCTAAGAGATGAAGAAACAGGAAGAGATGATGGGGGAAACAGAAGGGGAAACGGCCTATTTATCCCCTTTTCCCTGCTTAATCTCCTTGTTCTCTAGCGACCGGCATTGATCGAGCCAAGTCGACTAGCAGCCATCTTCGCTTGCCGATAGCCTTCAGTCAAGCTGAATCTTCTATCGAGCATCGCCTTCGTTTGAACGAATATATATTATATGTGTTTGAGCAAATCCGACGACTTCTGACGATCTTCAGAGCTAAAATTTGCCCCGAAAGTCACTCTGAGATGTCAAGCACTCTCAAATCTCAGAAACGTCGATACGAAGTATCGAGATCGACGAGAGCTGACTCTAGTCAACTGATCGAAAGTGACTATCTTTGATGTCTTCTAGAGACATTTAGTATGTAGCTAGAATGAGCTTCAATGTATAAGCGATAGCTGTCGAACTTTCATCTCTCTAGCAGCTGAATTTCATTCTTCGAAAGCTTTGCTCAACGAGCTGAGATAGCAGCATCTTGACGAAAGAAGTGATCTGAATAGCGATCTTCTATGCTCAGTGTGACTAGCGTTCTACGCAGAATTTTGATGACGTGAGTTCGTGTGTATGAATATTCTGAGTCAAACAGAGACATCAGCAGAGATGCAGAAAACTTTGAAAACAGATTGACGAGTGAGTTTTTAACGCACGCTTCATTATCGACGACAGCGATGATCAATGTCACTTCACATCTGAAAGAGTTGATTTTGAAGCTCGATAGAATGAGTTGCAAAGAAATGTTACGAGCGTGCTCAGCCTTCTACTGGAACGCGTGTCCTTTGAGCGGGCCTAGACCCTATCGGGCCTAGCGCTCACCCTTCCTTCTGTACATATAGCCTTCGCACCTAGATAGACCTCGCTCTTTAGCTTTGAATCCTCGTTTACCTGGTTTACCCTTCGTTTACCTGTACCTCTATGACTTGCTCTAGGCATGGTTCTAACATTATTCAAAGCTCCGTACATACCACACGATAGTGGTTCGCTTCCTAGCTACGATCGGAAGCAAAGCTCTGCGACGCGTTGCAGAGTTGAACCGACCCCTCGACTGACCTCTTGACTGAGCTCGCCATCGAATGAACAGAACAAGTCCTACCGAACGCGGTAGGCACGAACAGGACAAGCCCTACCGAATGCGGTAGGCATGAACAGAGAAAGCTCTACCGAATGCGGTAGACGCGATCAGAACAAGCCCTGCGAGTGCGAGCGTTGCAGGCCCGAACCGACCCTGGATTAATCAGACCCGATTGATCAGACAGTGAGCCTGCTACAAAGGCGCGTCCGATATTGACCTCGTCATTGAGACGGTCAATGAACAGAACAAGCAATGCGACGCGTGTAGTAGGCAGGAACCGAAATAGTGAGCCTGCTTCAATGGCACGAACGGAACAAGCGCTACCGAATGCGGTAAGCCTGAACCAGAAGTGAGCCTGCTACAATGGCAAGAGAACGATTGACCTCGTCATCGAGCCCGTCACCCGATAGTGAGCCTGCTTGAACGGCATCCGAAACCGAATTCAGCCACGGACCTTCCTTTATTCGCACCTTCTACGATTTACCTCTATTCACAACATTGACGGCAACAGCAAGATGATATGTACTGCAGACAGGATGGAACATGTACTATATGCCTCGAGAGGATTGAACATATACTACATGCCTGGAACCACGAAGATATGAGCTGAAACCCGTTCATCGTTGAATATTTGAAGCTGGATAGAAAAAGCCTGCTTGAATGACAAGAATAGTGAGTCTGCTACAAGGGCAGATAACGATTGACCTCGTCGCCGAGCCCGTCACCCGAAGTGAGCCTGCTACAATGGCAAGCCGATAGTTGACCTCTTGACTGAGCCCGTCACACGAACAGAACAAGCCCTACTACATGCGTGTAGTAGGCACGAAAAGAACAAGCCCTACGATGTAGTAGGCCTGAACCAGAAGTGAGCCTGCTTCAATGGCATCCGACAAGAAGAAATAGGCTTGGAACGCCTGATGGAATGAGCTTGAAACGCTCTATGTCAAGAAGGAATAGGCTTGGAACGCCTGATGAAATGAGCTTGAAACGCTCGATGAAACGAGCTTGAAACGCTCGATGGAATGAGCTTGAAACGCTCAAATAGAACGGTAGCGGAACGAACAAGAAAGAAAGAAGCTGATTGAAGCAATGAGGTCATTGCTTAGCTGAAGGGGGGGGGGGTAATGTTACGAGCGTGCTCAGCCTTCTACTGGAACGCGTGTCCTTTGAGCGGGCCTAGACCCTATCGGGCCTAGCGCTCACTCTTCCTTCTGTACATATAGCCTTCGCACCTAGATAGACCTCGCTCTTTAGCTTTGAATCCTCGTTTACCTGATTTACCCTTCGTTTACCTGTACCTTTATGACTTGCTCTAGGCATGGTTTTAACAAGAATCATTCTGAAAAATAATTGAACTTCTGATTAAATGTCACTGTTTGAAGTCAGATGTTCTATTTGATTGACTTCATGTGAACTCGCTTATGCGCAGAAAGTTTGCAAACGTCAGATAAAATGATGCATGTCATGTTGCTTCTTCAATGATAGATTGATCAAATTGACGTAGTAATAGTAGCAGCAAATTTCATGTTATAGATCTTTGCTTGCAAGTCTGATCGTTGTCTTGAAGTCTTTGAATTTCAACTATGATTTGCTGTAATGTAAAATGATGAAATGTCTCGATCTTGATATCAGAATATTCAACATCAATGTGATGTGATCATAAATCAATGAGATAAATCTTAATGATTTTGACTTTGATCATCTTGTCTTTTAGATTCGCTGATCAGCTGATCAGATTTGAGATTGAAGTTGAATATTTGACTCTGATGATCAAGAAGCAGAACATGAAGTAGCTTTTTTTGACTGTATTGTAAATATCTTTGATGAATGTTGTTAAACTTCATCAAAGATATCTGACTGCTGAGTGATCAAGAAGAATCTCGCTGTATCAGAAGCTTAATAACTTGCGCTGATTAACTGAAGTGTAGCTAGCTGAGAAAACTCGTCAGCAATAGTATTGAACTTCACTTGAGAAAGCAAATCAGTTAAACGATTTTTATGAGTTGAAATTCACAAAGCATGTATGCAGATATCATGCACAGTCATCAGCAAGACTATTCATCGCAGATACAGCATTATCTCTTTGCGCATGAAGATCTTGTTAATGTCAATGACAACAGTTACATTGTTATCATATATAGTGAGATTGCATTTCGCGAAAATGAAAAGTCATGCTGTCAAAGCTTGAAGCACTGTCGTCATTTCTTTGACATTGATATGCTTGTCACTCAAGCGCATATTAAATCGATTAGAAAATGTTTAACTAACAGCTGATGATAGATTGAAATGATGCAGATAGTAGTCTTTCATGTTGTATAGATTTGAAGCGTTGATTCAAAAATATAAAGAATGTTTGACTTCACACTTGCAAAGTAAATGTACATCATTTCACTTTGAAAGAAATGTCTTTCATTATAGTAAATCTTGTCACATTGAATAATTGATGCGCTGCTTGCGTGATTTGATGATGATTAAATTGTTGAACAGTCATCTGAGAAAGACTTTTTCAGAAACTATGATCTTTGTAACAAATGACAGAAAGTTTAATAGCATCTGTAGCTTCTTGTATGATAAAGAACTCTTTGTAAGCATGCTGTTTGTTATGAGTCTGCATAGAGCGAATCATATGAATGTATTCTAACTAGAAGTTCAAAGCTGAAGAAGAAAGAAGATGCAATACGTCGTGAGTTTTACTCACGAAGGCACGCTAAGTCGCTAGCGTGTTAACATCAGCTCTATACTAGTCTATGATAGTCTGACATGATCTATGTTAGACTAACTCAAAGTGCATGATTGCAACATTACTCTTTCTCTTCATCTAGCAATGTTCTCATTGCTGCAGTTCAATCAATCTTTCTTAAGTTGATTTCTATCTTGACTTGTTCAAATATCATTCATGAAAGTCATTTACAATCTTCTGACATTCTTTGAATTCACTTTCATCGACGTTGTATCAATGTAAATTGATGTCATATTCTTTTCAATTGACATGATATTATAGTCGTTTATCTCGTTTGTAGTGTTTGAAGTTCAGTATATTCTTCATCTTTCATTCATCTTCATCGTTGATTACTATAGAGTCAGACGATTTATTTCATTGTTCATTCAGAGAATTCTTTAAATCTAGTTGCAGCAGATTTGATGCAAACTTCAAATGTATCTTCATAGTCAATGATAGTTTCAGTTGATAAGTATGTTCAATCTCAATCAGAATCTTGAAGAGTTCTAGCATTTTATCGTCTAGCTTCTTTGATGATTGTAAGATCATTATGTTTCTAGAATTCAGAAACATCATGTCATTTATCTTGTAAATCATTTTCTTTCGATGTTTATTAATCTGTTTCTTCATTGTGACTCTGACTCTTGTCAAGACTTGCTTGATCAATGCTAGTGATCATTTCATGTGTTCAAATATATTCTCTGCTTTGTCTGCTTCAATTCTAGCTCAAGTGATCTCATATTCAATTGAGTTCAAATCGAAGCTCATATGAAAGTGAAAGTTCTTATTCAAAAAGAACGTTGACTGTTCAATTGATGACAAAATAGCATTGTTATCAATGAATTCAATCATGAATAATCAAACAAATCAATCATCTTGCATATATGAGCAGTAGCTTCATAGATATCATTCTACATTCTGATTCGCTCTTTCTGTCTGATCATTGATCTGAGAATGATAATTGATGAATAGTTTCACCTTGATGTTTAGTCTCAAACATAGAGACTTTCAGATAATCAATATGAATTATGAATCACGATCAAACATTATTGATCTTGATAATTCATGAATTCTGAAGACTCATATCAACAGTAGCTTGACTGTTTATTCTGCGAAGATTTCTTCATCATCTGATCAACACAATATATAGTGTTGTTTCTTAAACAATTGATTTATGACTGTCAGAATAGCGTTGCTTTCATCACTTTCTGATAGATCAATAATAAAGTCTAATGATATGTTCTGTCATCACTGCTCAAGTATGAGCAATGATTTCAGCAGTTCATTGATTCAATCTCTTGATGCTTTTGATTTACAATAAACGTAACAGTTTTGAATGTAGTGCTTGATCATCATTCTCATCTTCAATCAGCAATATGATCATCTCAGCAAGTTCAACGTTCAATTCATGTCAGAATGATTACTGATCGAAAGATCATATGCTTCTCTTATCAATAAAGTGATCATTGACTGAGAAACTCATAGTCTATCATCTTTTCAGAGTACTTCATCAAGTATCTTGCAATTGTCTAGATCAATATCTTGACAAGTTTTTCTGTTCTGTTTCATGACTATTCAAATATCAAAGCACAGTTGATTCATTCAATTTTCAACTATAATCTGATTCTGAATAGAAATCATCTCTTCAATCAAATTTTGATTAACTTTTGATTTAAGTTTCAAATCTGAGTCAAATCTTGATCAGCTTTCTGATCATCTTTTATTGATTGAAGTTTAAATCTGTCTTTTGACAGTAGCATCTGATGCTGATATAGCTTATGATCATTGTTTGCTTCAACTGACTTGACATCTGACATTCTGATCAGCGCATCGACTTTCAGATTCTGTTTTTTCGACTGATATATGATCTTGAAGTTATATTCAGATAACTTCTCAGCTCATTTAGCTTGTTGTCTGATCAGTTTTTTGATGATCATGAAGTACTTCAAATTCAGATGATTGATGAAAATCTTGATTGAAATATTCGTACATTTCAATTTGAAACGTCAATGTTTCAAGCAACAAATGATGATCAGCAGTTTCTTGTCATAGATCTTGTAGTTACATTCTGCGAAAATCATGTTCTTGCTATAGAAGATCATTGAATGTAGAATGTCTTCATCATTATATTGAGACAATACTTTGTCGTTGACATAGTTCAAGAAGTCAGTTTTCAGAATAGCTTCTCTGATTGAGTCAAAATGCTTCAGAACGAGAACTGTCATCACTTGTTGCTTCAGTTCTTCAAAGATTGTCTGACAGATCTCTGTTCATTCAAAGAAATGATCTTTTCAAGTCAGCTTTATCATGAATCAAGCAATCTTTGAAAAGTTCTTTATGAATCATTGATAGAAATTGCAGAAATCAATGAAGATCTGCACATGAATCAACAATTGAGACACTTTTCAGTCTTGAATCACATCTACTTTTCAAGAATTCATTCGCAAATCATTGATGAATATCAGTAATTCAAGAAATGAGATTTTCTGAATCTTGAATTTGCACTTGTCAATGTCTATCTGTAAATCAACTTCACGAAGCTTTTCTAGCACTTCTTTCACATGAATTCTATGTTCTTTCAATGTCTTACTGTAGATGAGAATATCATTCAAGTATGTCTGACAGAATTTATGCAGACAGTTGAACAACACATCGTTGATATAATGCTGAAAGAAAGCAGATTCATTGATCAATTTAAAGAGCATTACTCTATACTTGTAGATGTCAAAGAAAGTAACAAAAGTAGTTAAATCTTCACTTTCTGAACTCATGCGCAGTTTATTGAACGTGATGATAATGTTAAGTTGAATCAGATACTTACTGTCTTGAATTCAAGCTAGTACTTCGTCTATCAAGAATATTAAATAACGATCTCTTTTAATCAGAGCATTCAATTTTTGATAGTTTATGCAAAAGCGAAGACTGTTGTCTTTCTTTTCAACAAACAGTATTGACGAAGCAAAAGAAGCTTTGCTGAGTGTGATAAACTTCTTCTTCAAATTCTCTTCTAGATACTCTTTGATCTTCTGCAACTTGTAACTCAACATGAGATACAATCAACTTCTAAAAAATTGACTCTCTTCTTCTAATTCAATCTTATGATTGTATGATTAATGCAAGAGCAACTGCGTTGTCTTTTCTTTATCAAAAACATTCAGAAAGTCGTGATAAACTATCAAAAGCTTCTTCTTCAGTTCATTTAATGACATGACAAAGATCATTTCATTCAGTTTCGCGAAATCTTCGACTGAGCTAAGCACTTTGTTGATTTCACTAATAATCAAGAAGAAAATCTTGATCTTCTTATTCTTGACTAGAGTTTGATATGCAACGACTTCAATCATGACAATATTGATGAGTTTCTTTGTCTCAGTTGACTGAAATGAGCAAAGTTGATTGAAGTCAACTTGAATGCTTTGCTTTGCTATGAGAGCAGATTCAATGAATCGAGCAAATTTAATGAATCTATTCACTGATTTCTGATTCATGAGTTTCTTCAAGATGATTGTTGATGTAACAATTGAGTTCAAGTTCTTTCATTTCATTTCACAGATCTCATTTAATTCAGATCTGTGAAATGCTGATTGACTGCTTACTTTTGAAACAACAGATTTTGATGTTTGAATCTTCAACAATGATATTAATTGATCGTTTGCAAAATCTATCAACATTTGATTTCTTTTCAATCAAAGATTTTTAATGATTATCTTGTGTTGATTTAAATGAGTTATTAATAGAAATATTATTTCATTCTTGTGTTCTTGTATCATGATCAATGTATACAGAGTGTATGTAATCAACTTTCAATCAGAAATTTCATCATACAATCAAATCAACTTTGATTTTGACAGTAATATTGATTGAATATCAAAGCATTCACATAGCTTTGACATCAAAGATTCATCAATGAAAGTCATGTCAATGACTTCAATATTTATCAGAACGAGAAATCTGAATATCTTTTCTAGACTACTTAAGATGACGTTAACAATGAACAACTTGAAATCAAATGAATCATCAGACATGCTGATGAAGTAGAATATGAGTATATTGTTCTCAGTCACTACTTTGACGAAGATAAGTCATTTTTCAAATTCGCTGCGATTTCGTGCATCTGAGCTGATTCAAGACAGTTGCATGCTCTATGTTTTGACTTCTTGCATTTGAAGCAGAGTTCTTTTTTAAACAACTTCTCTCTAGCAGAATCAACGTTCAATATTCTGAGTTTCTTTCATGCAGAGATTGAAGCTGAGATCGCAGTAGTGATCATCATCAAGATGCTAGCAATAAAGTGAGTGACTTAAGTCGTTGATGTCTTGAAAGCTGATCAAGCATTCAATTTTGTCAATTGAACGTCAACTTGCATGCAGATGTTGACGAATTCATTCAAATTCATAGTTCATTCATTGATCATGACTCACTGAAGATTTGAGCTAATCTTATGCTGAAGATCATCTAGTAGAGTTTTGTTATTGTACTTTAGTTTTGCACTAAGTCTCTGAAATTTCATTCAAAATTCATGAAAGAAGATCTTGTTTTGATACAGCTTCAAGAACTGTCGTTGAGTCGTGTGACATTGATTGAGATCATCATACATCTTATTTATGATCGACAGTATCTCTTCTGCTTCAAGAAATGAGTTCGTAATCATGTCTTTCATTCTGAGTGCTATGTGTTTGATTATCATTTCACTGACTCAACTTTTCACATATGCAATCTTCATTTCTTCGATAGAAAAATGATTCTTGTTCATCTTCAGCTTGTTTTGCATTCAAGACAATTAATTATTCACATTCTGCTTTGAATCTTCAAACAAAGATGAGTCAAATAGCTTGATTGACTTCAAGAATCAATCTTTCAAAATCAAAGTGCTTAGTTGACTTGATGTTACTTCTAAATGACGTATAATCACGTTCTTTTTCTTCATTTCTTTCTGTAAACGCGTTCAAACAGCGTTCAACATTGTTTGTGTAGCTTTCAACTCAATGTTGATAGCTTTCAATTTGATGTTGATCTTGTTGATGTCATTCAACATCTGAATCATGTCATTGTAAATCTCGATTTCGATGTCATGCTGTTGATACATGTACTTGATAAACGCAACAAGATCATCTGCTTCATGAGTGCTTATTCAAGCATTCAATTCAGTGCTGATGCTGATCTTGATCATTTCATGATTAAAAAGCAACGCGTTCATGTTCTCTTTTTTAATATTCAACGACGCATTCGTGTTTTCTTCTTCTGATGCTGTTCAATTCTGTGATAGAAGTGATTCTCTTTCAGCATTTTGAAGTTCATAATGAGTCGTGCTCACTGATTCTGATTCTAATTCTGTGCTTTTAATCATTGTGTAAATAGAAAATTGCTGATCGAGATTCAACTGAAATTTCTGATTTTAGTTCTAGAACAATGCATTCATGTTCTTCTGTTTTTCTGTTCTGACGACGAGCTCAGTAAAGAGTTAGTCTAGAGCAATGTGTTCATGTTCTTCTGTTCTGTTCTAGAAATTTCTTGATTTCTAACAAGTCTTTTGAACTCGATTTTCTGATTTCAATTCTGATTCAAGTTTGAGTGATGTAGCTTGTTTTTATATCGTTTACACATCGATAGCAAGATTAATGAGCTTTGAACTAATGTTATGAATCTGCATAAAGCGAATCATATGAGTGTATTCTAACTAGAAGTTCAAAGCTGAAGAAGAAAGAAGATGCAACACGTTGTGAATTTTACTCACGAAGACACGCTAGGTCGCTAGCGTGTCAACATTAGCTCTATACTAGTCTATGATAGTCTGACACAATTTATGTTAAACTAACTTGAAGTGCACAATTGCAACATTGTTGATGAGCTGAATTATCTTTTGATGCTTGTCAGATGATAAATGAGTCATCATATTGATTGAGTTAAGCTCAATGCTCAAAAAAATGCATGTAATATTGATAAGATTCTTTTTAAGATTAATGCTAAACTCTAATTGAGTGCACAGATCATCAAAATCACTCTTGTATTTACGAGCTTTGATCATGTTCGCTTGTATGACTAGAAAGTTATTCAGATAGTGTATTATTGAGTCTCATTGCAGAGTAACTATGAGCATTCAGCAAAGATCTTTAGCGAAAAGATTGAACAGATATGATGACGTGTGTAGATCAAAGAGAAGAAAGTGATTTATTCAATACTTATCTTCTTAAAAGAAATCAAGCAGTCAGTGATCTGATGTTGCTATTAACACATGACAAAAGACATTAATCAGATCTCTTTTAATAAGAACTGCATTTCAATCAACATCAGATAAAATAATGATTGCTTGATCAAAGATGAAATATTTAATTGATCTTCAGTGTTAGGGGCCGGCCTAGAGCGAGTCATAGGGGTGTCATTTAACTAATAGATAAATGCTAAGGAAGAAAAGTATCTACAGGAAAGAACTCGGTTCTTATATGTGTGTTCCTCAGCCCTGTGCTAGGC
>JAABUW010002581.1_pt1 | contig 27289 bp, 26 predicted proteins | sample 5560081 | NCBI WGS metagenome assembly JAABUW01 (sample SAMN10711882, study PRJNA513363) | rock metagenome | isolation source: Antarctica rocks | place: Antarctica: Victoria Land, Knobhead sud | reverse complement strand
AATGGGAAGATCAAAAACGAAATGCAAGGCAGGTGGGCTGGGAAGCCTCTGCTTGACCAGTAGAAGTCTCTGCACTCTTATCTCAGTACTGCGGTCTCCCTCAGGTTCTAATGGCGACCGATGCTTTTAGCATTCCGAGATTCCTGATGTGATACTTCGTTATTCATTGGTTATTCACTGCAAATTTCTTCAATGATCGTACCTTAAGTTCGACTGCCTCTATGTAGCTGACTCCCTTGTCAGATTGGAGCTGGCTATGACTCTCTGGCGAAGCTTCACCTGCATCTTGTATTTATAAAAAGCGCCATTGATCCTCCTCGCTCTTCCTTTCCATCGACGTAGAACTAGCTAGGTGATAGCTATCATCAACTCAACAGAAGCTATACATCTCTCGGTACTCAATACCAAATCGTTATCTATACCTTTCTAAAATTGACAATTTCCGTCACCGTCAGGCAAGCCGAAAACTTCATCAGATCCATCAACGGCTCACTCAAGACTCTCAGATCCAATCCCATTCGGACTTGAAGAAGCAACTCATACAGCCGCCAAGATACCGAAAAGAAATCCACTAGCACAAATTGTACAACATGGTGTTCGGCGGTAAATTCCTCACCAACCTGGTTGGCTTCCGCGAGCACAACCGACGATACGAGGCAGGACTTAACCCGTGGCGTGAAGATCGTAAGTATTACAAGGACTACGAGGACCACGGTGGCTACAACCCCTACAACGATCCCTACGACCTCCCCCGCCCGCAATACTGGCCGAACCAAGGGCGAGGCCGCGGAAACGGCGGCGAACGACGTGACCCTCGCCGCGACGATTTGCCCGAGGGCCCCATACTCCCAGGTCCTGGGTATCGGAAACCAAGACGCGGAGAGAAAGAAGACCGCAACTTCCTTGATCCGGACGACCCTGAAGGGTCCCCGTACTACAAAAACAATCCCGGACTGCTCGAGAGAGAACGAGCTGCGGGATTCCTGCCTCAAAGGAATGGTCGTGGGGGTGCGAGAAATAGACACGGTGGTCCGGGGCATGCAGGGTTTCCTAGGGATAGAGGCCGAGACGGGCGGAGGAGTCGCGGCATGGATGGTGGCAGAGACCCTTTTGATGGACTTCCGGGCGGAAATGGAAGTCGACATCGCAGTATGGGTGGTGGCAGCGGTCGTGGTCACGGCGGTGGCAATGACAGTCGGTATGGCCCAGGAGGTGGAAGAATGAAGGGAGCGCCTAGTCTGGCCTCTGGAGTTCCATATTAAGGTTTTGATAAGGGTCTTGGGAGGGAAGTTAGTGTGGGGAACCAGGGAATGCTTTTGTGGATGTGGTATTTTGAAAGGGATTGGGCGGGTCGGCTCGTGGGTCGGGTCGCAAATAGGCATGCGGGTTTAGGAGAGATTAAAGACATAAATATTAGACCTTCACATGCGATACCGAGAATGTAACAGAGAAGAATTTTCTCAACATTCGGCATTCGCTGTTTTGAGGTTTTGACACGCGCAGACAACTGGTGCTATGGATTTTGCGATCTTCGCGATCCCCTTCCATTCTATCTTGCGTTGCTGTCTCGTGGATCAAGCTCCATGAGGGAATAGCAGTCAAAGGCAGGAGTAGCGAACTTTGGCTCTGGGAATGCACACATTGGAAAACCATAGTTTCAAAAGGGATATATGTATAAATCCAAGCTCAATGACTAGCTAGTGCTCGTTCCATTTTCCACCGGCCCTGGGCCATTCAAAAGATTCGCAGCCGGATTTACCGTTTCCGTTGCGTTTGATCCTGCACTAATATTCGGCGGGCCCTTGAGGAGTTCAATGGCCAGATTACCATGTCGGCCTGCAAAACAATATAAAGATGAGGAATATGTTCTACCTCACTTCCAGCGATTCCTAAGGAGCACTTACCGAGATCTTCTGCGATTCCTGCATGTTCTGTCCTCACGCACATTGTATAGACTGCCATTGCAGCAGCCCACTGTTTCCAAATCAGCAATTGCATTCTTTATGAATAAGAGACAAGGAAGCACTGTCAGACTTACGAGCTCATACCACATGGCTGTGTCGGGTCTAGCGCCGCTGATGACGGCAGTGCAATCTCCGGTTCCTGAAGACAGAACTTGTCAGCTGAGCAAACGACGTTGCTTCTGGGATGGTGCTCAATCGTACTTGACGTTATAGTGTATGGAAGTTCTACAGAAACATCTGGAGTCCCTGTGGGCCCGAAAAGAAGAGGCTGCTTAGTGGCAAGCATTTCCTTCAAAAGTAGGGTGCACGATAGCCAGTGAGGTGTCAATGCCGGGGCATCACAGCGAATGTTTGGCTTATAACCGCCTAAAATCACGCCCATGTCTCCTCCAGACCCTGGAGGAGATGAGTTGGGTAACAGAGTAGTTCATGGAAGTGAATCGTGGGTTACCTATCCCAGTAATGAGTCCGCCTGTAGATGGGTTTCCTCCTGCGCATCGTTCCATAAGAAATACTACCGCCTTACGGACGTCTAGCCAAGTCAGAGTGGCTTGAGTAACACCTCGACGAAGGATAGGTTCAATGTAGCAGGTTGCTTCCGCTGTTTGCCGTCAACGGAGAAGATTGCTTCTTGATCGGTAGCCCAAGAGGGGTACATCGCTTCTCACTTACGGCTCATAAATCTGTAAGGAAGGCTAACCTCAAATCTCCCCATACCTCGCTTCCCAAACAAGGTTTCATGTTCGGTGGGTGGAATGATGTCAAGAGCAATGTCGCAACTTATGACATCCACATTGCGGCCGAACCGGTCGCCATCACACGCCGCTGTAGGACGGGGGGCCAGCAAATTACTTTTGTTTTTTGAGATCGTGGACCAGGATGAATTTGAGGGAACGGTAGGTGTAGCAGCTCGGCCATAAAATTCCTGGTATGAATCAATCGCGAGCGACGATGTAATGCCAACAAAGATGGAAGATCCGACTATAAAATTAAAGCGCATATCGTAGCAACTGACCAAGGCAGGTGCAGCGACCGGTTGTCTGGAAAGAAACGTGATAATAATATAAAGCCAGCGGAGGAATAACGTGCGAGTAGTTGTTGGGCGCGGCTTATTTTTCAATCCAAGTCAGTAGTCCCACTGGAGCGTTGCGCCAAAGTCGGATGATTTGAAACAAGCAGAAGCGTAAGTCGACGAGTTCTGACGCTAAAGAAAAGAAAAGTGATACTATGATAAGGAATAGCTGTTGAGGCACACACGTTTGCTCTGAAGAGAATGTTCTCCATAATCCGTCCACGGCGATTATCTAAGCCACATTGCTATATACTCACTTTTCATGGTTCAGAAATATGATTGGTACTCATACGTATCTCTTCCATGTCTTACTCCTAGGCGACATCGCTCTGTTAGGTCTCCGTTTCGGGCGCCAATATCGACACGATATTTCCGCTCCTTTAAGCTAGTTGGAATTGACTATGACATCAATCAACATCAACGCGGTAAGGACTTCTACCATTTGCCGGGGTACACAATGGAAAAAAAACCGCCCAACAGGATGTCAGAGCCCACGTGTTAAGATATTGTTCTACTTCTCTGGAACCCGGCATGAGGGCTTCCCCCTCACTCATTCAGTGTATCCGGATTCGCCAGCGTCCAGCTCGACCTGAAGCATCCCATGGATTCCTGAAGATCAAATTAGTCATCAAGCAATTTCCAGTCTACTCGTAAGTAACATAGAAGGCTCACCAATTACCATTGCAAAGCCACTTTGCCGCCCCCTGACGCACATCGCGTTTACGGCCGCCAAGGCGGAATATATATCAAACCAAGATGTCATTACTATGACCGAATTGCTGTTTTTGATACGTGCGGTACATTGGGCTGTAGGCTTAAGGTCAGTCATAGACAGGAATACCACAGATAGTCCTGTGGCCGGTGTCTTACGTTCGGTAATCGTATACGGAGTCCTCACGGTCACAGTGGGATTAATCGGGTCTCCAAAAACTGTCGCTCTAGTTGAGACGTCCATCTTGTTTAAGAGTGTGTTGCAGTCGCCGAGATGCGGATATCCAGATATCGAATCGACACATTGTACCCTAGGTTCATAGGTGGTCAACGACACAACAAGATTGTTGTCCCCCCCTTCAAAGTCAGCTCCTAGTAACTAAATCTGGCTTTGTATCCCATGACAAGGCTTACCAATATCAGTGGCGAAGCCCCCTTGCGATGGAGAACCTGCTGCGCAAGTGTTGACGAGAACGTAAGCTGCGGTGTAAAGTTGAACGCCATATGTGTGGGCGTATGGTGCAGACGGTTTCAGAGAGAGATCTATGGCACACAGCCCGTCCGCTGAAAATGGTCAGTCGGATAAAGGATATTTATGAACTTCATGTATTGCATCAGACTTTAGTGACATACAGCTGAGGTACCTATCAGGAACGTTGATATCCCATGTGCCGCTTCCACGGTTTCCAAAGCTGATTGTCTCTGTCCCACTAACGCTGGGTAGATAGAAAAGTGCGTTTAGACAACTGGCGAGTTGGAGGTTGGCACCACGTTTCGGTCCTTGACAGTAAATTGGTGGTACATTATTGGCTGACGTATTGAGCGACGAGACAGAATGATTTAGAGGCAGCGGAAGTCCCACAGGTGAGGCTGTTGTGATCAGTGGTAGTTTCAGGATAAATACCAAAGCTGGAAAAGCGAGGAGGAATATGCTGATTGTAGGAACAAAATGCATGGCCGGGTTTAGTGATGTGCACGCCCCGTCAAATGTTGATCGTAGAAGGGAGTCACATCTGCAGGATGGCGATATTCATATATGCACTGCTCCAAGCAGTTCGCCAATGCTTAGATGAGTCCAAAATTAGAAACCACAGTGCGCCTAGATAAGGTGACATTGGAGAAGCGACGATATTACGCCGCATGTAAATTGTACATTGCATAGGGTACGACCTTATAGATGGGAGTACTGGTAGATTAGATGTCGAGTTATATACCAGGCCTAGAGTATGATAGATAACATACACCTTGGCCGGCAAATTTTTCCAACCTGCCAAAGTTCATGAAGGATATAGATGATTCGGGTTCTGGACAATGCTCTGATCAAGCTGCATTGAGCCTAACGTTGACCTCCATGGCCGTGGAAACGTGGGCGTAGGTATGGATTCCGTTATCCCATGTATGGCAGTAGAACGTGGTAGTGGGGGTATGAAACGGGCGGCAATGAAGGTAATACAGTAGGTAGTAAGCAATATATCCGCAAAGCTACCCAAAATCTAAATCTCCTACTACAAAGGGTCGTGTGACTGATTATTCTTCTTGATTCCTATAGCTTGATAACTTGCATACAATGGACGGTGGCGATCTGATTTCACTCAGCGTGTGTCCCTGTATACGTGTTCGACAATCTCTTGGGGGTAAAGCTCTTTCAAGACAACTGTAGTAATAGTGATATCGACAAAAAAAGCCTCTCATCGTGCTAAACACGGGAATAGGGTACAGCTATTTTTAGCTAACATTGTTGTAGGCCTGATCGAAAGCTGTAGGCGTTGTAGCTCACTTCAGCTACTCTAGCTAGCACGTTTGGTAGGAAATCCCGCGCCCAGGTCGTGGGAGCCTTCTAACTCCTTATCAGATGGGTCCATCATGTTTGAGCGCTTCGTGCATTGCATTAGTGGCGTCTAAGATGAAGCGAAGATCTCCCAGGAGTGGTCCTGGCTGAGAAGTCACATAACCGCTATATAGCATTTGAAAATCGGCGTGATTGGAGATTTGACTAGAGCTATCATCATCCGTTGGGCTTTTATGAATTGGTATCAACTTGATGTGGGCGTAATCAATCTCAAACCCCTCGAATATAAAACCACATTGCGAGACATTAAAAGTCTGGGTAAGTATCTTCATGCAAGTATGGGCCGCGCAGAGCATATTTGAGTAATCTTGATTACCCAGCAAGAAAATATCGCTACTAAGATGTTTCCTGGGGACCAGTACTGTATATCCTGGAGTATTGGCAAACGGCGTCAGGAACGCCACATTCGAAACATCTTCCCACACTTTCCAACTCGGAAGTTCCCCACGGATTATTCGAGCGAACAAGTTCTGATCTGACTCAGGACCCAGGAAGGTTAAACTTAGTGGCTCGGTCAGACCAGACACAGCTGTGATGATCTCTCGCGTGGCGTCCAGATCGGCGTCAGATAGCTTTGGGCCTTTTTTGGAAGAAATGAAGCCAGGGAAAGTCGCGTGGTACTCGACGGTCTCGTGTGTGACAGGCTTCCACTTTTCAACAAGGCCATGGAGAGGAATAAGGGATATGCGGGTGGCACCATCAAAGACCAAGGCGCAGCGACGGGCATTGCTCACAGCAGATAGTACAATAGACAACCGACGGATTTTAAGCATTATACCAATGAACGATGAAGTTGCTCTTGCCCTAAATGGGGTAGTGTCACGTATGTCGACGACAGCATGGTATGGAGTGATTGGAGCTCGGGTAAATCCTGCAGTGAGATGTTCATCGCTATAGAAGAGGTGCGGAGCAACGAGGTGGACGGCTTCTGATGCCATTGAAAAATAGTATTAGTCGAAGAAGGTCGGGAACCCCCTATGAGCACACCGATAGCTGTGCGGTAAATGCTATGTTTGAAGGTGGGCACAATGTTCGGGTACAATTTCGTCCGCAGAGGATTTGGGGTGGCGGTGTGCGAGCCTATTCGGTGGTTGAAAACCTCAAAACTTCGATAGATCAAACGATCAAACGTTGATGATGACGAATAGTCGGATCAAAGACATAGAGCAACAGTTCTGGTAGGCATTGTTTCGGAGTACAGTTCTGATTTGTAGAAGTCAGCACGAGTCTGATTACAGGTAGGATCAAGGACGGTGGCGAGGAGCGTGATTTGCCTCAGTATTACTGAGGGTATCTCAGACGTGCTAGGGCTAAGTCCCTTCGGGTTAAGTATGGTAGCTAACCCAGATGGGCTTAGCCGCAGCCGCTTACCCGCAGGGGTCTAGCGTAGCTACCCCGAAGGGGCTTAATTGCGTTTACACGTCTGAGGTCCAGACCTTCAATTCTTTCGCAATTTTCCCACTGACCACACTCAATCAATGAAGCGACAATTAAGTCGTATCAGATCGTCGATGGTTACGAGGTGAAGGACTCCAGATCGCGTACTACCCTCTGCGCGTCTCCTCTGCTTCTTGTTTGGTGTCGAGTCTCTTGAACGATTGCTCTGACCTTGCACAGCCTTGAAGTCACGCCACATCAAGACAAATTCTAACTTATAGATTTTCCTAGACCTATCCCATACCTCTGACCGTATCAGCCATCAAGGTTCTGTCATTGACTTACAAGGCATCCAATTCATTGCCTCCAAGTCCATACGTTCCACACATGCCTGCCGATCCATCAGGTACATTGTTTTCTTTCGTGATTGTACGGATCATGATTCCTCATCTGAGACTGTTATGTTTACCATTTCTTTGCCTGGTCATATACTGGGTTCAGATCAAAGATGAAGGTCTTTCAGTCGCCTGTATCCCTCCGTGACGTCGTCGACTTAGCTATGGTATGAGGTAGCTTCAGCTTCGACAGACTCTGTACTGTGCTATCCTGGATGGGAAATCGGCTCCGCAACGTAAAAATTGCAAATACGTGCCGAACGGGAGTTGGCTATATTGTGTTGACCGGAATTCTTTGGTAGTAAACGGGAAGGTATGTCTAAGGGATCACAGCTCGCAGTTTCAAGGCATCCCGTTCGTTCGGGTTCCGTGCTTTAATTAAAGACTGAGTGTACCGATATCGTATTTAAAGAACACTGCTATGAGCTTTTACCAGACACACAGGTTACTTTTCCAGTATTATATTCTATTGATGAGCCTTTCAGGCTTTTCTAATCCTTAATGTGTGAGACTTTAAGAAACACTATAGAATTGATGAAAATTGGTTTCAATCAAAGAGTGAAATACGAGACGGGATGACAGGATTGCATTGGCAGCTATTCGAGTATGTATGTCTTCAAAAATCATCTTCACAGAATTCGTTCCCATCAGTGACCCTAATATCAAATCCCTATATTGCTGGCTCAATCCTATCAGTGCGTGTTTGTATCCTTGACTGAGTCTACTATAAGTTTCAATTGTTCAGCATGTATGTAATCAGAAGATCGATGCTTACAGCGGCATCTCTTTTAAGCCTACCTCGATCTATACTTGCAGCTGCATTGCCGGTTGAGAGTTCAACACCGACCGTGGCCCCAAATTACCCTTTGGATAGGAGTAGACAAACGCAGATGATGGTGGGAATCCGGACGATGGTGCAGGTTCAATTCGTTCCGGTAAGCATAATGGAACCGATTTACTGAGAAGGTACTGCTAATTCGTATGAAGCAATCAACGCTCGCAGCTTGTAAATTTCGAACCTGCCTGCTAGTAAAGCAACGTGGTATGGAGTAGACCCTGGCTCAAGTGATGCCGCGGCTACCTTCACCACCGAGTTAGGAACGCTGCCAACTGATAGTATATTACCGTCAAATATATTGGCCAAGGCTCTACATGGAACGTGGATCACATCGTTGAGCTTTAAATCATCGTGGCTATGTTCAGTTTACCTAGACCGACGGTATCTGCTACATCAATAACGGCTGACACCTGGGTCGTGGCATCAAACGCAGCCAATACCGCTGGGACTGCTTGCAATGCGATAACTAGTGCCATCACTACAACCGACAATTTGCGTGGCATCTCAGCTTCTCTCAACAGCTTCCAAGGAAAGGCTTTTTCGTGCTTTATGCTAAACACCAACTGCCCGACTTCGGGGACAGGGGCCTCATTCTTCAAATACTTCGGCCAGCACTACGGCAAGACCTTCTTGTCAACCAGGCTACTTCGCAGAGTGTTGTTATTCAAGCGATTGCGAATACGCTACTGACCATCGCAATAATGAGCCAAGTATGAATACGTACTTCACCAGCTTCGCTAGCAATGCCTACTAGGGCGCGTACAGTTACATGGGCACATGGACGGGCAAATTTTACCCTCGAGCTCGTCAGGAGTAGAAACTCTGTATAGCTACCGCGGTCTTCTTTACACTCTAAATGCTCCGGCCATCAGTACGGAGATATCTGTGTTAGCGTTTCGATCCGTTGGACCAATTATGTCTTTGTTGCACGCTGTTTCTGCATCCAATGTCTGAGAATAAACATACGTAGATCTTAGCCATCGCGAATATATAATGCCTGTCTTCTATCATGATCGACTCTTATGTGTTTTGATATTACAGGCAATCAAGTCTCGAATCTGTAACAGAATTCAGGTCTACGGGATCAGCATAGGATTCATCAAGTACTGTAACCCAGTATCTAACAAGAATCAGTGAGAAAGTTCAATAGGTACCCAGGGTAGATCTAAAAATAGAACATCTCGTTCGGACCGAACGTATCTTAGGCGTGCCACCATCTGACCTCGTCTGCCTATATTCGTAATTCGGAATGGAGCATCTCATGGCAGAGGAAGAAGTTTTGTTACACAAACATAGCATTCCTGAAGTTCCTTGGCTTGGATTTGATCATGATGTTCAAGAACATGCGCTTGTTGACTTTGCAGAGTATCCCCTACGGCGTGGCTGGTCGAAAGATCAGATTATAGCCCTCAAACATGGTGACGCATTGGCATTCGACGATGCCTCTTGTCTTGCTATGTTGCAAAGCTGGCTTGTATTTGGCTTCTTGGAGGGAATTTACAAGCGACGATTTTCTTCTTCCCAGTATGTGGTTGACACGGCGTCCGGCCGTGTAGTCGACACGACTCAGCTGAGACAGTTCTTTGATAAGTGGCATGGTTTGCTGCAGCAAGAAAGTTCTGAAAGTATGCTATCATACTGGCGGTACTCAACAATACGGCTATATGAGTTACACTCTTGGTATGCGGCCTTGGAAAAGCACTGCACCCAGGGAATCTTTCCGACAGCCTTCGATACAGCTGAATATCATTCCATCATGCGGTTAGTAGTCTTGATCGCAGATTCAATCTACTATAATAAAACCTCCGTGGCTTCCCGTTTAATACAAATACGATCGGGCTTGAATTGGCACCACACTGAAGTGAATGGTGCAGCCCTCAGAACAAGACTTATACAGAAAGGGTGGTGTCCCTCCCTTCATGGTCTATTCATGACTTATGGGCTGGCATTTACAGAGTATGCAAGCCTCCTGGACGCAACCGATGGAAATGTTGAACGCCACAATAGGTGTGCGGATGATGCAAAGTGTCTTGGTGTCAATTATTTGGGTACCGGAGCGGGACCAAGACATATAGCTGACGAATGCCATTGCCAAATTATCAGACCGTCTTATAGTCAGATGAATGGCATCATATCAAATAATAAGATTCCTCTCATCGACCTGGGCTCGCTCTCGCCACTGATGTCCGACTGTCCAGTCGTGGAGTGGGACCGACAGCAAAATTTTATAGCTTTCTCTCATGTTTGGGTTGATGGATTAAGTAGCGAATCGGAGATAGGGTTACCTCTTTGCCAGCTCCGCAACCTTCAAAATGTACTTTTTCAAGTAGGACCAAGCTCTCTCATCTGGGTTGACGCTTTATGTATTCCTCACGAGCCGACAATCAGGAACCTTGCCATTGACATGATGGCGGAAATTTACAAGCGATCGACTGCCATCATTATACTCGACGCTGGTCTACGATCTCGGCCACTTGGTAAGTTCTCTACGGCAGAGCTAGCTGTCCGCCTCCTTACGTGCAATTGGATGCAGCGTCTATGGACCCTACCAGAAATTCTGTTCTCTCAGAGAGCATTTGTGGCTTTCCAAGATGGCGTAATTGATCTCAATATATTGAGGAGCAGACTTAGGCAGACGGCGAGATTTCCAATCGAGTGCGTGGGGTTTTGTACACTACTTAGGTTTGTTCATGAGGATGGTACAGAAGGTTTAAAGATAGGTGAGGTCCAGCGACTGCTCGCATCTCGGAACAGTAGTAGGCCAGACGATGAGACTCTTGCAATTGCCCCTTTACTTGATCTCAGCGCCGCAAACTTGATCGGTTATGAGGGTCAAGACCGAATGGTTCAATTCTGGCGACAACTCCGCGAGGTACCGAGAGTTGTTATTCTACTTGTATGCCCTCGATTGGACGTACCAGGGTTTACATGGGCTCCGCAGTCGCTCATTTCCACCTCGGGGAATGTTCCAATGAACCAAGAATACGGAAGTGCTACTGTGACTCAATTAGGCCTTCGAGGGACTTTCTTCATTTACGAATTGAAAACTCGAAGAATTCTAGGAAATGCAGCTTCGTTCATCATAGATCCCAAAGCTCAACATTTCATAGCATTCAGACCACTTAAGCACAAATTCGACCGGGCTCAAACCTACCCTTACCCTTGTGATGGGATCGTGTTGCTTGAGGAAAGCAGGAACGCACTGAAGCGTTCTGCCATTACCGTCATAACAGATCCTGCTCTAGGCTCAAGCGTCGTTCGGTACAAATACGGACGGCAGATTGTTCTGGATTTCAGTCCCCTTCCAGTATCTCAAGAGCTGTCAGCAAATTTTTCATCGATTGGGAAATATCAAGAACTTACCATTTCTTGAATATATGATAGCCACATAACCTCGATCGGCAAGAATTATCCACATTCATTCGTGGTAGTCTATGCGTGGTGTATATGCTAGAAGCTTCCCACTGACGCCGCAAAAAAGCCCCACACGACTAAGACGATCGCCAGAACAAGAGAAAATTGAGGAGAGTGATTCGATGCAATTTTCGCGTTTGGCTTGAAATGTAGTTCGTACTGTTTCTTCAATCCGAATTGGGACCTTTCGAAAGAGCAACCTGGATGGATAGTTTCCTAATACAACTACAAGTAAATTGGCCGATGTAGTCAATCTCGATAATGCTGCCCCCGCAAAGAAGCTCCTTGAAACAGTCGGTCTGGTACTCTTTCCAGGCATGCTCTATGCCTCAATATCTTACATTCCAATCACCGGTCGAGATATGACCGTAGGTACGTTATTCGAGTTTCTCGACGGCCGAGGAATTGACAAGACTACCATTCCATGATCTACGAGATCTTTACTATCGAGCGGAAAGCGAAGCAATTACGCGACTCATGATTTATACCGCAAAACGGAGCGATCCTTAGACCAGTACTAATAAGTTCATCGACCGCTATACTTCCAGCTGTTAAAAGTACGAAAATCTGGAGACGTTGGCATTAAAGTAGTCTCCGGCGCTGGTTTCCTTTGCTGGAAATTGCCTAATCTACGCCACCGTGAAATTAGACTGGAGATGATCCAACAATCAATTCAACCATTGAAGATTCCTATATTGAACGCATCGAAATTCTCCTCTCACGTCTCAAGTATCTCTGGCTCGGAATCGCGGCGCCCTTACTGTCCAGGTCTTTTTCTCCTTGCCCAAAACCATAGAGAGCTCGCCTTTGACGTCCAACGATTCCACGATAAGAAGCAATAGCATTTTCCTCGTCTGCGTCTTATAACTCCCGGCATCGAAGACTTGACCGAGAATGTGGCTGTGCATACGATGGATGCTCTTCTTTACCATGACACTCATCAGCTTGGGTCTTTCTTTAAGCCTTAGAACGCCTGGCGCGATTGTGATACCACCAAGATACTGAATGCAAGGTCGATCTCGTTCCAAGCAACAACTCGAAGCCTCGTTGACATCAAATCTAGAGCCGAAACGAGGCTTGCTTCACTACAGGGCTCTATAGCGTGTTGATTGAGCTTGGTGGACAGATATCATGATTATATTTTGCTTAGCTCTAACGGGTACATCTTTTATCTATCAATCATGCTGTTACTACAGACACACAGACCGACGGAGACCTATGTCGTTTCACTTCTCCAGATCCTTTATGTTGCATGTGACGTTACTCGATGATGAGCAATGTTCTGTTCATGTAAATCAGAAGTGAAATCCTTCGAATAAGGGACCTTGGTCGGTTCACCTACACAGGCAGCAATCTATGACCATCTGGTTTGTATGGAAGAGCCAATAAATGTGATAGTCGAGCTAGCCAATCCGCGGTCATCTTGAAAGGCAGATTTTCTACGGCAAACACAGCACCATCTCCTACTTCGAATCATTCAAGATCCCATGCCTCCGAAGGGCCGTCTGGAAGACCCAATGTCCAGACCATAATACTAAGCACATGCACAGTAGATAACGTCTGTTCTTCTATCTATCTATCTGTTTCAACCCCAATCAGAGGATACTTTCGCTTATCCATTCTATCAATTAACATGTTCACCCCCGCCATCTCCTCCACCACCTTGATTTCCGGAACCATAGTTTCGAACCTTCAAAATCCCAAAAGTGAACGCAAAGAGTCTTCCACTAGGCGTCCCGAAATCCCTTATTTTCAGCTCCCTCCCACGGCGGCCTCCAGACTCACACATCATCGTATCCGCATATCGAGAGCGTCTCAAAGCTATTGTAGTCGTTACAATGACACTGATAAGGTTTCTTCAAATACTCGAAGCCCTCCTTGATCTCTTTCCGGTTACGCTGGACCGGAACCTAGAGCCTAGAGACTTTGCAAGAAGGCTATATGGAAAGACAGAAGCATCTTCATCACACGGTTTTCCTCTTTCCTCCTTGTATAGCCGGCTCCTAGCAGCGGAGCACAACCCCAGTCACTCCGTCTGGCCAACATTTGGTGGAATTGTGACCCCCGTGCCCGTCGTGGGCAGTACAGCATTTTTCATCCACAGAGAAGGACGCTTCGTAGGAGTTCCCGCCGTTTTGGGCAAAGGATGAGGGTTCACATGGTTGGTTCTGGGCAAAAAAGGTCAAACCGGTTCCTTTATTCTTGGCGAAGATAGATAGCGCGAAGGGTTAGCCGTGGTTTTTGACGTCTTCGCTAAAACGGAAGAGCATTTTTGCGGCCGAAGTTTCAGCATGGGAGTTGCAGGTTTGGAAAGACGTTTCAGACCGGCTCTTCCGTTTGCGGTACAAGAAAAATCGAAAGGCGTTTTGGTTCCTTGATAGCATGCAGCATTCTGAGACAGGGATTTAATTGTACAGGATCGGCAACAAAGACCAAAATTGCAAGATATGTTAGGAATTGGTTTTTGCGAGCATTGCAGAGATACAAAGAAGATGGCCTTTACGTAAAGAACAAAGATCAGTTCCCAAGTCGATGAAACAGGATCGCGGCACCATCAAAAAGTCGGACAACACGGATTTTGTGCGAAAACGTGACGCATCTGTTGATTATTGGGTTTGTTTGTCCACTTCATGTCTTACCCAGGTCCTTCGAGGTTCCTGTCGTTCGTTCAAAAAAAGGGTTCACTTCGCAGGTCAAGATTAATTATTTCTTGTTTCCATTTGCTCACGGAGTTGTTCCTGCATCCACTGGTGCCCCTTCCGTCGCTGGATCTCAGCTAAAAGATAGTCAAACAATTTTAGGTAAACAAGCGGATTGGTTGTACATAAGAGGACTTCAGGGCTAATCAGGGCTATGAGGACTGAGGAGTGGGGGTTGAGTATGTGAAAAGTTGTACGAAAGTCGTTCTGGTCTAGGTTCTCATGATAGAAAATATGGGTATCCGTTTCGTTGACCGAGCTGGGCGAAACTAACATCCTCAAATCTCTTCGTTTACCCGCTGAGACCAGGTTGTCCGCTTACCCACTGAGGGGAGACTATTCACTTGTCGAGCCCCTTGCTGAACTTTCCAGCTTGTAGTCCTTTCGACCTAGTATTTCTCGCAGGGGGGTCTGAATCTTCCAGGCCAGCAACTTGAGCCTCTGCTTGTTTCTCTGCCACTTTATTGCCTGTTTCCTTCTTGGCCCGAGAGTTCTTGGCCTTGGTCGTTCTCGCAGGGGCTTCTGGTTCTTCTTGGCCTGCAGCTTCGTCGTCTACCACTTTGCCGCTTTTCGAGTTCTCTGCCTTAAGGCCTCTAGCCTTCCTCTTCTTCGCCGGGGACCCTGGTTCGTCCTTCTCAGACGGGCTGTCCTCTGTTGCGTCCAGCTTCCTTTTATTATTATTAGTGGAGCTGTTAGCAGGAGATTTGGAACCCCTATCCCTCTCCCGGTCGACAGTCTCTCGTACCGTTTTATGGGTGGTGTGATCGAATGCATATCGGCACTCCCCCTTCCATGGAGCAATGTAGTGTGAGATTTCACCACCTCGAATCAGTAGTACGGCCCCCGACTTATACCCGTTGAGTTTGAGGCCGATTTGATTAAAGCACATCGCAGCGCCCTGGAAGTTCCCAAGTTGGCACAGTCCTGTTAGACCCTTTTCCCAATCGAACTTGTCAACGTGCTCATCTGTTGGCCTATTCGTGATCGTCATTCGTTGGTGGCAGGCGAGCAAACCTCGGGGAGTCCCGGTAGACCCTACGATATTCCTCTCGCAGTTCCGGGTCCCACACACCAAACCAAAAGTCGAGGACTCTCGTCATACTCCCAACAGTGTAGTGCAAATACTGGAGCAATAACTGCTTGAGAGCTGCTCCTTTGACAAGAGAGTCTGCGGTTTCAACTATGGGTTCGTCGGACGAGTGTCCTCTCGCGTGCCAATGCCCGTAGTGCTCAGAGCCGCATTCTTTTTCCTTGAGGTGTGGATTCGACTCCATGTGCAGTCTTTGCGACAAATGTCGTTTGTTTTCTTTTGGGTTTGGGATTTTCAAAGAAGGAGAATAGAAGAGCTTGGTGTCGGCCAACATCCTTGCCACAATATCTTCGCCAAAGGCCTGGTAAAGGCCCTCTGGATCAAGAAAGATAAATATGCTATCATGCTTGTCTAGAGCAAGGTATAGTTCATTTTCAGGCGGAGTTCTGAGAATCCCATCTTTGGTACTTGCATACCTGTTTCTGTGGTTGATTAATATCTTATCTGTGACCCTCCACATTTTCCAATTGTCTACCACTGTCTTGAGGTACCAGCTTTGTCCCCCTCCGATTTTGGTTCTTTACTATTGTTTAGGGTATCGAACTCCTGCTCGACCTTTGACCAGGAGTCCCGACCTGAGGCATATAGCTCTTGGTAAGCCATTTCGGCGGTCTCCAACGGCTTGTCAATCTTTGAGCCTCCTGTCTTGCCTCCTTTCTTGGTTGTTTTTTTACCTTTTTTCTCGAAAAGAGCCATGGCCGTTGTGTACTGCACAGCTTTGTCTGAAGGACTGGGGTTCTCAGCAGACCAGGAAGATAGTGAATCGTTAAGGGCTGCCAAGAGATTGCTGTTTTTAGTCGGCTTGTTCAATTTCCAATCGATTTGATGAAACTTCTCGCAGTATACATTCCTACCGCGATAGACGTACTTTCGTGTCTCGATCTCACCTGATTCATCCATTTCAGACGCGGCTTCTTGTCGTGCAGCGTCCAGCTGTTTTCGAGCCTCTCGTTCATGAGCTAACCATTCCTGCTGCGGGTTATTGAATATTGGGCAGTCCGCTCTAAAAGGCTGGGGCTTGCTATCCCACACCAGCAGCTTGGAACGCAACTACAAGCTGCTATCAGCAATTGATGCCAGGGAAATCAACTCATTTTCGGCTTTCTCAACATACCGCATCCATTTTTGTGATTCCACCTGCGGCTGGCTTTTCTGCTTCAGGCTCTTCGGCATCATTGGACTCGAAATCGCCCTGGTCTGATTTTGGGTCGGCCATCTCTAACGTTCGCAGAATTAGTCAACTTTGCGCACGCTCTTTAGAAAGCCCCTGTAGTTTATAGTAGAATTTGGGTCTTTCCGAAGATTCCGAACGGAGAAAAGTAGCGTCTACGTCAAAGAATTAGAACACATATCGTTATTTGAAATCCAGATGAAGGTTTTCCGAAAGCGGTATGCATAAAGAAAGCGCACAATCGTTCAGTCTGTCGAGAACTTCTTTGTTAATCAGGCGGTATAATTATGGAAGTTGAAAAACGCTTAATGTGTTTCATATTCTTCCAATGAGTATCGCATTCTCGAGAGTCCTTTGCGCATGAGTATTCTTTGATAGTTCTGACCCCAATCCCCTAATTTTTACGTTTGCGGTGATTGAGTGGTGTCACGAAGATCATGAAGGAGTCTCTGCTTTGATAAACCCCAAATCCTAGTATATGGACCAATCAGGCACTAATTTTAGATTAATTCGTTCAACGGGTAACTGAGAAGGTCGGAACAGGTGCTGATCGCAGCAGTCTGCCTTACCACAGTATAGGAATTCAATACTTGATGCGAGATTTGTTAGTCTTGCCCAAACCTTGAGGGGTAACCCTATGGTCGTCAGGCTTACCGAGGGCTACCAGATATATCTGCCCTTGCCCGCTCTATATCGAGTTGTTCCTGGGTGATTGCTGGTTTGGAATGCCTTTGTAGACACAAGCAACTCGGTGTAGAAGTCTCATAACTTTGCATAGTACAGCGTCATGGCTCCTTGATGCACAACTTTTCTTCACTATATTATGAGCTGTTCTCATTAAAAAGGAATCTTTCATAAATATTATAGCTTCGAGTGGTAGTGGCTGTCAAGCCCCCCAGGTCTCGCGGTATTTTTCACCTGGCCATGCCTGACTAGTCGTACCTCCCGGGATACTTGCCCTATTGCTGGTCTCTACATACCTATGCCCAGAGTAAATTCCATCAGAGTTTATTCGCAAGCTTTCCAGGCTTACTTCCCCATGCAATCCAATGTACGATCAGCTACAAATTGTTGTCTGTAATCTGGTCCAAGCCAATACGACACAAATGTTCTTGACTTACAGCAGATTTATTATACTGTAGTTCAACTTTCACCAATTCAGTCTGCCTGAGGCTGCGGAACTTGTTCTCTATCTCAGACCAGAAATCAGGCCCCAACTCCTACAGGTCCTCGTAAGCCGTTGCTGTCGCATTCTTTAGCTTAGGACACCTTGGCTTGTCTATATCGGCAAGAGCGTGTGCTGTCCTATACTGCAGAGCTTCTTTCGAGGGTTTCGCAGTGGCGGCATCTCTAGAAGAGAGAAGATCGTCAAACTCAGCCAGAAGTTTGCTGTTCTGAAACAGCTGGTCCAAGTCCTAATCAATCTGGAGAAACTATCCGCAGTATACCTTCCTGCTGTGATAGACGTATCTTCTAGTTTCGATCTCCCTGGATATCTCTCTATCAGAAGTGGCAACTTTCCGTGCAGCATCCAGTTGCCCCCGAGCTTCTTTTTCATGAGCTATTCAATTCTAAAAGGTGCTAACGGCAGGGTATATCTTGTTGAATGGTTCGGGCTTGCTGCCCCATTTGAACAAGTTTCCCATAAGCTATAAGAAATTGTCAGTAACTTAATCGAAAACGGCATGTTCAAATTTTCTCGACTTACTGCAGTATCATGGAAGTTCTTTTTACCCTGAATCGAGATTGGACTGGCCATCTCTATGGATCGTGAAGTGATTACCGAGGCCAATTCGATACTGCAGATGGAGCAGACTGGAAGTAACGCCTTTAACAAAGAATTAGAAGGTATAGATGTCACGAGGCTGAATTTGCTGGTTGTCACGAAAAGTACGTGATGAAGAAAGACGGATATGTTGTGTTCGGAAGAAAAATGCCTTTGTCGATCAGACGATGGTTCCTGGAAAGTAGACAAGTCCTCGGGATCTTGCGTTTTCTTCAGATAGCTTGTGTTAAAGAAGTCTCTGCACATGGTTGTTGCCTCGATTATTTCCATTCGGTGCCCTGTGAAGCCAAGTCACGCCACGGCCGCCGTAACCGAATTCCTTATACACCCCATGAAATCAACTCCCCAGATACCAATTCATCTAGCGACTCGAGAGCAAATTTTCTGCAATGAAGGACTAAAAGAATTGGTCATGCCCGTCTATCTTAGCCTCGTTGCTGATACCAAGAGCCGCATGTTGATAGTACTAGTGTTCGTTCATGTTTCGACCTCCACCTACTCCACCCTTGAGAACATACTAGGTTTTCCACGATCCAGCACATTGGAAGGAAGTAGATTCTTGGCGTTTCTAACGAACGAAAACCTCAATCTATTTCAGGGCTTAGATACATCGGCCCATGGCTGCTTCTGCATAGTGCAGATTCCAGATGAATATACGTTCGAATGGCAGTGCTTGTCGAGCTAGGAGCTTCCAGGGCGGCAAGGCCAAAGACATTAGAAACTATAACTGTATCGACATCTTCGCATATATATAGCTTACCATACCTCGCGCCTATTATCGGAATGAAGATCTTGGTGTTATATATAGCCCTATGACCTGGTAAATACAACTGTCTTCGCCAGAAATCCTGGTGGGCGCTTTATGCCTGGGGAATTTGATACTAGGGTCTTGATCATTACTGACCTCATAAAACGCCAGTGCATAGACGGCTGTCGGATAGCCTTCCAAAAGTCGAGGATTGGCCAGCAACATGGTGGTATAACCTCACCCCCGCCGTATTACTTTGTAATGTTGCTCTGCTCTTTTGCCCTTCGAGAGCATGTTCACAGTCTAATGGAAAGCAGAAATATAACACGAATGAATGTATCAATGAATATCAGGATTGCCAGCAGTATTGTAATTAATCTCTGCGGCAGCAGCTACAGTAGCAAATTATCAGCTGGCAAGAAGATTAGGAATTAAGAAAAAATGGAACCGGAAGGTATAGAGCAAACAAAACGGCGCTTTTGGACGTGTGCTCTTAAGACAAACGGACCACTGAATGGCGAGATTGATCCGGCCCCTGAAAGAAGACAATGAACCGAGACTGCAAAATTCCTGTAGAATCAAGGCCCGGAAGCTTAATTGCCTCCACCGGCTTCGTTACTGACCGCGTGTGCACTTCCAGTCGGCTGTACGATTCCACCCAGCTAACATGGCGAATAATGCTGAATAATGTTCACAAGTGAAGGTCGAGGCTCATCATATGTACAACTCGATGATGCTAGTACTTCGACCTGTGAATTACATTCCAAGTAGTTAGAGTTCGAATTGCGGAAGCGCATCCAACTGGTGGACAATAGATTGGGGGCTCGGTCAAACATTGATGCCCAGTCGATGAGGCTTGCCACAAAAGATATCTTAGACAGACCAACTCATCAAGTATCGAGTGTGCGAGTGGGCTCTCTGCTATGTTAGGAAAATTTTATATCGCACAGACGTATAGTCTAGCATCGGAGTGGTTTTAGGTCATACCTCATCGACCAAGAATCTTGTTGTGCGCTAGACTTATACTCGGTTAAGTATTGGAATAGTGATGACACATATCCTTTGTAGTTGGCACAACGATATAAGGTTATCTTTATTTTAAGACCAAGAATGTTTCAAATGATCTAGGCTGTTATCTCGCATTAGCAATATCTAAGGTGAGGATATCTATTGCCCCGGCCGCTGTTAGTTCGTCCATCACAGTAGCTATCTGCTTCTTCTCGACCATCGAGCTTACTGCAACCCATGCTTCATCTTCCAGGGCTGTAATGGTAGGCGCTCGTTTGCCCGGGGTGATTTTAGTAGCTTCCTCCAGCAGCTTGCGTTCGACGTTGTACTGACAGAGGACAAATCGCTGGGCAGCTTGCACGTTGTCAGCAGGGTGAATGAGGTTGCATAGAGGGAGGTGGGCTTACTGATGACCCCTTTTATTCTCGAGGCGATCATGTTTACAAGCTTTTGGTTTGATGGGTGTTTCGACTTGATCAGGACAGCTGTGCTTTCCACAACGGTATCGATAGCTTTAAGGCCGGCGGCTTTCATGGTCTCTCCAGATTCTGTGCATCTGTCAACTCAGAAATCCGTTTTTGGATGTACATGAGGCTCTGACCAACAAGATCCACAATCCCATCCGCCACACCCAACGCACAAGCAGCTTCCACACTCCCTCCAACATACTTGATTTTCGTCTTCAAAATATTTCTGATCGGCACGTCCCCATTCCTCAGCTCTTGTCCCTCCAATCGCGCAAAGTACTTTTCTGTCAGCCCTACAAAGCTCGTCACCACGTTTTTCCCCACCAAATCCCTCGAATCTCTGATTTCCCCTTTCTCCGGTACCTGCACTTTCAACGCGCATTTTCCGAACTCTAGATCTAGCACTTGCTCTACGCCTGTCGTGGCTGTAGCAGGGGATATTGACTCATGCTCAGCCACTTGATCACCGCCGGTTATTCCGAGATCGACGCGGCCTTCGCCAACGAAGGTTGGAATATCGGCCGCTGGCAGGAACACAAGGGCTATATGATGGTTTTTGACGAGGGCAATATCGAGGCGGGTTTCGCGGCGGAACTGGATATCGGACCCAGCAAGGAGGTCGAGAGTGGCTTGTTGTAGGCGGCCCTCTGGATATAGAGGGTAAGCTTCTATGTGATGAATCGGAAGGGGAAAGCCCACTCTTAGGAACGGCAAATAAAAGCCGACCTTCTAGGCTTTCTGATCCATTAACTGGAAGCTCTTCTCATAGCAGGAGATTGAGCTGTAAAGTCGGAAATGCTCGAAATGCTGGACTTACTGATTCACGAGATCCATCCCCAGTGACGAATCCGCAAAGAACGGGCCCTGAGTAGATAAAGACGACCTTTTGAATATCAAACAGTTAGATTTGTATGACTAACAATGGCCTGTATGCTGGAGCCCTAATTGTGACTTGGGAGATATGATTCAAGTGAAAACGCCTTTCGACATCTCGTTCAATGAGTTTGCGCAGTTTGAATACCGTGTGAATATTGAGAGAAGGGATTGGGCACCATAGAAATCACTCAATGGCGTCGTCTTGGTCGAATATTACCTAAAGAAAAAAGTATCCAACTGTTTCCGTCTCTGCAGGCACGCAGCCCTACCCCCCCGCTAGCCAATATCTTATCTTAGTGTTCAAAATTAAGCGAGAATCTCTAAATCGGACGCACAATCGCATTCAACATCGTCAACAACAAGCACAGCTCTCTTCGTCCACGGCAAAATTCCCGCACCCAATTCAGCTGCCTACGTTCAAGCCACAGGTAAAGGGCCATACAATCTACACATAAAGCTAAGGAAGCCGTCCACATCCTAAGAAAATGGACTCGTCAAAGGTTCCGGTCAAGTTGGTGAAGGTCACTCGTGTGCTCGGCCGTACAGGTACATCTTGCCTCTTTCCATTTCCATGTCATCACAGGTTCCTCCTTGAAGCCTTTTGCTCTCTTCATGATATGCTAATGAAACACGAACGATCAGGTTCGCGCGGAGGTGTAACTCAAGTCCGTGTCGAGTTCATGGACGACACTACGCGGAGCATTATTCGCAACGTCAAGGGGCCTGGTATGTCTTCAATATCCAAAAATGGTACAGATGGGAAGATATAAGTGGAGTGGTAAAGGTTTGAGGTTCACAATAGAAGAGATACTAACCGATTTTGGGAATTATAGTGAGGGAAGATGATATTCTGGTACTGCTCGAGTCCGAAAGAGAGGCAAGGAGGCTGAGATAGATATTGTTGGGGAAAAGGTGAAGATGACAGGAGGTTTGGCAATGCTATTCTGAAACCTGCGAAGGGACGGTTACTGGCTATAACGACAATTGAAAATAGCTGCAGAGGGTGTCTAGAAGGAGGAGCTGGAGACAATACAAGCATACCAAAACTACGGCTCACATGGTTGCGGTGAGACGAGAGTATCCCAGGCTTTCGAGATTTGAGTTGTGGCTCTGACGTGCAAGCTCAAAGTCATCTGTGTGCGGATATCGCGTGCTATTATATTCGTTACGTAAGGAAATGGACCAGCTCAGCAGGAAGCCCCGAAACTAACCAGCAGGCAAAACAACTCCGACGCCTGTCAGTGATCCCAGAGGCTCCCTACCTAATAAATTACCATCCTCGAAATTGCCTCGAGTTGCAACCCATTCTTCACACGCAAATCGGATCCGCCACCTCATGGACGTGCCACCTGCACCGTTCCTTCGACCACTCGAAAAGTTCATACATACTCCGGTCCCGCTTCATCTTGTGAAACGCAAGCGCAATCCCTACCATAAACTCCATTTGAAACCCCTTGTATTTTTCCCCGCTCCCAAATATGGTCGGCAGATCTGCCTTCCTCGTGTACAGGTCCACCAGGAACCTCTTGATTGGGGACGCCCCGGATGTGCCTGACCAGGCACGGCGGATGTCCGGACCGCCAGGGAGCACCTTGAGGACTGCGTTCATTCTTATCATATGATCTATGGTCGTATTTTGCAGCCGGTGAGCGCCGTGTGTCTCGGCGAATATATAGATCTGGATGGATGTCTCCCACCCTACGTCTTTGACAGTTTCGTCTTCCTTGAGGAACCTTCCCGTATACAGCCAGAGGTTGAACCTCTCAAAGATGCCCGCGTCTTCACCCTCGAGGACGACGACGCCCTCTTTGGCCTCCTTGAGATTACCGCTCAAAGCAGCTTTAAAGTACGAAGACTGTCTACATAGAAGGCCTCGGTGGATCCCGAATGTTATTGCATCATCTCCAACTTTGACGTAGACAATGTCATTGTATGGGGACCTGTGGCTTTCATTAGCCAATAACAAACCGGATTACTTCAAAATTGGGCTTACTCTTTGGCAGGCTTTTTAACCTCTTTAGCAGGCTTCTTCTCCTGCTTGATTTCTTGCCTCGGGGGTCTGGGCGGAGAGCCTCTGATTGGTGCCGACATCTCAATACGCTGTGCTACAATATAAAGGCCAAGCGCATACGACACCTTAGACTTATTGCTCCAGTACGCAAGTTGCTATGCAAGGGGAGATTGGGCGAGGTTTTTATCTTGGTGGCTCGAAGATGAGAGGAAAGTTTGAGAGTGAGGTGCGTCCAGAGTTGTAGGATCTTACAACCAAATGGGACTGCGGGTTCCTTAATTTCTAGAAACGTGCTGCGCTACAGCTCGACGACTGAGTAAGTCGCTTGACGTAGAGGAGGACAGATGGGGAGTTGTGTCTTGTGGCGCTAAATGGAGATGGCGCGCTTTTAGTGAGGTGATGTCTTAGCTTGCTTAAACGAAAGAGATGTCGGGGTTTCTGATCTGTGAAGGATTGCTGCATTAGAGCTAATCGACCAAACAGAGATTAAAGCCAGAGGCTTCCCGCTGTACTGCGCTAGAGATCAAATCCAAAGGAGAACTGCGTTAGAGGTGACGGGAAGATGAAATGGCGAGTCTGGAGTGAGAGAGTGTCTTGAAGCGTAGAATTGGAAGCAACCGTTGAGTTCTTGATATACGAACGCTTTAATCGACTGTATTTTTGGCTATGTACGAAGCGGGAGAAGCCTCAACAAAATTAAAAAAGTGAACGTTTTGCAGGACCGAAGAGTGCATTTCCTGCAGTCTCGGCCCCTGAAGTCAGCCCTGGGTGATCCGATCACTTCGGCTTGAAGAAATTATGAAGGAAGGGTCCGAGGTGACCTGCTGATTTTGAATAAAAGTAAATAGAGGAGATTTTGAGGTGAAAGAGCCGTGACTCTGACGCTGTTACGAGCAAGTACAGAAGAATCTCAATAGCATATAGAGAAGCGTAGAGATCGCAGCGACGAGAAGTGAGAGTTCTAGGCCTCTGGAGTAAGGTTTGGTTCACAACGATCAGAGTTCAGTCTTGACAGTCGTGAAGAAGCGGTTCGACGTAACTTTTTTCAAAGTCTGATAGTGGTCGACAAGAGGACATTCAGATCGGTGTGAATCGAGACTTTGGCGGATTTTATGAGTTGGGAGGGGAGAGAAGAACGAATCTGAGAACAGCCTCTGGTTTGTTTCTGGCACGGGGAGTTTCTGCGGAAGAATATGAGAACTGCCCACTGAGATGTGAATGAATGTTTCATTAACCGGGTTGGATAGGAGATTCCCATGCCATCGTTTCTTTCTACAGGAGTCGAAGCTCACTTGATAAAGACTGGGAGGCTGTGAACGGTAAGGAAAGCCTGCATTGTAATTCTAGTTCAACTATGTAATTGAGGATGCGAGACCTGTTCGATTTTAAGGGTGAGGATGAAGTCATAGGAGCGAGCCCCTTAGCTACGAGCAACGGCGAGTTATACGAACAGGATCCTAGGACTGCTCAATGAGATCGGGAAGGTCCTCGACTTTTACCTCGCCTTGAAGTATGCCTAGAGATTATTAGCACCGGGTCTGGTAAGCAAGAACGACAACCGGAAGGGCAGGTACTTACGGTACACCGCTGTCAGCAGAGGAAATTCATCTTCCTTTCCCCTCGCTTTCAAAAATCCATACACCTCATGTGCCGTCGAGGTTCCCTGTAGCATCTGCCCGTTCAATTCCTGCTTCTCCACCTCGTCGATACTGATATTCTTCTCCACGCTCATTTTTGCACACCGGTAATTCCTCCCACCAGAACAAGAAGTAATCAAATCGGCAACACCAGCGCTCTCTTCGGTAAAGGTCCTTGAGTGTACCGAGTTTTCAAAGAACATCTTCCCAAATTTGACCATTTCCAGCAGTCCAACCCGCATGACGGCTGCTTTGGCATTGTCTCCCCAGCCCATGCCTGATACGAAACCAGCAGCGAGAGCTACAATATTCTTTAAACCACCGCTTAATGACACGCCAGCAACATCGGAAACGACACGAACGTGAAAGTAGGGACGGTGGAAAAGCAACTTGAGCGTGTTGTGGTCTAATGGAGGGTAATCCGAAGGCTGTGCAACTAGCTTCACCTTTGACTTCTTGCCTGTTGAATCTTTATGATCCTCAATTCTCGTAAGATCCAGCTGGGACGATTGAGGGGTGGGGCCTTTCGGGGTTGGATTACGAGAATCCATGGGCGGAGGGTCGTACGCAACTGTTGTCTCGGAGAACTTCTCTGCTGCGACTTCGTTGGCAATATTTGCGCCCGAGAGAGCACCACAGTATATCCCAAGCTTTTCCCCTATAGATTCCGAGAAAAGTCTAACGTTGTCGTTGGAAACATTCACTCCCTTGATACATGATACTCCCCGAGCGTAGGGCACGATGTGACCTTTCAGTTGATCACATAGCCCGCCGATAAATTGGTGGGGGAGGTTAAAAATGAGTATTGTCGAATCTTTGACCGAGTCTCGTATTGAAGGGTTAGCGTATAGATTGTGGGGTAAAGTGATGCCTGGAAGGTATTTGACATTTTCGTGAAAGTGATTGATAAGTTTGGTAAGTTTTTGAGGCTCTTTGCAGAATTCAGAGGCAGGGTTGTAGTGCTTAGAAGTCTCGGGAACTTTGGTCTCCTCCTCGAATACCCACATGTGTACCTCGGGATCGAAAAGCTCAGGATGGTCTTTGGTGTTCTCGGCGACCATCTTGGCAATTGCAGAGCCCCTTCATGGGTGTCAGCGCGAATGCCAGCTTGGCCGAGCCGAGACCCTGGCTGCATGCGCTCACCAGTTGCCTGATCCTACCACTGTCACCTTGTGCCTCTTCTCGTGGGGCCCAAGGGTCGCCATCGTGGATGATGTTCTTGATCCCGTTGTTAACTTTTTCTCTGGGCAGGTCGAGGTGCGAGCACCAAGGGAAGCCGTAATCTGGGCGAGGCGCCGCAGTGACGTTCCCGTCTTGGTAGCTATGTTGGCTGATGACTTCTTGACATGAGAAGACGGCTGTAAGCAGGGGCAACTCTGGAAAGCAATTCAATATCGGTTTGACCGGTGATAAGCTCGTAGATGGTATGTTGAGAGAATCATGGAGCTACCTGATGGGCATATGGGAAGCCTGGCAAGGCTGAACGCACGACGTTGGTTTGAGATTGAGACTAGCGTAACGCCGTCGATCTTGGTTATCTCCGAAACTAGGCTTCATTGGGACTGTTGAGGCTCAAGGGTCCCGGTTCCTGCAGGCTGCAGCTCAGGAAAGACTTCATTGATGTGTGGACCAATACTGTTATCGTACTCTACAATTTCAGAACGTAGTTTGATTTGAGTAGACTTTTTGGAGGGTAGATTCGTGAAGAGACCACTATAAAGTTGTTGGAATACGAGGTCATATGGGGGCATATTGATATATTGGTTGTTGTTGTTAGGAGGCTATCTAGGAGGTGGAAGGTGAAAACTCTACTGACGGGCCCCAGCCCTACCAGCCCTATGAAGGCGGAGATTACCATCTCCCCTATTTCCAACAAAAGTTACGCGGATGAGCGAATACATAGGAGGAAATGGTTGCGGAAGGTCTTTAACCGTTCTGCCACATAAGGCTGATCAGGGGTGGAGATAGTAATCCACCAGATAGCACCCGCATGTGGACGGAACCACTCAACTATAGATGGTTGAACTCAATCGTGTGCCCTTCCGTAGGTCGAAGCTTGTGATCTTTGATCGTCAATTCCTACTCATAGTATAACATGAAGCATCTCGTACCTTTACCTCTATATTCATTGTAGGATGCACAACTAGCAAGATCAAATGCATCGTTTCCAGGAACA
>JAABUW010002577.1_pt1 | contig 27309 bp, 24 predicted proteins | sample 5560081 | NCBI WGS metagenome assembly JAABUW01 (sample SAMN10711882, study PRJNA513363) | rock metagenome | isolation source: Antarctica rocks | place: Antarctica: Victoria Land, Knobhead sud | reverse complement strand
CTGGCCGCATGGGCGATGTGGTGCGGCACGTAGCGCACGATGGCCGGGTCGAGGCCGGGCAGCGCGGTCCGCAGGAACAGGGGCGCCCGCTCGGCGTACAGCGTGCGCAAACCCTCCCAGTTGTCGTTGAGCACCGAGTCGTACGGGGCGCACAGCGACGGATCGTAGGAATAGGCGACGGCGTCGAGATCCTCCGGCGCCAGACCGGCACGGGCCAGGCACCAGGCCATCGACTGCGTGGGCAGCTCCCAGGCAGCGAAGGGGACGTTGTCGTGACCGTGCTTTCGCCGGGTGAAGCGCTCCTCCTCGACGGCGGCGACGATGTGCCCGTCGACGACGAGTGCGGCGGCTGGGTCGTGGAAGACGGCATTCACCCCAAGTACGCGCATTAAGGCCAGCTGCCTTCCCAGGCCGAGGCGATGACAAGCTCCTTGACCTCGCAGCCCGGCGGCTGGCTCAGCACGTGCAGCACGCTCTGCGCCACGTCCTCCGGTCGGTTGAGCTTGGCGTCCGGACCGGGCTTGTACTTGTCGTCGCGGTCGTCGAAAAATGCGGTCTGCATCCCACCGGGAGTGAGTAGGGTGACGCCGACCTCGCCCTTGAGCTCGCTCTGCAGGGCGCGGGTGAAGCCGACCACGCCGAACTTCGACGCGCAGTACGCCGTCGCGTCGGGAAAAACCCGGTGCCCCAGCGTGGAGGCGACGGTGACGACCTTGCCATTGCTGGCCTTGAGGTACGGCAGGGCGGCGCGTACGACAGCCGCTGTGCCCAGCAGGTTGACCATCAGCACCCGGTCCCAGTCGGCGCCGGCGACGTCGACCAGCGCGCCGCACTTGTCGGTGCCGGCCGCGGTCACCACCGCGTCGAGCCGGCCGCCGGCGCTGTCGACCAGCCGGCGGACCGCTGCCTCCGCCGCCCGGGTGTCGGAGATGTCGACGACCTCCGACGGCATGCCCTCAACCGCGACGCGGTCCAGGGCCAGTGTGTGGCCGCCCGCGTCCCGGACGGCGGCGGCGACCGCGGCCCCCAGGCCGCTGGCCGCGCCGGTGATCAGGACGTATCCGAGCTCAGGCACGCGAGACCGCTTTCTGGAGGAGTTGGGAGGTGGACCGGCCGCTGAGATAGGGCAGGACGACGGCCTGGCCGCCCCAGCCGGCGAGGGCGGCGGCTTCCGGCAGGGACGCCAAGGCATAGTCGCCGCCCTTGGCGAAGACGTCGGGGCGCAGCCGGGCCAGCGCCGGCACCGGCGTGTCGTCGTCGAAGATGACGACGGCGTCGACGCAACCCAACGCCAGCAGCACCGCCGCCCGGTCGCCCTGCGACTGCAGCGGCCGCGAAGCGCCTTTCAGCCGGCGGACGGAATCGTCGGAGTTGAGGTAGACGATCAGGCAGTCCCCCAGCGACCGCGCCTGCTGGAGCAGGGCAACATGACCGGCGTGCAGCAGGTCGAAGCAGCCCCCGGTGGCGACGACCGTCCCGCCGGTGGCCCGCACCCGCGACACGACCTCCGATGCCTCGACGCTCGGCGAATGGGCACTCGGCGCCGGCGAGGCTGGGCCCTGAACTCCTACCCGAACGCCGGCCGCTCCCCCCGCCGCGACGAACGCCGACGCGGCGGCTACGGCGCCGGCGACGGCTTCGCTGGGCAGGGCTCCGTCGGCCAGCAGTCCGGCGGCGGCGGAGGCGTACCGGTCGCCCGCGCCGCAGGGGTCGAAGCAAGCAACGCGCGGCGCGGGCGCAACCGAAGGCAAACCGTCGCCGGTGACCAGCAGCGCCCCGCGCGCGCCCATGGTCACCGAGACCGCGGTGGCCGACCAGCGGGCCACCAGCTCCGCCGCCCGGGCGGCGTTCGCGGCGAGCGGCGTGCCGTCATGCCCCGGCGCGAAGTGCGCCGCCTCGGCTGCGTTCGGAGTCACCAGGGTGAGGCCGCTGACCGGTTCGGCGCCGCGCGGGTGGGGGTCCCAGACCGTCGGCGTCCGCCCCCGGCCGGCCAGCGCAGCCCGCACACCGGGCCGAGAGGTCAGCCCCCGCCCGTAGTCGGCCACCAGAATCGCCGCCGCCGGCGGCAGCGGCCCGGCGAAGTCGCCGGCCACCGCCGACCGGCCGCCGTAGTCCAGCCGCAACAACGAACGGCCGCCGCTGCGGATCCGTACCTTCTCCGCCGTGGGACCGGCCAGACCCAGGTCGATCACGGACACGCCGGCCGCTCGCAGCAGGTCCGCCAGCTCCACGCCGGCCGGGTCAGTGCCCAGGGCGGTGAGGAGGGTGACGTCGCGCCCGTCGGCAGCCGCGAGCAGGGCCGCGAGCCCGGCCCCGCCGGGCCGCGAGACGGTGACCGGCTCGTCCACGACCGGGACCGGCGCGTCCGGGGCCAGGCGCTCGACCGTACCGACCAGGTCGCGGTCGAGCAGGGTGTCGCCGATGACCAGCAGCCGGGCCGTCACGGGCGGATCCAGTGCGGTCCGCTGGAGGGGTGGTCGGCGCCCACCTCGAGGTCAACGGCCGCGCAGAGCAGGTGGACCGCGACCTGGTGCACCTCCTGCACGGTGGCGGTCGCCTCGGCGGCGACGCACACTGCCTCGTCGGCCAGCCGGTCCATCGGGCTGCCGGCCGGACCGCTCAGCGCCCACACCGCGAGGCCGCACTGCCGGGCCACGTCCATGGCGGCCAGCACGTTGGCGCTGCGGCCGCTGGTGGACAGACCCAGGAAGACATCGCCCGGGCGGCCGTGGGCCTGCACCTGGCGGGCAAAGACAGCGTCCCAGCCGTAGTCGTTGGCGATCGCCGTCACCGAGCTGGTGTCGGCGTGCAGCGCGATGGCCGACAGTGCCGGCCGGTCGTCGCGGTAGCGGCCGACCAGCTCGGCGCTCAGGTGCTGCGCCTGGGCGGCGCTGCCGCCGTTCCCGGCCACCAGCAGCCGACCGCCTCCGACGAGGACGGCGGCCAGCCGCCGGCCCCAGTCGTCGATCCGGTCGGAGTCCAGGCGCGGCAGGGCGTCGAGCAGGGCCGACACGTGAGCCCGCCCGGACAGCAGTGGACCGGACGTCTGCGGGATGGTCACGAGGAGGCCTCCTGGGAGAGCAGCTGCGCCGACGGCAGGGGCAGCAGGTGGTCGTACGCCTGCAGGGTGAGCGTGGCGATCCGGTCCCACGAGTAGCGGGCCTGGGCCCGCGCGGCCCCGGCGGCGCCTAGCGCATCGCGGCGAGGCGCGTCGGGCAGCAGGCCGGCCAGGGCTTCGGCCAGCAGGTCGGGACGGCGAGGCGGCAGCTGCACCCCGGTATGGCCGTCGACGACCGTGTCCACGATCCCGCCGACGGCGGTGGCGACGACGGGTACGCCGCAGGCCATCGCCTCCAGCGGGACGATGCCGAAGGGCTCGTACCACGGCACGCACACGGCCAGGTCGGCCGAGCGCAGCAGCGCCGGCAGCTCCGCCCGGCTCACTCGCCCCCGGAAGGTGACCCGGTCGGCCACCCCGGCCTCCTCGGCGAGGTGCCGCAAGCGCCGTACCTCGTGGTCGTCGTCGAGGCGCCCGGCCTCCGGCCCGCCGGCCACGATCAGCTCGGTGTCCACGCCCCCGGCCGCGCGCAGCTGCCCGACCGCGGTGATGACATTGCCTACCCCCTTGCGCTCCACCAGCCGGCCAACGCTCACGAGCCGGTAGCGCTCGCCCGGCCGCGGCTCGGATGCGACGCCGGGATGGAAGACGTCGAGATCGACCCCGCACGGTACGACGGAGATCCGCCGCCGACGCCCGCCGAGCCGCAGCAGCTCGAATACCTCGTCGGTGCAGGTGGCGATGACCTGGTCCGCCTCGGCCGCCAAGCGTCCCTCGATCTCGCCCCGGGCCGCCGGGCTGGTGTCGCGTTCCCCCTGATGGCGCCGCTTCACCACGCCCAGGGCGTGAAAGGTCAGCGCAACCGGAATGCCCAGCGGCCGGGCGGCGCGCAAGGCGGCGTAGCCACTCATCCAGAAATGAGCGTGTACGACGTCGGGCCGTTGCGCCTTCCACTGCCGGCCCAGGTCGGCGGCGAAATCATCCATATAGGGCAACAGCTCGTCCTTCGGCACCGAAACAGGCGGGCCGGCGTAGACGTGATCGACCGTGACGCCCGGCGCCAGCCGGACCCGTCGCGGCAGGTCAACGGCGTCGCGCCGGGTGTGGACAACGACATCGGCCCCCCGGCGGGCCATCGCCTGCGCCAGGGCGGCGACGTGGACATTCTGGCCACCCGCGTCCACCCCGCCGAGGACGGCAAGTGGGCTGGCGTGCTCGGACACCATGGCGATCCTCACGCGATTGACACCACCTCTCGCCTCAGCGACCCGACCGCCGCCACCACCTGGTCGCCCGGCACCGTCGTCAGGCACGGGTGCCCCGCGACCGGGCAATCGCGGGCCCGAGTCGCGGCGCACGGCGCCTGCTGGTCGCCGAGCAGCACATGCGGCACCCGCCAGGGGCGCCAGCGCTCGGCAGGGACCACCGGCGCGAACAGCGACACGACCGGCGTGTCGACGGCGGCAGCCAGGTGCGCCGGGCCGGTATTGCCGACCACGACGACATCGGCCCGGTTCAGCACGTCAGCCAGCTCGGCCAGGCCGGTCCGCCCGCCGAGGTCCAGCCCCACGTCGCCGGCCACGGCGGCGGTCAGCTCGCGCTCGCCGGGTCCGCCGGTGACGACGACGTGGTGTCCGGCCGCCGCCAGCCGGCGGACCAGGTCGCGCGCCCAGCCCGGCTCCGGTGCCCGCGACGGCACCGAAGCGCCGGGGTGCACAACCACGTACCGGCCGGTGCCGATCCTGGCTTTGGTCAGCGGCCGGGTGTCGGGCAGCGGCCGGCGCAGGGCCAGCCGGTCGTCGTCGCCGGCCGGGAGGAGGTAGCCGGCGGCCTCGCCCAGGGACAGCATCCGCTCAACCTCGTGCAGCCCGCTCGCCGGCAGCTGGTGGCGCAGGTCGAGCAACGAGCCCGGGTAGTCCTCGCTGACCGCGCCGATCCAGGGCACGCCGGACATCCGCAGCAGCAGGGCGAGCGGCAGCGCCGACTGGTGGAAGGAGGTGAGGATCAGGGCCCGGTCGACGCCCAGCCCGCGGACCCGGTCCACGAAGCCCTCGATCGCGGCCGGGTCCACCGGTTGTGGGGCCGGGTCGATCCACGGACAGTGCCAGGCCATCACGTGGGCGACGCCCGGCAGCAGCCGCGCGGCCGCCGCCCCCCGCGGCCCGCACAGCAGGATCACCCGGTCGGCCCGCGCGGCCACGGCCCGGATCACCGGCCCGGACAGCAGGACGTCGCCGTCGCTGTCGAGGCGGCAGACCAGCACAGTGCTCATCGCCCGCCCCTCGCCGGGGGTGCGCCGAGGAGCAGGTCGACGGCCGCGCCGAGGTCGGTGACCACCTCGGGAGCCGCCGCAACCTCCTCGGGGAGGGTTGCGGTGGTGGGCACGAGCACGGGCCGGGCGCCGGCGGCCAGCGCAGCGCCGACGTCCGCGCCGATGTCGCCGACGACCGCGCAGTTCGTTGGGTCCACACCGAGCGCCCGGGCCGCGTCGAGGACCAGGCCGGGCGCGGGCTTGCGGCAGATGCAGCCTTCGGCAGGCATGTGCTCGCAGACGAAGAACGGCCCGAGCGGGCCGGCCAGCTCCTCGACCCGCGCGTTCACTCGGTCCACCTGGGCCCGGGTCATCAGCCCGCGGCCGACCCCGCTCTGGTTTGACACGACCGCGGTCGGCACGCCGCTTGCCCGCAGGCGGTCGAGTGCCGAGCGGGCACCTGGAACAAGGACCACCCGGGCCGGATCGGCGTTGTACGGCACGTCGACAACCAGGGTCCCGTCCCGGTCGAAAAGCACGGCGTGCGGCCGTACCCGCGCAAGCGGACGCTCAGCCGGGGCAGTCACCAGCGACGGTTACCCCCGGGGGTCCGATGAAAACCGCAGCGGCCGGTCAGTGATGGGCCGCCTGCTGCAGGAGCGCCAGCCAGTCGGCGGCGAAGCGGTCGATGCCGAAGCGTTCTCGGGCCAGCCGCCGGGCGCCGGCGGACAGCTCCGCCGCCTCGTCGCGGTCGTGCAGCAGCCGGCGCAGGTGGCCGGCCACCTTGGTCAGGTCGGTCTCCACGTACCCGTTGATGCCGTTTCGGACCGCGGTCGCCATCTCCGTCGTCGCCAGTCCGACCACCGGGACGCCGAGCGCCATCGCCTCGCAGACGGCCAGGCCGAGCGAGGTGTAGCGGATCGGGTTGAACAACACCCGGTACGACGGCAGCAGCGCGTGCAGCTCGGCCAGCCGGATATCACCCAGCCAGCGCGGGTGCGCGCCGCCGTTCATCCCCGCCAGGTCCACCGGCACCTCGGCGGCGACCGCGTCGAAGACGTCCGGGCCCAGCCGCCGCCCCCGCGCATAAAGATTGTTCACCACCGTGATGGCCGCCGGCCGCTCCCCGGTCCAGGTCAGGTCGGGTACGGCGACGCCGTGCTCCACCACCACGCTGGGCGTGGCCCCGCTGTCCCACATCAGCGCGTTGAACGGTGTCACGTGCACCAGCAGCGCCCCGGGATCCTGCACCGGATGGCGCGCGTCGTTGGGCCACCGGTCCGGCGGGTCGTGCTCCACGTGGACCCGTGGCAGCGTGCGCACCCGGTCGCCGAGCAGCTCATGGCGATCGTGCTCCCAGTTGGCCCGGCTCTGGGTCAGCACGACGTCGATGTCGGTGTCGCGTACGTCGTCGGCGGCGATCTCCACCACGTTGTCCGGCCAGCTGAACGTCTCGCCCCGTCCGCCGTAGCCGCCGGAGCGGTCCGGGCGCACCGGCAGCAGCCAGGTGACCGGCACCCGGCTCAGATAGTTGAGGTACGACCCGTGGATGTGCCAGGTCAGGACACGCAGCCGGTCGCGGCCGGCCGGACTGGGATAGTTCACGCCCATGACTACCACCACCGCACCTGCCGCCCGGCCGCCGTCGCCGGCCCCGACTCATAGTCCGACTGACACCCTGGATGTCGTCGACCCCTCCACCGGCGACGTCATCGGCGAGATCTCGGTCAGCTCACCGGCCCAAGTCGATGCCGCCGTGCTCCGGTCCGTCGCCGCCGGGCCGGCGTGGGCGAGCACGCCCGCCGGCGAGCGGTCCGGGCTGGTCAAAGAGGCCGGCCGGCGCCTGCGCGAGCGGGTCGAGGAAATCGCCGAGCTGCAGAGCCGGGAGGGCGGCAAACCCATCGGCGACAGCCGCGGCGGGGTGCTGGCCGGGATCGGCTCGCTGGAGCAGTACGCCGAGCTCGGGCCGCTGCACCGCGGCCGTTCCTTGCAGGGCGATCACGATGCGCTCGACCTGATGGTGTGGGAGCCGCGCGGCGTGTGCGCCGTACTCACGCCCTGGAACGACCCCGTCGCCATCGCGCTGCAGGGCCTCGCGGCGGCGCTGGTCGTGGGCAACACCGTGGTGTTCAAGCCCAGCGAGCGCACCCCCCTCAGTGGCGACCTGATCGCCCGGATCATCGCCGAGGTGTTGCCCGCCGGCGTGCTGCAGGTGTTGCCCGGCGACGGCCGGACCGGCGCGCCGCTGGCCGCGCACCCGGGCGTCGACGTGATCTACCACGTCGGATCGTCAGTGACCGGGCGGTCGATCGCCGAGGCCTGCGCGCGAAGCGGAGCGCATGCCGTACTCGAGGGCGGTGGCAAGGACCCGTGCCTCGTCGATGCCGGCGTCGACCCGGCCTGGGCGGCCGAGCAGGTGGCCATGGGCGCGTTCGCCAATGCCGGGCAGATCTGCGTCTCGGTCGAGCGGGTCTACGTCCATGCCGGGATCGCCGAGGCGTTCACCGCCGCGCTGGTGGCGCAGGCCCGCTCGCGGGTGCTGGGTGGGTGGGACGACCCGGCCACCACGATGGGGCCGATGGTCGACCGCACCCAGCGCGCAGTGGTGGAGCGGCACGTGGGCGAGGCGGTCGCGGCCGGCGCCACCGTCGCTGTCGGGGGTCAGGCGCCGGCCGGCGACGGTGCGTTCTATCCGGCCACCGTGCTCACCGGCTGCACGGCGGAGATGGCGGTCATGCGGGAGGAGACCTTCGGCCCGGTGGCCGCGGTCCAGGTCGTCGGCTCGTTCGATGAGGCGCTGGCGGCGGCCGCGGAATCCGCGTACGGGCTGGCCGCGACGGTGCTGACCGCGGACATGGGCCACGCGCTGCGCGCTGTCCGCGAGCTGCCGGTCGGCACGGTGAAGGTCAACGCCGTCTTCGGCGGGGCGCCGGGGGGCTCGGCCCATCCCGGGCCGGGCAGCGGGCAGGGTCTGGGCTACGGCCCGGAGCTGCTGGATGAGATGTCGCGCCTGAAGGTGCTGCACTGGGGCGCCCCGCCGGCCCCGGCCGGGCCCGTCGGGAGCTGAGGTCAGGGCAGCGATTCGGCCCGCAAGCCCAGCTCGGCCAGCTCCAGGTCGGCCAGGGCGCGCAGCATGGCGGGGTCACCCCGGCGCCAGTCACCGGCCGGATCGCTGCTCAGCCGGCGCAGCCGGGACATCGGCTGCCGGGTCAGCGCGCGCAGCGCGTACAGGTCCAGCTCGATCGAGCCGGCCCGCGCGGCCGCATTGGCGCGGCGGATCCAGCTCAGTCGTCCGGTCGCCCATCGAAGCAGCACGAACAGCACCGGTGGCCCGGCCAGCAGAAGCGGGATCAGCAGAGCCAGCTGGCTGACCCCATGCTGCTGAGCGACGCCTGCGTCAGCCAGCGTCCGGCCGGCACCGGCCGCCGCCTCGAACGGCTTGCGCAATTCGCTGCCGGCCAGCGGCAGTGCACCGACCCGCTTGCCGACACTGGTCAGCGAGTCGGCGAGGTCGGCTCCGGCGGACTGCAGGGCGCGGCCCGGCGCGGCCAGCCGGAGCAGCTGGCCGTGCAGCGACCAGGCGACCACCGACCAGCCGAGGGCCCACCCGAGCGTAGCCAGGTCGCCGAGGATCTGCCGGTTCCGCCGGGCGGGGATCTGCGCATAGAGCATCACGCTTGCCGTCGTACCCACCGATGGCCCCGGCAACGGTGCCAGGCTGTGACCGGCTGGGCCGACTACTCGAGCGGCTCGGGCGCGGTCTCGTCGCCCTCGTGGGCGCCGACCGCCTCCTCGGCGGCGCGACCACCGGTGCTCTCGTCGCCCAGGGTGGTGTCGTAGCCGGCCGTGTCGAGGTCGCGGCCGGGGACGGGGCGTTCTTGCGGGCTCTCGCTCATCGAGGTCCTTTCGGGTGGTGGTCGTCGAGCCGGGGTATCAACCAGTGCGCCGCAGGCGAGCTCAGTCGTCGCGACAGTCGCGAAGGAACTCCAGGACGTCGCTCAAGTACGCGGTGGCCATGCCGATGCAGCTGTCGGCCGCGCCGTAATACAGCCGCAGTTCGTCTGTCTCCGGATTGTGGATCAGGCCGCACGGGAAGACGACGCCGGGCACGTCACCCATCAGCTCGTAGTCCTCCTGCGGGCCCAGCACCCATTCGCTGCAGCGCCGGATGACCTGCTGCGGCTGGTCGAGGTCGAGCAGGGCGAGGCCGGCCCGATAGAGCGCACCGGCGACGGTCTGGCGTACGCCGTGATAAATGACGAGCCAGCCCTCCGGGGTCTCCAGCGGCGTGGGGCCCAGACCGATGCGCGCGCTGTCCCACCAGCCACCCGCGCGGGCCGCGAGCACCGGCTCGGGGGTGCCCCAGTGGCGGAGGTCGGACGAGCGCGAGAGCCACACGTCGGCACGGGCGCCGATGACGGTCACCGGACGGTGGAACAGCACGAACTGCCCGTCGACACGACGGGGCAGCAGCGCGGCGTTCTTGTCCTCGGGGACGCGTACGACGCCGAGCCGCTCGACGGTGCGGAAGTCCTGCGTGGTCGCCAGGGAGACAGCGGGCCCCCCAGGGCCGAATGCCGTGTAGGCGATCACCCAGGCGTCGAGCTCGTCGACCCGGGTGACCCGCGGATCCTCGACCCCCCAAGCCTCCTCCGGCCGGTCGGCCGCCGGCGCCATCAGCGGGGAGCTGTCGACCACCCAGTTGGAAACGCCGTCTTTGGATCTGGCCGCCGTCAGATGGCTGATGCCCCGGCGGTCCTCGACCCGGCACAGCAGTACCGTCTCGTCACCCACCACTGCGGCGCCGGCATTCATCACGGCGTTGATCGGGTAGGGCCAGCGGTTCGGCGCCAGGATCGGGTTGCCGGCACCGCGCCGGAACAAGCCGCTACTGTCGCCCCTCGAGGATTTCGGCATACACCGAAAGGTAGCGCTCGACCATCCCGGACGCGGAGAAGCGGTCTTCCGCCACGCGGCGGCATCGGGCCCGGTCAAGGCGGGCGACGCGGGTGACCGCCTCCGCGGCGGCAGCCGGCCCGGTGACGAGATAGCCGGTGACGCCGTCGTCAACGACCTCGGGCATGGAGCCCAACGGGTAGGCGATCACCGGGGTCCCGACCGCCAGGGACTCAACGACCGACAATCCGAACGGCTCGGCGAACGCGATCGGGTGCAGCAGCGCGAGCGCGGACCCGAGCACCTCAGCGCGCTGCTGCGGGCCGACCGAGCCCAGATAGACGACCCGGTCGCCGTCGATGTGCGGCTCCACCTGCTCGGTGAAATACCGGCCGTCCTGGACGATCCCGCAGATGACGAGCCGGCGACCGGCCCGCCGGGCGATGTCGATGGCCGCCGCGGTGCCCTTGTCCGGATGGATCCGGCCGAAGACCACCAGATCTTCGCCACCGGCGGCGGAGAACGGCAGCAATGACAGGTCGATGCCGTGGTAGACGGTCGCGACGTAGTCCAATTCGGGCACGCGGTCGGAGTCGGAAATGGAGACGTAGCTCGACGTCGCCGCTGCGTACGCCGGCAGGATGGCCCGGTCGGAGAAGCCGTGGATGGTGGTCACCATCGGTGCGGCGCAGTGGGCCGAAAAGGCCAGCGGAAGCCAGTCGAGATGGTTGTGGACGAGGTCGAACTGCCCCGAGCGGGACAGGGCGTGGGCCACGTGCAGGGCTTCCCACACCCGGCCGTCCAGCGACGGGTCCTCGGCGTAACCGCGAGGGCAGACACCGTTCAACTCCGCGCCGGTCTTCGAATCGAGGGTGGCGAACAGGGTGACGTCGACGCCTCTGGCGGCCAGTCCGTCGGCGAGCAGTCCGGTGACCTGCTCCCACGGGCCGTAGTGCGTCGGGGGCGTACGCCAGGCGATCGGTCCGAGCAGAGCGACCCTCAAGGCCGAGGCGGCGAAGCCTGAAGACCGGCCTGGTCCAGGGCCAGCAATGCCTGCAAGAAGGCCAAAGTCGACTCGGCGCCCTCGTTGTCGTTCACCGTGTGGCGACCCAGGCCGTCATGACACCCGCCGGTGGCGAAGTCGTAAACCGGCACCCCGACGGAGTTACGGCCGAAGAACCACTCGAATGCCCGGACGGCCCGGCGGCCGTACTGACGCTGTCCGGTCACCGACAACGCTTCGGCGTGCGCCTCGACCAGCGCGGCCGCGTCCAGCGGCTGCTCGTCACCCTCGTGGCTGTCGCGGCCGGCCGGATGTCCCCGCTTGCGCCAGCTGTTGCCGATCAGCTTGACGACCGGCGAGTCCAGCGCGCACTGCTCGGAGTACCAGTCGAGGGACTCCAGACCGATGCCGATCAGCTTGTCCTCGCCGAGCCGGTGGCCGGCGGCGATCATTGCCTGCGCCAGCCGGCCGTTGTCATAGGTGAGACCTTCTTCGAACCAGCGCCAGTCCTCGCGCCGGGTGTCGGTGTACCAACCGGCCAGCCGGTCGGACAGGGTGTGCAGCAGCTTCTGCGCCGGCTCGGGCAGCAGTCGCGGATCCGGCCGGGACAGCCCCAGCACCGTGTAGGCGATGCCCCGGGGGCTGGTGATCGCCTCCAGCGTCGGCACCATCTCCTCGAGCGCCCGCAGGCTCGGCGCGGCCACCGCGCTGGGCGGATGCGTCGCGATCACCGTGCCCAGAGCCCATGCGGACCGGCCGACATGGTCGCCGGTGTGCGGCTCGTCGAGCCAGCGCCGGTCGTAGGACATGAAGTTGTGCATCCCGGGCACGGGGCCGGGAGTCCAGGCGTGGCGCAGGAAGCTCAGGCCGAGGGTGAGCATCCGCTGATAAACCGGGCTGCTGTCGGTGCGCTCCAGGCCGGCCGCCACCACCACCAACCGGGCCACGTCGTCGACGCAGTAGCCACTGGCCCGGTTGGGCACGACGCCGTCGGCATGCTGCACGATGCCGACATCATCGACCAGGGTGAGGAGGTGGTCGGGGCGGATCCGCGGGGAGGACGTGGCGGCCAGCAGCTCTTCCTCGCCGCCCACCACCCCAAGCTCCACGGCCTCCTCCAGGACCGCCAGCGTGCTGGCGCCCACGGCCGGCCAACTGAGGCCACTGCCGACCCGCTGAGCTTCGGCCCGGGCCGCGGCCATAGCTTCGGGGTCGTCGAGGAGGCTCACCACGCCGGCGGCCAGCGCCTCGGGGTCGTCGAAGGGGACCAGCACGCCGGCGCCGGACCCCAGCAGGTCCTCGGCGTAGAAGTACGGCGTGGAGACGACCGGGCAGCCGGCGACCACGGCGAAGGTCAGCGCGCCGGAGACGATCTGCTCCCGCGAGCGATAAGGCGTCAGATAGAGGTCGGTGGACGACAGCAGGACGGCCAGCTCCTCGTCGGTGAGGAACCGGTCGAGGAAGTGCACGTGACCGTCGAGATCGAGGTCGCGCACCAACCGTTCCAATGACAGGCGATAGCGCTCCCCCTCCTTCTTGACCACCTCGGGGTGCGTCTGACCGGCCACCAGATAAAGCGCATCGGGATGCTTGGCGACGATCGCCGGCATGGCCCGGATGGCGACCTCGATCCCCTTGGACTCCGACATTAGGCCGAACGTCGAGAGCACGGTGCGGCCTTCCAGCCGCTCCAGCGCCGGCCGGGGCCTCGTCGCAGCGGCCTCGCTGGGCGCCGACACTCTGGCCCGGCCCGGCAGCAGCACGGTAGGCGCGCCGTGCGGGATCACCCGCACCCGCTCGGGTGGCACCAGGTGGGCGTCGAGGACCATCCGGCGCGCCGTCTCGGTGAAGACGGTCACCAGCGTGGCGTGATGGCACAACGCCCGGAGCGTCTCCGCCTGCGCGACCGAGGGTTGGGACAGGACGGTATGCAGCGTCACCACCAGTGGCTGGCGCAGCTCACCGACCAGCGACAGGACATAGGAGCCGGCCTCGCCGCCGAAGATGCCGAACTCGTGCTCGATGAGCACCACATCGGTGCCGCGCGACGTCAACGTCCGCGCCGCGGTGGCGTAGTCACTGCGCACGTCCTGGCGGATGCTGGCCACGACCTCCGCGCGCTCGTACGGCGGATGGTCGGCGAGGATGGACATGATGTCCACGGCCGTGCCGGCGTCGGCACCGATCAGGGCGTTGCGCAGATCGGCCGAGAATGTCCCGATCCCGCACGGACGCGGTGGATAGGTGGAGACGACTGCCACGCGCAGGCTGACCATCGCCACCTCCCGTCGGTCGCAGTTGTCCCGGAGGCTACCCGCTCGGCCACGCCGGAACCCCGTTCGATGAGCCCACTCAGCGTCAGCGCGGCTGTATTTCGACGGAATAGGCTGACCGGGTGACCGAAGCCATAGTCCCGACGTACGAAGAAACGTCCCTGCTCGCTCGGCAGGGCCTGCGCGTCGTCGATGACGACGACGACGACCCCATCCTGCTGAAGGCCGACGGCACGCTAGTCGACACCTGGCGCGAGGGCTATCCGTACCACGACCGGATGACCCGTGAGGAGTACAACCACACGAAACGGCTACTGCAGATCGAGCTGCTCAAGCTGCAGTACTGGGCCAAGCGGACGGGCAACCGGCTGGTGATCCTGTTCGAGGGCCGCGATGCCGCCGGCAAGGGCGGCACGATCAAGCGCTTCATGGAGCACTTGAATCCGCGTGGTTCGCGCATCGTGGCGCTGGAGAAGCCCAGCGAGCGGGAGAGCGGCCAGTGGTATTTCCAGCGCTATATCGCCCACTTGCCGGCCAAGGGTGAGCTCGTGCTGTTCGACCGTTCCTGGTACAACCGGGCCGGGGTCGAGCGCGTCATGGGCTTCGTCAAGGACGAGCAGTACTTCGAGTTCCTCCGCCAGACGCCGAATTTCGAGACGATGCTGGTGCGCGACGGGATCAAGCTGGTGAAGCTGTGGTTCTCGGTCTCGCGTTCGGAGCAGCACACGCGGTTCGTCATCCGGCAGATCGACCCGGTCCGGCAGTGGAAGCTCTCACCGACCGACCTGGCCTCGCTGGACAAGTGGGACGACTACACCGAGGCCAAGGAATCGATGTTCTATTACACCGACACCCAGCAGGCTCCGTGGACGGTGGTCAACAGCAACGACAAGAAGCGCGCGCGGATCGAAGCGATGCGCCACGTGCTGAATCTCTATGACTACGAGGACAAGGACGCCGAATTGATCGGCGTGCCCGACCCGCAGATCGTCGGCCCAGCCGCCTTGGTGCTCGAGCACGGCGAGAGCAGCGACCGGCGCTTCCCCGCCCTATGACCGCGGAGTCGGCGGCCCGGCCGCGCTTCCATCTGGCGGTGCCGGTCGACGACCTGACCACCGCGGCCGCTTTCTACGGCGACGTGCTCGGCTGCGGGCGGGGGCGCAGTGCCGACTCCTGGATCGACTGGGACCTGCAGGGCCATCAGCTGGTCACCCATCTCGCCCCCGGGCAGGCAGCCGCCGCGCACAACCGGGTGGACGACCACGACGTGCCGGTGCCGCACTTCGGGCTGCTGCTCACGACCCCGGACTTCCACTCATTGGCACAGCGACTCCGGGCCGCCGGGACGGCCTTCGTGATCGAGCCGTACCTGCGCTTCGCGGGCCTGGCCGGTGAGCAATGGACGATGTTCCTGCTCGATCCGGCCGGCAATGCGCTGGAATTCAAGGCTTTCGCCGACGACGGTCAGGTCTTCGCCACCTGATTCGACCGCCGCCGACCGAACGCTGTTGCCGCGGTCAACCGCCGGCTCGTCACCCGGACACCGGTTGCCGTCCGGGCGCTGCAGGGTGACGGCGAGGTCGCCGGTCATCAGGTCGTTGCCGTACGCCCGGTCGTCGCTACCAGCGCGGCGAGGTCTGGAAGCACAAATTGCATGTGACGGCTTGCCAACCCGGCCGCTCACGGACGACGATCACGCCACATGAAGCCCTCCCACCCGAAAATCGCCTCCGTCGAGGAGACCCCGGCGTCGACCAAGAAGGTCGACGCGAAGTATTACGACAAGGAATTGGCCCGGCTCGAGGTCGAGCTGGTCAAGCAGCAGGAGTACATGCGCGCCAAGGGCCTGAAGGTCGTCGTCATCTTCGAGGGCCGGGACGCCGCCGGCAAGGGGGGCGCCATCCAGCGCATCACCGAGAGCCTGAATCCTCGGGCCGCGCGGGTGGTCGCCCTGGCCGCGCCGTCCGACCGGGAAAAGAGCCAGTGGTATTTCCAGCGCTATGTCACGCATCTGCCGGCGGCCGGGGAGATGGTGCTGTTCGACCGCTCCTGGTACAACCGGGCCGGGGTGGAGCGGGTGATGGGATTTGCCACCGAGCTCGAGTACGTCGAGTTCCTGAGGTCCTGCCCGGAATTCGAGCGGATGCTCGTCCGCAGCGGGATCCAGATCATCAAGTACTGGTTCTCCGTCAGCGACGCCGAACAGGAGAAGCGTTTCCAGTCACGGCTGCACGACCCGACGAAGCGGTGGAAGCTCAGCCCGATGGACCTCGAGGCGCGCAACCGCTGGGTGGAATTCTCCAAAGCCAAGGATGCGATGTTCGCCACCACCGACATCGCCGAGGCCCCGTGGTGGGTGGTGGAGGCCGACGTCAAGAAGCGGGCTCGGCTCAACGTGATGTCGCACCTGCTGACCCAGATCCCCTACGAGGACCTGACGCCGGACGCGCCGAAGCTGCCGCCACGGCCGGCGGTCAGTGCCGAGAGCTATGTCCGGCCCCCCAAGGAGAGCCAGCACATCATCCCGGACGTCGTCCCGTAGGCCGCCCGTGGTCCGGCACTCCGGCCGGCCGGAGTGCTATTCCGGCGCAAGTGGATGAGCCGGGGACGTCACGCTGTTGCACGGCAGGTGAGCGAATTGCTGGCCGCACCCGTCATGACGTCGACCCCAGGCCGCGGCTGGGTCCCCCGGCGGGTGCTGGTGACCCGGTCGGCCTACGGCCACGAGCACGGTCGCCGCATCGTGGCGCGGTGCGAGGCCGCCGGTGTCGGGCATATCGAGCTGCTGCCCGGCGACCGGCTGCCGTCGTCGGACGCGGGTGACACCCGCGCCACGTACGCGTTGGCCAAGTCGACCCTGGCCGTGGTCGTCGCGCCGGCGTCGAAGATGGTGCCGCAGCCGATTCCGCCCAGCGCCGACTGGCGATTCGACCTGGCCCAGGGGTGCCCCGCCCACTGCCAGTACTGCTATCTCGCCGGCTCGCTGGCCGGGCCGCCGATCGTGCGCGCCTACGCCAACCTGGGCGAAATCCTGGCCCGCCTGGACGACCGGGTCGGCGAAGGCACCGTGACCAGCGGCACCAGCGAGCGGGCCCATGAGGGCACCACCTTTGAGGCGTCCTGCTACACCGACCCGCTGGGGATCGACCATCTCACCGGCTCCCTGGCCGCGAGCATCACGCACTTCGGCACCCACGCCTGGCCCGGGCCGGTGCAGCTGAGATTCACCACCAAGTACGACGCGGTAGCGCCGTTGCTAGCCCTGCGGCACGGCGGGCGCACGCGAGTGCGGGTTTCGGTGAACGCGCGCTCGGTGGCCGACCGCTTCGACGGCGGCACCGCCCGGCTCCCCCGGCGCGTGGACGCGCTGCGCCGCCTGGCCACAGCCGGATATCCGGTCGGGCTCACCATCGCGCCGATCATGCCGATCGACGGCTGGCGGGACGAATACGCCGCGCTGCTCGATCACGTGGCGGCGTCGCTGCGCGGCATCAGCGGCCTGGATCTGACCGTGGAGATGATCACCCACCGCTTCACCCCGAACAGCAAACAGGTGCTCCTGGACTGGTATCCCCGGACCCGGCTGGAGATGGACGAGGACCTGCGCCGGATCAAGCGGGGAAAGTTCGGCAACGTCAAGCATGTCTATCCGGCGCCGGTGATGACCGAGTTGCGCGGGTGGTTCGCTGCTGCGCTCGCGCAACGCCTGCCCGAGGCGCGGATCCTCTACTGGACCTGATTCCCGCGCCGCGCAGCCCGTCAGTCAGCCGCCCTCGGCGTCGGTCATCCTTCGCCGCGCTGAAGATCGGCGCCCCCAACCGGGGCTGCTTTGATTCGACCGACACCGAGACGAATCAAGCGAGAGGAATTTCATGACCGTGCCGGCGCCATCCCCGCCCAGTCGCGGCAGCCAGTCCTGGACCTCCGGGGCCAAGGACGCGATCACCACATCGCTGACCGGCCGGGTCTGGGCGACGGTCGGGCGCGGCATCGTCAACGAGGTTTACTGGCCGGCGGTCGACCAGCCCCAGGTCAAGGATCTCGGCTTCCTCGTCGTCGGCCCCGGCGGGTGGCGTGAGGTCAAGCGGGTAGGCCGGTATCACGTCGTACCGCCGGCAGATCCGGCCGTCCCGCTGCCGGTGCTGGTGCACGAAGGCGACTTCTATCAGCTCACGCTGCGGATCGCGTGCGACCCCGACCGTGACGCCTTGCTGGTGGCCTACGAGCTGGCCGGGCGCGGGCCAGGCGCGGGCCAGGAGCTGCGCTTGTATCCCCTACTGGCCCCGCATCTGGGCCGGTCTGCGCCCACCGACGATGCCGACGTGGCCGGGCTGGGCGCTGACAACCACGCATGGGTCGCCGACGAAACGGCCCTGCTGGCCTCCGATGGCGCGGCCGAGCACTTCCTGTGCCTCGTCGCCGAGGGCGGCTTCGCGAGGGCGAGCGCCGGCTATACCGGCTCCTCGGACGGGTGGACCGACCTGGCCGCTCACGGCGCGATGACCTGGGCCTACGACTCCGCAGGTCCCGGCGTGGTCGCCCTGATGGGCGAGCTGATCGCGCCCCAGGGGCAGGCGGGCGGACTGCTGGCGCTCGGCTTCGGCCGCAGCGCCGACGACGCGCACGGGGCGGCCACCGCCGGCCTCGCCGGCGGGATGGCCGCTGCCGAGAACACCCTGCGAGGGCAGTGGGCCGACTGGGCGTCCCGCCTCACCTTCCCGACGGCCGACGCGCTCGATGCGGGCACCAAGGATGCGGTCCGCCAGTCGGCATCCGTGCTGGCCATGAACGAGGACCGCGGCGTCCCCGGCGCCATCGTCGCCGGGCTGGCCGTGCCGTGGGGCGACGCCACCAACGACCCCGGCGGCTACCACATGATCTGGTGCCGCGATAGCTGCGAGACCGCGCTCGCGCTGGCCGCGCTCGGCGACACCGGCGCGGGCACGCGGCTGCTGTCCTATCTGGCCCGCCTCCAGCGCCCGGATCCTGACTGTGATCACCCGCAAGCCGCGGCCTGGGGGCGCTGCTACTTCGTCGACGGGACGGCGTTGCCCGGCGCGGTCCAGCTCGACGAGGTCGCCTTCCCCCTCCTGCTGGCCGCGAAGCTGGCCGAGCTGGGCGCGCCGCTGCCGCCGGAGTGCGACGACATGATCCGGCGGGCCGGGGCCTACCTGGCCCGCTGCGGCCCCACCCGGGGCGTCGACCGGTGGGAGGAGACGCAGGGCGCCAGCCCGTTCACCCTGGCCCTTCAGGTGGTGGCGCTGCTGGTCGCCGCCGAGCGATTCGCCGGCGCCGAGCGCGACTACCTGCTTTCCCTGGCCGACAACTGGAACGAGCGGATGGAGCAGTTCACCTATGTGTCCGGCGGGGTCCTCGACCACGCCTTCGGCACGGACGGTCACTACGTACGGATCGGCGGGCCGGCCGAGCGGCTGGCCCTGAGCAACGTGCCGGGCGACACCGACGCCGTCGCGGCCGAGCTGATGGTCGGCCTGGACTTCCTGTACCTGAGCCGTCTCGGGCTGCGCGACCCGCACGACAAGCGCGTCACCGACACCGTCACCGTGGTCGACGCAATGCTGGCCTGCGACACCCCCGCGGGCCGGACCTTCTATCGCTACGACCTCGACGGCTACGGCGAATGGATCGACGGCAGCGGGTGGCCGGTACGCCGATTTGGGATCGGCCGGCCCTGGCCGCTGCTGGCCGGCGAACGCGGCCACTACGAGCTGGTGGCCGGCGGTGACCCCGCGCCCTGGCTGGCGACCATGCTGGCGATGCGCGGGCGCGGCGGCCTGCTGCCCGAGCAGGTGTGGGACAGCAATCCCCTGCCGTGGCGGGATCTGGCGGACGGCCGGCCCTCGGGCAGTGCGATGCCGCTGGCCTGGGCGCACAGCGAGCTGATCAAGCTGGCCGTCACGATGGCGTCCGGCAGCCGGCGGCCGGTCGAGCGGCTAAGCCTGGTCGAGACGCGCTATCCCGCCTATCAGGTGCCGCGTCCCACCGTCTGGCGGTGGCGCTCGACGGCACCGGTGCACGAACTGCCGGCCGGCCGCGCGCTGCTCGTCGAGGACACCCGCCCCTTCGTGCTGCATCTGGGCTACGACGGCTGGCACGGCCCGACCGTCGACCGCCCGGCGGAGGCCCTGCCGCTCGGCATGTTCGGCGTGACGCTGGCCGCCGACGAGCTGACCGATCACGACACGCTGCAATTCGTCCGCCAATACGACGACGGCAGCTGGGATCCGCACGACACCGAGGTCATGATCGGGCGCGGCGAGCCCGCTCCGGCGCTGCGATTGCCGACCGGACAGCGAGGTGCCGCCAGCGCAGTGGGCGGGGCCGGCGGCGGGTGAGTCGCGGCCCAGGGCGCCCAGCTCACCCGAGCGTTGCCCGCCTCCCCGGGCTTAGGTTAGGCTTTCCTAAGTAGAGGCAGCAGCGGCAGTCGGACGCGCCCGTCGTACGAGCCATCGGAGAGGCGACCATGGGTCTGACCAAGACGTTGCTGCTCGGCCTCATCGCCGGCGGGACTATCGCGCTCGGCTTGCCGGTCGGGCGATTGCGCCGCCCGGCGCCGACCTTCCGGGCCCTGCTCAACGCGGCGGCCGTCGGCATCCTGCTCTTCCTGGTCTGGGACGTGCTGTCCGCGGCCTGGGAGCCGATCGACGGGGCCCTCGCCTCCTTCCACTCAGGTCGGGGGGGCCTGGGCACCGCGGTCGGCTATGGCGCCCTGTTCGCCGGCGGCCTGAGCCTGGGACTGCTCAGCCTGGTCGGCTACGAGCGCTGGATGGCCCGGGCCGTAGCCCGGGCACAACGGCCGCCGACTCGTTTCGGCCCCGGGGCGATGGCTGCCGGGGAGCTCGCCAGCCGCCGCTCCGGCCTCTGGGTCCGGGTCGCCGGCTGGTCACCAGCCCGCCGCCTGGCGCTGCTGATCGCCATCGGCATCGGGCTGCACAACTTCGCCGAGGGGCTGGCCATCGGCCAGTCCGCCGCCAGCGGGGAGATCGCCCTGGCAACCCTCCTGGTGATCGGCTTCGGCCTGCACAACGCCACCGAGGGTTTCGGCATCGTCGCTCCGCTGGCCGGTGACACCACTGACGACGGCCGGCCGGTCCGCCCCAGCTGGCCGTTCCTGCTGTCACTCGGGGTGATCGGCGGCGCCCCCACCTTCCTCGGCACGGTGGTCGGGCATTCCTACACCTCTGAGCCCGTTGCCGTCGTGTTTCTCACCTTGGCCGCCGGCTCAATCATCTACGTGGTCACCACGCTGGTCGGCGTCGCCGCGAAGAACCGGCGTAGCGACCTGCTGGCATACGGGCTGCTGGCCGGCCTGCTGGCCGGCTTCCTCACCGACGCGGTCGTCTCGGCCGGCGGCGCTTAGCACGTCAGCTCGGCGGCCAAGCCACCCGGCTGCGAGGGCCCGGCCAGCGGCCAGCACCGCCGCAGCCAGCGCGAAGGCCACCGCCAACGTGAGAAACGCGGCGGCCGCATCGATGAGCAGGTGGTTGCCGGTGAGCACGATCACCAGCGTGGTGAGCAGGACGTGTAAGGCCCCCAGGGCGGCAATCCGGACCGATCGGCTCAGCCAGGCGGCGCAGACCGCCGACCACAGCGCCCAGGTCACGTGCAGCGACGGCACCGCGGCGAAGGGATTCTCCTGCGCCGTCATGCCGTGGCTGCCGCCACTGCCGAAGGTCGGCACCCGAGCTACGGTGTCGATGATGTGGCTGCCCGGCAGTAGACGAGGCGGTGCGGTCGGCCAGAGCCAAAAGACCCCCATGGCCAAGAGGCTGGCGAAGGCCAGGGCGAGGATGAACCGCCTTTGCTCCGCCCACGGCCGCGTCGACAACCAGGCCAACACCGCCACTGGCACCAGGAAGTGCATGACGTCGTAGTAATAGTTGCCGATCGTCATGCGCGTGATCGAGGTGGCCCACAGGTTGTTGAGGTGCACTTCGACATCGACCCGGGCCCAGCGTTCGAGATCGAGCAACCGCTGGGTGCGGGCAACCGCTGCCGCGCGGTGCCGGGGCGCCGCGTCCGCCGTCAGGCTGTAGAGCTGGTAGCAGATCCCGATCACCACTGCCTGGCCGAGCCAGATCCGACCCAGCCGCCAGGCAGACGTCCGGGTCAATGGTTTGCCAAGAGCACTCGGTGGGCGGCAGGATGAACTGCCGCTGGCCTCACCGCGCCACTATCGCACCTCCTGAAGTCCGTCCCGTCCCAGCAGCACCCGGCGGGCACGGGGCTGGCCGCCGCTCGACACGGCGGAGCGGTGGCGGGTCAAGATCGGCCACAGTCGGGGCCAAGGATGGGACACTCGCCGCCATGCAGCAACGCCGGCCACACCGCACCGACAGTGTTGGCCGAGTTGGCCGAGTTGGCCGAGTTGGTGCAGTCGATACAGTCGAGCCAGTGCGACCCGTGCGGTCTGGGCCGAGCGCACTCATCGTGTCGGCCAGCGTGGGCGGAGGTCACGACGGGGCCGCATTCGAGCTTGCCCGTCGGCTGCGCGAGGCCGGCTGGCAGGTAACGCTCCGTGACTTCCTGGCCGCACAGCCGGCCGGGCTCGGCTGGCTCACCCGACGGGTGTACTTCTGGCAGATCCGCTGGGCGCCCAGCTCCTACGGCGCCCTCCTGCAGCTGCTGTCCCGGCCCGGCTGGCCGCTGCGGATCGCGCTGTGGATGGGCCGGGTGGGTTCCCGGCGGGTGCGCTCCTGGGCCGCGGGCACCGATCTGATCGTCTCGACCCATCCGATGGCCAGCCAGGCCGTCGGCGCGCTGCGCCTGCGCGGGCAGGTGGCGGCCCCGGTGGTCACCTTCCTGACCGACCTGTCGGTGCACCGGCTATGGGTGGCCGACGGCGTGGACGTCCACGTGGCGCTGCACGCGGTGTCCGCGCGTCAGGTTCACGACATCGACCCGGCCACCCGGGTCGTGGTCTGCTCGCCCCTGGTCCGGCCCGAGTACGCCGGCGCGGCGGATCCGGCCCGGCGGGCGGCCGCGCGGGCCCGGTACGGGCTGGCCGCCGACGACGTGATCGCCTTGATCGTCTCAGGCTCATGCGGGGTGGGCGACGTGGAGCAGACCGTCCAGCTGCTGGCCGACAGCGGGCAGGTGCGCCCGCTCGTCGTCTGCGGCCGAAACGAGCAGCTGCGGGCCCGGCTGACCGGCGACCCGCGGGTCACCGCCATCGGCTGGACGGACAACATGCCAGAGGTGATCGCCGCCGCCGACGTGATGGTGCAGAACGCGGGCGGGCTCAGCTCGCTCGAGGGCTTGGCCGCCGGCCTGTCAGTGATCAGCCACAACTGCCTGTCCGGGCACGGCGAGGCCAATGCAGTAGCGCTGGCCAAAGCAGGCCTGGCCCGGCACGCCTGCGGCCACGACTTGGTGGGCGAGATCATGGCCATTGTGGCCGAGCCGGCCCGCGAGCCCCAGCGGGCGATGTTCGCCGCCCCCGACCCGGCGATGGTGGTGCAGGCGGTGGCCAGCGCCCTGGCACCGACGCCGGCGGCGCTCACGGCCGGCCGGCGCCTTCAGCGCCGAGCCGGGACCGCCGTGGCCGCCTTGGCCGCCACGGCCTGGCTGGCGACTGCTGGCGTGGGGGTGGCCACGGCGAGCGGCTTCGCGGTCGGCAAGCTGCCGACCACTTCTACCCACCGGGCTGTCGTGATCATCAACGACGCGAGGAACGGCCTGCAGGGCGTCTCGGTGGCTCAACTGCAAGAGCTCCGCGCCTGCGTCGCCGTGGGGTCCGCTCCTCATCCAGGCACTGCCACCGGGACGGCCCGCTTCGCTGCCGCGGGTGTGCCGGTGCTCTCCACCCGACCGTCGCGCATCAACGACGGCCGGCGGGCTGGCTCGGCGCACGACCGTAACGGCCGGCCGATCGTCCTGCTCGAGCACAGCAACGCGCTCACCCTCGCCGAGAGCCGCCTGCACGGCTACGACCCGATCGTCGCCAAGCACATCACCATGAGCGGTGAGGTGCCGGTGCTGCACCCCGGCGAGATCGTGGTCCTCGACGCCTCCGGTGCCACTCCGGCCGACGTCGAGGGCCGCCTCGAGCTGGTCGAATCCCGGCTGGCCGCGGACGGCCTGGAGCCGGTGGCGGTCAACGAGATCGGGCTCAAGTGACGCCGGCCCGGCTGCTCGCCGTGCCAGCCGTCGCGGCGGCAGCCGCGACCGCGCCCGTGATCACCTCGATCGGGCCGCTGCGGCAGTTGTTCTTCCCGCGGCTGCACGGCCGGGGATTGCCCGGCCGGATCGCGCTGACCTTCGACGACGGGCCTGATCCCAGCTCCACGCCCCGCTTCCTGGACCTGCTCGGCGCGCACGAGGTGACGGCCACCTTCTTCGTCCTGGGCAGCCAGGCCCTCGTCGACGAGGAGCTGCTCGCCCGGATTCACCGGGAGGGCCATGAGGTGGCGGTGCACGGGTGGACGCACCGCAATCACCTGCGGCTGTCCCCGAGCCGGGTGATCGCCGAGATCGGACGGACGGCGGATCTGATCACCTCGGTGTGCGGGTCCCCACCGCGACTGGCCCGACCGCCTTACGGCGCGCTGTCGTGGGCAGACCTGGCCGCCGGCCGGCGGCACGGCGTACCGCCGGTGCTGTGGTCGGCGTGGGGACGGGACTGGGAGGCGCGCGCCACCCCGGCCCGGGTGCTGGCCCGGCTGGCCCCCGGTTTCCACGGCGGCGCCACCCTGCTGCTGCACGACAGTGACTGCACCTCGGCCCCGGGGGCGTGGCAATCGGCCCTGGGCGCGCTGCCTGACGTGATCGCCGGCTGCCGGTCGCGGGGCCTGCGCTTCGTGTCGATGAGCGAGCACCTCGCCCTGCCCCTGGCCTGATGCTGGCGCTTGCGGTGACGGCGGCGTTCGGCGCCGCGTTGTGCTTCGCCGGCAGCTCGGTCGCCCAGCATGTTGCCGCCTCGCGGGTGCCGGTCGAGCGGGTGCTCTCGCCCCGGCTGCTGATCCAGCTGGCGGGCAACCGGCTGTGGCTGCTGGCCTTCCCGCTCGACGCGGTCGGCATCGGGCTTCAGGCTCTGGCGCTGCGCGAGGGCACCCTGCTCGTGGTTCAGCCGATGGTCGCCATCGGGCTGGCGATCGCCGTCCCGATCCGGGCCGCGGTCGAGCACCGCCGGCCCCCGCGCGGTCAGTGGGTCGCGGTCCTCGTCTGCACCGCGGCGCTGACCGTGCTGCTGGCCGAGCTCCACCCCACCGCCGGGCACGCCGACATCTCGCCCGGCCCCGCGGCGTACGGGTTCGGCGGCGTCGCGGCGCTCACCCTGCTGCTGGCGATGGTCGGCCGGCGCCGGCCGGCCTGGGCGGCGGGCACCACGGCGACCGGTGCCGGGCTGATGTTCGGCGCGTCCGGCGTACTGCTCAAGCTGGTCGCCACTGGGGCCAGCGAAGGCCTCGGCCTGCTGGGCACCTGGCCGCCCTACGTGCTGGTGCTGTTCGGCGCGACCGGACTGTTGCTGAGCCAGAACGCTTTCCAGGCGGCGTCACTGGCCTATCCCCTGGCTCTGCTCACCGTGGTCGAGCCGGTGACCAGCATCGGGCTGGCCGTCTGGCTGCTCGGTGAACGGGCCCCGGTCGGGCCGGCCCGCGCGCTGGTGATCGCCGCCACCGCCGCGGTGCTGCTGAGCGGTCTTGTCTTTCTCAGCCTGCGGCGCGACCCGGCGACGAGGTCAGCGGGGGTGGACCACTAACACGCTGCCGCCGCCGAGTCGGGTGGGCTCGGTCGCCGCCTGGATGAGTCCCGGCCGCAGGATCTCCAGCGCATTGACGAATCCGATGACCGCTTCCGGCGGCTGGGCCACGCTGAAGGTCTCGCCGTAGCGCTTCTGCAGGATGCGGCCGTACGCCGAGTGGGCGAAGGCCGTCTCGACCAGGCTCGGCCCGTAATTGGCCTGGCTGGCCCGCGGCGCGGCGATCGCGGCCGGCAGCGACATGTTGAAGTCGATCCGGTTGATCAGCGTCTGCAGGACCGTGGTGATGATGGTCGAGCCGCCCGGGGATCCCACGACCAGCCACGGAGCGCCGTCGCGCAGGACGATCGTCGGGCTCATGCTCGACCGCGGCCGCTTGCCGGGCGCCGCCAGGTTGGGGTCGTAGGCACCGGCGACGGCCGGGGCGAAGTCGAAGTCGGTCATCTCGTTGTTGAGCAGGAATCCGTAGCCCGGCACGGTCATCCCGCTGCCGGCCAGCTGCTCGATGGTGTTGGTGTAGGAGACCAGGTTGCCCCACTTGTCGGCGGTCACCAGGTGGTTCGTCGACGTGCCCTCCCGGCCGGTGACCGGTGCGGTGGACGACGTGCCGCAGGAGCCGGAGTACGGCGCGAACGGGTCACCGGGGGCCACCGGGCTGGTCAGCGCGTGGTCGTGGATCAGGCAGCGCCGGGTGGCGGCGAACTTCTTGTTCAGCAGCCCGGCGATCGGGACCGGCACGTAGTCGCTGTCCCCGACGTAGGCGCCGCGGTCGGCGAAGGCGAGGCGCGACGCCTCCAGGTAGTGGAAGAGCGCCTCGGCGCGCGGCTCGGCGCCCATCGGGTAGCCGGAGAGGATGTTGAGCGCCTCACCGATGGTGGTCCCGCCCGACGACGGGGGCGCCATGCTGTAAACGTCGAGTTTGCGATAGCGGACGTGGGTGGGGGGGCGGCTCTTGGCGTCGTACTCGCGCACGTCGTCGGCGGTCATGATGCCGGGGATGACCTTGAACCCGGCCGGCGCCTGCTTCGCTACCGGCGGGTGCTGGGCCGTCTGGGCGATCGCCCGGCCGAGCGGTCCACCGTAGAGGTAGGAGGGCCCGTTGGCGGCCAGCAGCTCATAGGTGCGGGCCAGGTCGGGGTTGCGGAAGGTGGTGCCGACCGGCAGCGGCTGCCCGGCTTTGGTGAGGAAAAGCTTCCGGCTGCTGCTGAAGGCCTGCAGGTCGGCCAGCGAGATGGCCGTCGTGTTGTGAAAATTCTGGCTGACCGGGAAACCGTGGCGGGCCAGCGCAATCGCCGGCGCCAGATTTTGGGCAAAGGTACGCCGGCCGTAGAGCGCGGTCGCCTTGGCCCACTGCGCGACCAGCCCGGGGACGCCGATGCTGATCCCGGAATGCCGGGCCAATTCGAAGTCCAGCGGCTTGCCTTTGTCGACGAAGAGCTTCGGCGTGCAGGCCCGCGGGCACATCTCGCGGCCGTCGATGGTGACGATCTTCTTCTGCTTCGCCAGGTAGATGACCATGAAGCCGCCACCGCCGGGTCCGGCCACGAACGGGTCGTCCACACCCAGGGTGGCCGCCGCGGCAACGGCGGCGTCGACCGCATTTCCCCCGGCCCGAAGCACATTGAGAGCGGCGCGGGAGGCCCCGACCGTCTCGGTGGCGACCGCTCCGCCGCTCCCTACCGCGACCGCCTGCTTGGCCGGCGATCCGGCGGCGGCGGCGCTGGCAAGCGGCACGGTCAGCGCGGTCAGCAGCAGCGCCGGCGCGAGGACGGCAGTACGGGGAGTGCGCATGGCCACGCTTCTTTCCCAAGCTGCCCGGCGCGCTTCGCCCGACGTTGGGGGAAACATACAGCCGATCCCCCGGGCCGGTATAGGGGCCTCCGCGATCGGAAATCGCGTCTCCTGACCCATTGCCCCGGGCGGCCGGGCCGCCCTAGTCTGCCGGAAGCCGAGGCCGAGGAGCCAGCATGAGGATTCACCTGTGATGCACGTCCGCCGCCGGCCGTCGCGCCGTTGGGCCATGCTGGCCGCTCCGCTGCTGCTGGCTTTGGCCGCGCCCGCCGGGACCGCTGCGGCCGCCGGCAACACCGCCACCGTCCCCGCGGC
>JAABUW010002575.1_pt1 | contig 27325 bp, 3 predicted proteins | sample 5560081 | NCBI WGS metagenome assembly JAABUW01 (sample SAMN10711882, study PRJNA513363) | rock metagenome | isolation source: Antarctica rocks | place: Antarctica: Victoria Land, Knobhead sud | reverse complement strand
TACAAAGAGTTGTATTCTAATACAAACGCAAAATTTAATCTCTTTAACAACTATATTTTATTAAAGATAAGTTTGAAATTAATTATTTTAATTGCGAAAGACTTGTTGAGATATTTAGCAAATTTTTTTTTTTTTTTTTTTACTTTCTTTTTATTGACAACTTCGAAATATATAGAAATATATATTGTATACTTAAAGTTTTCTATATAATTTTTGGTTGTCTTTTGTACTCTAAATGCAGAAAACTTATTAATATCTTTATATTGATTCTGAAATCTTATAAAACAAATATCGAAAATATAATAAAAGTCTTCAATAGATCTATTTGCAGATTTGATTGTAAAATACTTATAAGAATCAACAAAAAAAAAGAAATTTGTTTGTGTATATTGTATTTTCTTTTTTAGAAATATATTTTAATAGACTAATAATACTGACTTCTTATATTATAGTATCAATATAAGTTGTTGAACTTGTTTTTGCTCAAAATCCGAACGTAACAATTTAAAATATAATATAATTGACAATAACAAATATTATTGAGAGATTACTTTGCAACACAAATATGCTCAAACTTTTATTAACAAAGATTGCAAAAAATTTGTTTAAGAGACTAATATAAAGATCGATATAATATCTGTAACACGTCTTGTTTTAGTACTGAATTTAATTTTATCTTGTCTATATAATGCTTTACACTCGAAATAAAAAGAGATAGATAGAATATTGCATAGCTTTTTTATTATTATTGTTTTGAATAAAAGTAAAAAGACTTTGTATTTTAAGATATTTTAGAATTTTCGATTTTCTGTTGAATAATTTTATATTTAAAGTCTTATATATTATATTTATTCTTAATCTCTCTCCGAATTTGATTGCGCAAATTTTTTTCTTTCTTTTATTTTTTGTAAGTATGTTACAGAATTGTAATTTCGAGTTCTATTTATAATTATTGCTTCTCGAATATTGAACAGAAACAATATTGTAGTTCGAGAAATTGTAAAAATATTTAAAAAAATTGTCTATATTAATACGCTTGCAGAAAACTAACATTATATAGATTTTGTATATCTAAATAAAGTTATTGTTAATAAACAAAAGATATATTAATTGTTGATAAATTGCGCAATCTCAGCTGCGAAAGACTTCAATTAGACAAAAGACAATTATAAATTTTTTAACAAAAAAACTAAAAAAAAGAATTAAGTAATAATAAAAGTGCTTTCAGCAATTGTCGAATCAGACAATTTAATCTTTTTTTCAGTATAGTTAACAAAAAGATGCAAGTAGAGAGAACAATTATTTTCAAGAAACAAATTTAAAAAGCTACTAAGTTTTTTCAATATTTATACTGATCTATATCTTGCTAATATAACGCATAAATATAGCACGATAATAAATCTAAACATATTGGCAGAAAAGATAAAATATATATAAATAAAAATTCAAATATTAGAATGTTACTGAATCTTTGCGCAGAATCTTTAAAATTATAACTAATTATATATTATCTATCAATCTAATAAAATATCTTTTTGCTAGAGATATTTTCAATCAATTAGTTCGATTAGATTTTGCTAAAGTCTAGAATTACAATTATTCTAAACTGATCGAAGTCTTGCGCATAGTTTATATATTGTATTTGTTATTAATACAAAGTTTTCTTTCGATAATTGAACAAGTCTTCAACTACAATAAAATAAATAACGTCAAGATTAGTATTTATCGAGTACAAAATAACACTGCGTATAGAAATTTTTAGTTGTCAATTAAAATCTATTAATTGCAAAAGCAACTTTGTATTAATTTGCAGACAAACTTAATAAGACTCTCAATTCAATATATTTTTGTGCAAAAACTAATAGATATCTATAAGCAAACAATTGAAATTAGAGTTCTTAATTTTAATTTAAGATTTCTTAAATAATATCAAAAAGTAATTTATATCAATTTGTTAAGTATTTTATTTCTATAAAAGTTATACTTAACTAATATATCTCAAATATAATCGACGCTATATTTACAGCGTTAAAGACTTTGTAATAGTAAAATTAGAATATATAAAAGATCGACTTGCGCAATACTTTATATACAATTTTCGAGAGAAAAGATACAAATTTCTGATTATTGATTTAATAGAGATATATCTAAATAATAAGAATAATATTCAGCTCTTGATAAACTCGATTTTTGATTTTCTAGTATTAAAACTAGCATTAAAGCAACATATCTACAGTGTTTAAAGTCTCTTCGATTAAAATATCTATTTTATTGAAGTGTCTCAAAAGTCCGACTAGCAAACAGAAGAGAAAAAACAATATCTAATATACTATATATAAAAAATAAACTACTTGTAACTGCAAAAGAGTACGACGCAAAGATAGAGATAGCAAAAAAGCTTTCAAATATATAAATAATCAACGACTTTGTCAGAATTAATAAAGAAAATTGACAAATAATTGCTAATATCAACTAAGTAGTAATAAGATAATAGAGCAAGTGCGCATCTATAAATTGTTAAAAAGATTGCCGATTTGATCTTTAATTAAGTAAGTATCAGATTGCAACTTCTATTCGATAAGAATTTTAATAAAACAAATCTAGTATTTAACAAAATCAAATCTATTATCTAGTCGAATTGAAGCTGCTTTTTAATAATTGTTTAATCTCTATCTATTTAATCTTAAGTTTCAAACTGACGCAACAATTAATATCTAATAGTTGTCTAATTGACATCTAACTATATTCAAAAGCTCTAACAGATATTAAACTAGTAAAAAATAGTCGTAAAGCAAATAGATAGTAGTTAACTAACTCTCTGCTATCTAACTTACAACGATTTTCAACCTGGTAGTAAACAACCTGTAGTTATATGTAAGTAGTATTTTATATATAAAAAAATTAATTGTCGATTAATAAATATAACAATAATTCGAATTAACAATATAGTTCAAATTAACAATACTTATATATTTTAAATATATTTATAAAAATAACAACTAATTTATACTTCTATATTTTGTAATTTTTTAATATCTTTTTTAGATATATTTTCTAACTTAAATAGAGAGTTCGAGTTGCAAGATTGTACTTAATTTTAATTTCTAAATATTCTTAAACAAAACTTAAATTAGTTATTTTAAATTAACTAACAAGAATTTTTTTAACAATATTAATTAACTTTCTATTAATATCGACAATTAAGAGATTGTCTATATAGATAGCAATAATAGTAAAATTATTAATAATAATATTTAGATTAAAGTTTAACAAATAAAAGTAGTACTTTTTAAAAAATATTGCAAAAATATTATATTATATTCGAAATAACTATTTAAGTTTATAAAAAGCTTTTCTAAATTAATAAATTTTTTTATTCTATCTAAAATTGTAAATCAGTTTTATATAAATCTCTTTATTAATATTTTTGTAAAAAAAGATAGTAACAATATTTAATTATTCTAGATCTTAGTTATTAACAACAACAAAGATAAAAATAATTCTATAATTTATAGATTTAATTAAAACTGCAAAAATCTTAATAAAATTTAGATTTTTGTATTGTTTAAAGTTTTTAACAACTTAACAAATTTTATAGCAAAAGATCTTGCTACTAATTTTTTATTTAATTTTGTAAATTTATCTTTTATAAAATATATAGTATTTGTTAGATACTAAACAAACAATATAGATATTATTATTTTTTAAAAATTTAATTTTGTTTTGTTTAACTAATTGTTAGTTTTTTTTATAATAGATATTTGTTATAACTTTAATATAAATTTTAGACTTATATAACTCTAATATTTTTGTATTAGACTCGAAATTTTTTATTTATATTTTTATTTTTATTGTTAACACAAATACAAGTATATTTGTTATTTCTATACTTAAATTTGTTAATATAGTATTTAAAGAAAATTAGCAGACTAATTTTATTCTTGTTTTTAAGATATTCTATTTGCGAGTATTTAATTTTATGATCTAATTAAATACAAATATAGCAAATACTATCGAAATTGTTCAAAAATATAGATTTTATAATATTAATATAAATAAGATTGTTTTTTTAGCAATTAAATTTAATAGAAACTTAATAAAATATTGTTTTGCTTTCTATATATATATAAAAGATACAAGTATTATTTAAAAATAACTTTATAAAATTAAAAATATTTTTGCAAGTTAACTAATAGATATTTTGTTTATCTAAATAATTAAATTGTTTGTGCTATATAATAATTGTATTTTTGCTAATTGTTAATAAAATAATAGCAATAGCAAAAAGTACAATAGATATTTTTAAATTTAGAAAATAGAAATAGAAATCTTTAACTGCTTAAACTTACTAAATATTAATAGAAAAATTATAACTAATAATTCTTTAAACAATATTAATATTTTCTAACTAATTAGAGAAGATTAAATTGTAGAAAAAATTAAGTATATATTATATATTGTAAATTGTAATATAACAAACTCTTTTGTTTTTGTATTTAATAAATAGACAAATAATTTTAGTATTTATAATAAATAAATAATTTTCTATATTTTCGACAGATTATTAAGATATTTTTAAGTAAAATATAAAGATACTAGAGTTCTCGAATATATATTGCGAGCATTTTGTATTAAAAATTTATTTATATTAAAAACAGTTAATAACAAGAGCTAATTTTATAGTTGTAGAAACAAACAATTCAGAAATTACAAACAGAATTGTTATAACAACAAAAACAAAATAATATTTATAAACTATTATTTTAGTAGTTTTTTATTCTTTGTTATTGTTGTTCTTATTTTTGTCTTTATTAAATTTAAATTTAAATTTGTTTTTATTCTTTTTAAATTTAAATTTCTTTTAATTTTTTTTTAATTATTGTAATTTTAATAGCATTTGTTTTTATTATTATTTTAATTATTTTCGAAACTATTGTTTTTTAAAATAAAATATAATTCTAAATATAAGTTTTAGTAATTTAATTTTTAATAATTAATTTTGTTGCAGCTTGTATACTTCTTCTGTTTAATATATACAAAGCTAAGATTGTTAATAACAAAAAAAAAATCTTTTATAATAGCAGTTAGCTTGTTTATTGTTGTTAAAACTAAGATAGTATTAATAGTCGAGATATCTATTAAGTTAATATATTAAATTTTGTAATTGTAAATAATAGCAAACAATTTCTGTTTTCGAGTATTATTTTTATAAAAAACTTATATTTCGATATCTATTAATTAATAAAGAAGCAAACAGTATTGTTAAAATTAACTAAATATTTAAAAATAAATTAGTTCTTATTTATAATTAAGTTATTTAAATAGATAGATAATTTATTAATAATATTGCAAAACTTAATTTCGAATTTGTTTATGTTCTGACAATTAAAAATTTTAAAAAACTTAAATTTAACAAAGATTCTTATTAGTATACTTAATTTTTTAGATTTGTATATTTTAACAATTTTTTAATAAATCTCTCTAATTAGATCGATCTTTTTTATATTGTAATATAGATTTTTATTAATAATATTTCGAAGCGTATTTATATATTTCTTATTATTAGTATTTTATCTAATTTGTTCTTCGATAATTATATTAAACAAATTAATAGATCTAATATTTAATTTAATATATTTTTAGAGCTTAATTTATTTAAGAACTTCAAACAAATCTTGTTTTCAAATAAGAAAGTTTATATTATTGTTAATTTTAGCAATTTGTTTTAGAATTGCAAAAGATAACGCAAAGATGCTAATAGCTATAATAATATTAACATAATTTGTTATTTTTAGAGCTCTACTAATAGCTTGTAAGTAGTAAACAATAATATTAGTAAATATAGTAAAGAGACGCAATTGCGCAGTAAAGATTTTAATAAAAATATTCTAATTATTAAATTACAAAAATTAAATAAATTAATAGAATTCGAATTAGATATTTAGTTTAATAGATACTCTTTAGAGAATTCAAATAAAAAAAGATAGCTAAATATACTTCTTTTTGTTAAGAATATTAATTTAATCGATTTTATTAATTATAGATTAAGCAAAATTTTAGTAGATAAACAATTAATAAGCTTTTAAATAAGTTTTATATTTTTGTTGTTTTATTTTAAGATTATAACAAATATAGATTTAAACAGACTTAATAGATTTAATCTATTTAAAAAAAAGAGTATTAATAGATAATTTCTAATTAGATTGTTGTTTTTGTTTAATTGTAGATAAAACTTATTAACTATTTAAAATTTGATTAAACTATTTAATCTTTTTAATCTTTTTTTTTAATTTTAATAGTTATAAAGATAATTGCGTTATTTTATATCTTTGCAATTGTTAAATCGATCTTTTTTATTTTTTTATTTTAATAGAATTAAATATTAGTTTTTTTAATTTAAGTTTTTTGTATTTTTGCAATAATTAAGAGCTTTTTAATTCTATTTAAATAAAATTAATTGCTATTTAATCGAAAGTTGCGTCTAGATATTGCTTTTAAAATAATTAATAAAATTATTTCGATCTTTAAAATTATTTGCAATTTAGTTTACTAATTTGTTTTATATATTGTAGTAAAAGAAATTAACTAGTACATATTTTAGTTATCGAGCTAACAAATTTATTTATTTAATTGTTAATAAAAGAATTTTGCAATAAATAGAAAAACAAAGATTGAAAAAACTAAATAATTTAGTTTTTTTATTAATATATCGAAGCAGAATCTTATCTTGCTTTAATAACGCGTCTTTAACTGATTATTAGCTATCTAATTATCGATTTTTAGTTATATAACTATTATATAGCTAATTCTTCAATCTTTTAGAACTTATTATTAGTAGATATTTATTAAAGATAATTAGCGTTTTTCGACAAAAACAACAAATTGCAAATAAGATAAACTTAGTTGTTTTTACAATTTATATTAGCTTTCTTAGTAGAATATTTGTATCTAGAATTTTTAGCTAGATATTAGCTTTTTAATTGTTGATAATTAAAAATTTTAGTTATTCGAATAGTTAAGAAATTAATTGTTCGACAAGTTTCGACAGTCTGTTAGTTAGTATTTCGACAATATTATAATATTAATATTTCGATTTTTAAAGACTAATTTAAATATTTAGATAATTAATTATTAGCTTTTGTATATTCGAAATTAATAAGAACTTAGCTAATAGTAGTAATTGTAAATCTATTGTTAGTTCGATTTATTAGCTATGCTTCAGGTATTTTAATTAACAAACAGATAAATTTCTTGCTTTGTTTCGAACTTATAATCTGTTAAAATAATAGATAATAGAATGCTTAGTTACTATATAGAAGTTGAAACTTTGCTTATCTATATATATTGATCGAAGCTACTTGAATCGATTATATAATATCGAATTAAATAGTATTGAATCGAATAGTATTAATACTAAATTAGATTAATTCTAGTATTCCGACAGTATCTATACAAAATATATAGTTAGTGTAACTGTCGGTCCGGGTTTCAACCCGAACGGGTTGGCCCGCCCAATCCTGATCCTGGGGTCAGGCAAATTTCCTAGCTCAACAGGGTGGGACGGGCGAAGAATGCGCGTCGAGCGCTCGATTCGACCCGCCCGATCACGTGAGATCACGTGACGCACTAACCAAATTAGGTTAGCGTGAATCCTAAACTAGTCTTATATAGTTAGTGCGTCACGTGATCTGGATCCTGGTTTAACCCGATGGGGACTAGCGCCAGATTAGATAAGATTAGATAAGATAAGATAAGCGGTATCTAGCGCGACAAGGTTAGTATGGACGCTTGACACTAACTTAACAAAATTCTGACCCTGGAACCGGGTTCGCGACTTGGTTCTAGTCCAACCCTACGGGACCCAGGAGGATGGGTCGGGTTGAAAAAAAAGTGTCCGACCCGACCCAACGGTTACACTATATATAGTTAGATATAATATATAGTTAGATATTCTGCAAGAGACTTCTTTGATTTTTTAATACAATATAGTATATTGCAGCGCTCTATTTTTCTTTGCGAAAACTTCAGTAATAATTTTATTTGCTTTATTATATTCTTAACTGCAATAATAATTTAATATATATAATTTAGAACTATACGTTAATATCTTGTATAGTATTCTGAAGAATATTCTTTTGTTATTATCTTTTGTCGAAGTCTTCTGTTGTTATTTTAAGTTGTTGCTTTGTGTCAAAGCTTTTATCGAAGTCTTCTGCAAAGATATTTCTCTTCAATTAATTAATTGTTATTTAGTCGACTCTTCTTGTTAATTAACTATTATACAACAAGAAGTAGATTAATTAATTGTTAATTAACTGTTAATTAATTGTTTTGTTGACTAACAATTATACAATCGACTCTTCTTGTTATTTAATTGTTATTTAAAGAAAAGTAGATTAATCAATTGTTAATTAATTGTTATTTAATCGACTCTTCTTATTAATTAATTGTTATTTAAAGAAAAGTAGATTGATTAATTATTAATTAATTATTATTCAATTAACTCTTCTTGTTAATTAATTGTTATTTAAAGAAGAGTAGATTAATTAACTGTTAATTAACTGTTATTTAATTAACTTTTCTTGTTAATTAATTGTTATTTAACAAAGAGTAGATTAATTAATTGTTAGTTAACTAACTTTTTTTTATCAATCAATTGTTATTGAATCTACTCGCGATTGCATAACAAACTTTTTATTAATCGAAAAGCGATTTTTCAACAGATACTCAATCTAGGATTGTAATTTAACTAGTATTCAACCGAAGAACAATTGTTGTACAATCGACGTTTTATTTCTTAGAGAATCTAGAACGTATTGTTAAAATAAATACTTAATTTTTTAATATTAAGTATTGTTTTTGCTTTTAACAATTAGAGATAATTGCTTTTTAATAATAATATATAGAGTTCTAAAATATAAAATTAATAATAATATATAATAATAAATTTATCTTTTAAAAGTATTAAATTTTAGCAAAAGATTTTAAATAATATTTATTTTATTAATTGTTAGTTGCTTTAATAAAAGTTATTTTTTTTAATATAAAGATTTGCAAAAAACTTTGTTAATTGTAGAATTTTTTATAATTTTTTATAATTTGCTTTTAAGTTTTTTAATTTTTTAAATTATAGTTTTAAAATTATATATAAAAGCAATAGTAATATATTTTTTATATCTTTATAAAGTACTACTTCGGATAAAAGTATTAATAATAATAATTGTTATAAAATAAATAAAGTATAAAAAGTAAAAAATAATCTTAAAAAGAGAAAAAATTAAAAAAGAAAGAAAAAAGAAAGAATATATATTTAAAAACTTATTTTTGCTATTGTTTATATTTAAATTTTTGAGAAAATTTTATAAAGTAAAGAATTAAATTTTTTGTAAAATATTGTACTTAGAGTTAAATTATTTCTAATATTAGTTTTAGTTTTAACAAAATAAAAAATATAAAATATAAAAATTTATATTTTTTTTGTTCTTTTTCTTTATTTCTTTATTGTTGTTCTTAATATTTAACTTGTTCTCTTTTTTTTTAAATACAATTTAGTTAAACAAATTGAATTGTAAGTCGTTGTTCGATATATTAAATATAGTTGCAAGATTTATAACTTAAAAACCAAATATCTTTTTAAATAAACTGTTATATATTTTCTATATATTTTTATCTAATTTGCTATAGACTTCTTTATTTTTATTTAATTTATTATAGACTTTCTTTTTTTTATCTAATTTTTTATAGACTTTTATATTTTTATTTAAGTTGTTATTATTTTTAGTATTTGTACTATAGTTTTTTACAATTAAAATTTGCTTTTTAAGAGATTGTTGCAATAACTTAATCTTAATTAAATATAAGCTTTCATTAATTTTATTAGATTAAAGTATTAAATTAAAATCTTCGACAAATAATAGTATATGCAATAAAATATAAATAATTTAAGATAAAAACTTCGATAGATATATATTAAATATATAATTGTTATTATTAATATTTAAATTGTTAACAATCTATATAATTATATTTAATAGATTCAAGTTCTACATTAGCAAGATATTGCACAAGAATATATTAATAATAATAAAATACTTAATAGAAGATTATTTTTAACAAATAAGATTACTATTTGCAAGTAGCAAAAGCAATTAAGTCTACTAATACTAGTTCTATTATTTATATTAACAATATATCTAATTTAATAAATAATATAACAAGCTATCTAAATAGTGCTAACTATAGAATAGTCTCTTATAGATCTTATTAATCTTACTTTTCGAAAAAAGTTAGAATATTTTGCAAAAAGAAGCAAGCAAATTAGAGAAATAACGCGTAAAAAAAGATAGTGCATAGAGAGAACAACAAAACTAGTAGTAATATAGAGTTGATAATACTAGAAACTAATAATACTAGAGATTAATAGTGTTAAAGAAAATTGTAATGCTAAGAGAAATTGTAATGCTAGAGAAAATTGTAGTGCTAAAGAGAGAAGTAATGCTAGAGAGAAAAGTAGTAAAATAAGATCGCAAGTCTATCTAAAGACTTCTATAGAGTTATTTGTTAAAAACTACAAATTGCAAAGAATTGTTATAAGTTTTTGCAAAAACAATAATAAAAAGAAATTTGTCGAAAATACAATATATTTTTAATTAGCAAATAATAGACTTTTGCAAATAAATATATTTATTTTAGATATTAATTGTTTTGCTTTAACTTAAAGACAAAATAAATCTCTTATATTAAGTTATAAAATAACAAAATATATTTTGTTTTTGTCGATTCTTTCTATAAAATCAGAATTCTTTTTTTTACAATTTATTATCTTATATTAATTGTTGTTTTGTTAAGTTCTTTTTTATAAAATATTTTTTAATTAAATTTAATTATTGTTTAAAGAATTGTTTTCTTAAGATTTCTAACAACAATTTTTGAGTTAAAACTATTCGAAACAAAGTACTTATAAAATCAAATATATTTAAATAAATTATTAAATTGTTTAGATCTTTTAATAATTTATATTTGTATTTTTCGAAAATAAAAGATTTTTAAAACATATGAATATTAGTATTTTAAATAGAAATTAAGTTTTATTGCAATAAGATTGTAAACAAATATTAAAATTATAATTTTTATTATTATTAAAGTCTCTTATAATTTTATTTTGTTTTAGCAAATTTTGCTATAATATTAAAGTAATTACTTTAACCCTTAATAATCGAAAAATTATTATTATATATAATAAAAAAACCAATATTTGACAAAATATTAGAGTTTTTTTGTAATTATAAATTATTTGTTAAAGTATTAATACTTGTTAATATCTTTAGCTAGTTTAATAATTTTTGATATCTTAGTTGTATATATTTTTACTATTTAATAAACAATACAATTTTAAAGTCTTTTATAAACAAAAATTAATTTATATAATTTTTATATTCTTTATCTAAGTACAGAACTTTAATACTTTGTTAAATATTAAATTAAAATATTAATTAAATTGTTTAAATAAATTTAATTAAGATTTATATTAATATTAAAATATAAAGTTTGCAATTAATTAAAATAGATATTTTGATTTTCGAATATTTTTTTAATATTTTTTGTTTTAAGATTGTAGATCTTGTTAAATTAAATTAGATTTATAAAAAACAATAATAATTATAACTTTTAATAAACTTTAAAGTTGTACTTAATTTTTGAATTTTTTTTTTAAAATTATTATTGTTTTTAATTAAATTTTTAAGAAGATTGTTTTTTATCTCTTTGTAATTTATCTTTTTGTTAATTATATAACTACAATTAATAGTAATTGTTTTAAGCTCTAATATTAAGTCTTTTATCTTTGCGTTTGTGCAAAACAATATTCGTAATTTGTTAGTTTTTCAAATTATATTTTTTTGAAAATTAATTGTAGCTTAATTGCAAAATAATTCTTAAATAATATATATAGATTTATATTATTATTAACTTTTATAATTTTTAACATTTACAATTGTTATTAGCTATTAATAATATATAATTTGATTAAAAATATATATTTTTTACAATTTTTGTTTAAATTGTTAAGTAATATTGTATTTGTTTTTAAAGTTTAAGAAATACAATTTAACAAACAACAATAAACAAATTTAAGTTTGTACTTTTTAAAAAATAATATTTATTTACTACTAGCAATTGAAAATATTTAAAAATAGCTTTAAATTATTAGTAATTTAATTTAAATTTAAGTTTTTTTGCATTTTGCTTTAATATATAATATAAATTGCATTTTTAAGTTTTTTGTATCTTTAAATTATTTTGATTCGCAAAAATATAATACAAAAAAATAATAATAATACAATTTTTTTTTTAATTTTTGCAATTAATTTTTAACTTTATTGATTATTTTTATAATACAAGTAAATACAAAATTGTTTTAAGATAATTTATTTAATTTTGTCTATTTATTAATATATTAATATAGATAAAACAAAAAAATATATAAATTTAATTATTTTTTGTTTTTTAACAAAGAGTATTTCTTTGTTTTGAGTTTGCTAGAAGAAATATTAGTAATTATTTATAGCTAAAGATGCTTGCAAAAGATTTTAGCTATTAATACTTAAACTAATATAATTTGAATTTTTTTGCAATAGATTAATATATAATATATTTAGAATTAATAAATAACAATAGTTTAGATTTTGTCTAAATTAATATTATTAACAAATAAATATTTATAAATATTAAGATTTTTTATAAAGTTTAGATAGTCTTAATATCTATTAATTGCTATAAACTTATAAATATATTAATAGCTATTTCTACAATTTGCAAAATAATTTTCGAATTATTTTATTTTATCTTAAGTTTATTGTAAATTGCAACAATATTTTTTTGTTAAGAAACAAAATTGTTTAGAAAACTTTCTATTTTTTTGTATTAACAAATCGATTTTTTCAAGTCTTAAATATATTAATATTTTAAACTAGTTAAGATTTCTAAAGCTTAGATTCGATTTTAGAAAATCTATTAAAATTTGTTGCATAATTAATTGTTTTAAAGTTAAAAAAATCTTTAAATTGTATAGTTTTATTATATATATAAAGTTGTTGAAAGATATATTTGACGCAAATATAAAGTATTTAAAAACAAATTATAATATATTTTTTAAATTTTTTTTAATATATATTTTTAAATATTGTTTTCTTTTCGATCTTATTTAGAATTTTAACAATTAATATCTTTTTTTTATTGTTTTCTTGTTTGCAAATAACAATCTTAGTATTTTTGTTTTAAAGAATTTTTAAATATTATTTTTGTATAAGAAAATTGTAATTACAAGTAATGTTTTTCTTAAACTTAATTACAAATTCGATCTTAATTATTAAAAGAGAAATTAATAATAAAGTCTTATTAATAAAATTAATAAAGTTGTTTGTTTATTATATTTTTAATCAATTAATTAGTTGCTAAATAATCTAACTAAATAGAGAAGATTAGAAAAGAATTTTACAAAATATTATTGTTGCAAAGTCTTCGACAAATTGCTTAGAAAAAATTAATATTAAATTAATAAATTGCTTTATTAAACGCAAGAGATTAATAGTTCTTAAGATCGATTTATTTGCAAAAAGCTTTTATTTTTTCTCTTTTTTTTGTTCTTTTTTTTCGAGAAAACTTTCGTAATTTTTATTATTTTTATTAGATTTTAGACGCAAAATTATAGTAATTTTTCGAACAATTTCTTGTTATAGAATAAATCTTTATAAATTTTTGTATTTGTAATTACTATTTTGTGCAATAATAATACTTATTAATCGATAATATTTTAATTTAAAGTATTGCGTTTAAATTCTAATATAAAATATTTATTATTATTATTATCTATGTTTGCAAGTAGACACTTTTTAATAGTTGTTAAATATCTACTTTTTATTCTTATTTTATATATAACTCTAGATACTACTTGTTAAAATTGAATATATTTTTTTATATATTATTTAAATATTAATTAAAAGCGATTCGATTTTATTTAATTTTCTATTTTGTTTATATTCTTAAAGCTTAAAACTATAATAAAAGTATTCGTATTTTGCTATTTTAATTCTTTAATAATTATATTAAAACAATTTATAGAATTCAATATTGCAACAATTAATTGCTAAAGACTTTAGTTTAGAAAATTTAAATATAAAGAGATATTGTTAATTATATAAACTTAAGAAAGTAATTCAAATAATAAGATATATTAATAAATAGATTTTTAAAAGAATTAGCGCAAGTTTTATATTAAAGACTATTATAAAAGTCTATAACAATAGTTAGTTTGTTGCAAAAGTCTTTAACAAAAGCTTGTTGCAACATTTTAATATAATTTCTTGCAATTAACGCTTCTTAATTTAAAGAAGTAAAAAGTAAAATAAAGAATTCTACAAAGATAAAGACAAAAAATAATATAATATTTAGAGTTGTATATAAAGTAATAGTAGAAAATAAGTAAATTTAACAAATTAGTAGTTCTATCTTCGATTTTTTTTCTCCAACAATTAGTAATAATAATATCTTTGGCAAATTAGCAAATTAAAATAGTTCTATAATTGCTATTAGATATTAAAAGACTTGTATATTAAGAAAACTATAATTGCAAAAATAGATAATAGATAGCTAGAGAAACAAATAATAGAAATAAAATAAAAGATATTAAAATATAAGAGAAGATAAATAGTTATTGAGTATATTTATTACTTGGCGCAATTAACAATATAATAAACAATAGATTTACTAAATACTTTAGTAAATTAATAACTTAATATAACTATTACTCTTACTTCTATAGATTAATCTACAATTACTTTTGTTCCAATTACAATAAAATAATATTAACGTTAATATATACAAGTAGCTATATATAAGATGCGAGTGCGTTTTTTTCTCGCTGGCGCACTAAGATATAAAATACGTAAGATATAATAGACTTGTATTACTATGTTTTAACTATATTAGATAGATAGTAGTAGAACTAATTGTTGAAAAACAACGAGAGATAGAGTTTCTTTCTATCTAATATTTGTTATAACGTGCAAGTTTGTTCTTCGCTATCTAACTAGAAAAAAATATTGTGCTATTCGAAACTTTTATAGATATTTAAAATTATATATTCTGCTATATTTTAAGATGCTAGCGCGTTGAAAGTGCTATAGTATTATAGTTATTTTCTCTTTTAGAGTACTAATCTTCAGTAATATAAAAAATTGTATTAATTTTATTAAGACAAAAATATCTGCTAAATATTAATATTGCAAAAGCTTGTTAAAAATTTTCTTAAATCTTTTTAAGAATTGAAAGAAAAAGAGATTTTTGTCTAATAAAAATAAATTTATACTTTAATTTAACACAATCTGTAGAGTAATATAATAACAACAATAATAGTTTATAATATATTATTGTTTTGTTGTTTGTTGTTATTAGAATTCTAAATAGAATTCAAAATAAAATTAGCGTTGCGTAGACGCTAGATAAACTATAAATATAGATACTAGTTTTTTTTTCTTTTTCTTTCTTTTTCTTATATTTTTCTTAATTGCAGTTGTTTTATTGCTATAAGTAAACTGTTGCAAAAACAACAATATATAAAACTTATATATATAGTACAAATCTTAAATCTTAAATTAATATATTTTTTATTTCTTTTTTTTTTGTCTTTTTAACTATATTTTTTGAGAAATTGAGAAAATAAAAAAGTAAACAATTTTAATACTTTGTTATCTATAGTACTAATATATTACAATCTATAATAATTTTCTATATATAATTTGTATAAACAAATATATATATATTTGCGAAAAAAGAAGTATCTATACTTGTTGCAAATTTTTTTATCGCAAATTAAATTATTGTATTGCAATAAGTTTTGCGTAAATTTATAATATAATAGTTGCTAATATTTATCAATTTATTAAATATTTTCGAAATTGTATAAAAGAATTTATTATTAATTATTGTAAAAGACTTGAGATAGAAAATATAATTTTTAAAATAATAAAATATATATAGAAAAGTATAGTTTGCAAAATAAAAAGCTAACAATATAATAAAAAGTTTGTTTTATTAATAGCAAATTAAGTTTAATTTTGTATTTAACAACTTAAACAAAATTTAATTCTTACTTGAAAATATTAAATTAAACTCGAACAAAAATTTGCAAAAACAAAAATAATTTAAAATAAAACTTTTACTAAAATACAATAGCTAATTAATTTATTTTTTAAAAAAATATTAAAAATAAATATTTTTGTTTGCTTTTCAATATTTTATTATTATATATTTAGAATTTAAAACAAAATAGAAACAAAAACAAAAACAAATTATTAATAAGAATAAAAAAAATAAAATTAAAATAAATTGTTTTTAAATTTGTTATTAATTTAAATAAAATAAATTTAAAAAATTCTTTTGCAAAATTTTACTATTTTGTAATAAAATCTTTTAGCAACTTTAAATTGTCGACAAAATTGTTAAATAAAAATATAATAAATTTTTATTTCAATTTTGCTTGTATTTTGCTTGCTTATATATTTTTTAAAAAATAAAAAATACAAAAATATATATAGATAACAAAAGGAAGTCTATAACAAAAATAAAAAAAATTGTACAATTTTTTTTTTTGCAATTTGTTTTTTTTGAAATAATATAAATATTTCGAACAATTTCGAAAACTTGTCTATAATTAATTTGAAAAAATTTGATAATTTATTTTCGAATAAATTTAAGAACTTTTTTTAGTTGTTCTAAAATAAATTCGATAAAATATTAAGAATTTGCTAAGTTGCTACAATATATTGTCGATTAATTAATAATAATAAGATAGCTTTGTTTTCGAACTATATTTTAAGTATTTATATTAAGAGAGACAACTCTATTATTTCTAATATCTTATATAATAGAATAAAAAGATTTTTTTTTGTAACTTTTATACAATAGCAATACAATAATAGTTGCGCAATATTCTATTAAATAGATTATTGTTAATATAATTGCTATTGTTGCAATATATATTGTACTATCTTTTTTGTTTCTATTTGCTATATATTTGTTTCTCAAAATTCTTTTATAACTTATTAATATTATTTAAAAACTTTTTTTAAATTATTAATTGTATTTCTTGTCTCAATTTATTTATTTAATTTTATACTATATTTATCTTTTTAATTTAGTCTTATCTAGAATTTTTTTAATTTTTTATTAAATTTTGTTGTTAATAAGTTTCGAAGTTTGCAATATTTGTTTTGTCTACTTATTATTAGCGCAATATAAATATAATTTTAGAAATAAAATATAAAAAGTATTATAAATTCGATAGATATTAAGTAGAATAAAACAATAAATTTGCGTTTTAATTTTGTTTTTAATTCTAAACAATTTAATATATCTGTACAATTTTTTTTTAATAAATCTCTTTTGTTTCAGATTTCTAGTTAAAAGTATAATTAATTTTTCTATAGCAAAACTTTTTGACTTATATTTTTTATTATAGTATTTTGTCTACTATATAACAATATTTTTAAGATATTTTATTAGAACTTTTTTTAGATTATAAAGCTATTTTATATATTTTTGTATTAATAATATTTTTTTTTAATAAAGTTATTCTTAATTTTATAGTAAATCTTCGAATAATAATTGTATATTAAATAGAATAGCAAAATTTTAACTAAAATATAATAACTATTGTTGTAAATAAATTTTGCTATTAATAATAGATTTATCTATTTTGTCTATTTAGTATTAATATAAGTGCAAAAATAGTATTCGAGAATTTAATTTTGTTCCTTAATTAAACTATTTGTTTAAAAATAAAAAATAGTACTTAATTGTTTTCTAATTTGTATATAGAAATATATAACAAATTAAAAAATATTAGGAAAAACAATTTTTTTGTTGCTTACTATATTAGCTAATATTTCGAAATATAAAATAATTTTATTAAAAAATACTTTTGTTAGTTTTGCAATATTGATTCTAATTATTACAAATATATATCTAATTATTTTTGTATAGCAATCGACTACTACAAAAATCGAGTTATATACAATTTTATAATATTTGTTTAACAATAAGCTTGTTACAAAATTTATAATAATTTTTTTTATAGTTTCTTTGCTATAGATAAGAATCAAAACTTATTATATAATTTATAATAAAAAATTTTAATATATTAACAAATATTATATATTTTAATATATATTTTTATCTATTTAGCGCAAACAAATTAAAAATATTTTTGCTAAAATAAATTTAAAATTTTCTCGATTTCAAAATATTTTGTTAAAAAGTTATTATAGTTTTTGCAAATTAATTTCTTTTTAATAGCTATATTTTCTAAAATATAAAATAGTTTATTATATTTAACAATTTTTTTTTAATTTAAAGTCTATATTTTTTGTTTGCAACAAGATAGTATTTTAATTTAAATTTAAATTTTTTCGATTTAAATTTTTTCGATTTAAATATTTTTAATTTGAGAATTCTTTATTAAGAATTTTATTAATTTTTGAGATTTTTTATATAGTTTTTTTGATATATTTTTAATTATTTTTCTAAAAATAACAATCTATATATTAGTTAATTAAAATAGAGATACTAGTTTTTTAAAAACTTTTTTCTACTTTATAGTTGCAAAATCTTTGTATTACTAATAAATACTTCTGCTAGTTATAATACAAAAATCAAATTATTTAATATTTTTTGTTTATTTTATATTAGCAACTTTTTGTTAAACAATAGCGCTAATTTATTTTAGAATACAAAAATCAAATTATTTAATATCTTTTATTTGTTTTGCGTTAATAAATTTTTGTTAAACAACAATATTAATTTGTTCTACAATATTAATAGCAATTTTGTATTTAACAATAAAATTTCTTTGTAATTAAAATATTTCAACAATCTATTTGTCGATTTTTTTTTATCTAAACAATAAAATTTTTTAAAGTTATAAACAACTAATATAAGCACTTAGCAAACTTGTTTTAAGTTTAGTTTCTTTTAATTTATAAATTTTCTAAAATTATTATAATTCGATTATATTTTAATAGAGTAAATATTGCTTTTTAAATAGTATTTTTATTGCTTAAAAACAATTATAATAATTAGTAGTTTATAATTATATATTTTATAATTTTGCTTTATCAAAATTATTTTTTGCAATTAGAATATTATCGAATATTGATTTTTGTTGTTATTTTGTTAATTTAGAATATTTGCAATTGCAAAATTAGATGCGTCAATCTTTATTTTAATTTTTTTGTCTAAATTGTAGTAATAGAGTAGTAAAGTTAATATAAAGATATTGCAAAACTAACAAAATATTTGCTCTACTTTATTTGATTAAACAAAAAAGCTATATTTTTTGCTATTCTTATTTTCTTTTAATAGATTAGTAAGAAAGACAACTTTTTTTAAATAATAATATATAAAGCATCTATAAAAGTTTACAAAATTTAAGAATACTTAAAGTTTGCAATAAGTTTTTGATTTAAACTACTTCTTAATTGTTTTGATTTTTTTCAAATTTATTTGTATATTTTCTAAAAATACAATAAAGTTTAGAAATTCAATTTTTGTAATATTAAATTTATATTTTTTTAAATTAATATATAGCAAATATTTGCAAAAACATTTTAGTATCTATCTAATATAGCATTAATGCTTTATTAAATTATTGCTATATACAAATATATTATCTATATAAATTATACAAATTATATTAATCAATTTCTGCAATATTTTATTAATATAAATTTGAAAAGTTGCGAATATATTTGCTAGTTTAAATAGAATAATCTAATACTCGAAATATTTATAGCGTGTATAAACTATTGTCTTCTATTTATTATTGTATTTAATACAAATGCAATAGTAAATATTCTTTAGATCTAAGATAGTAAAGTGCTTTGCTTTATATAGACAATCTAGCGTTTCTATAATTAAAAACAATAAATAACAATTTTTAATAATAATTGTATTTAAATCTCTATAGTCGATATATAAATATAATTTATTGTTCGATTTTAATACAAACAAAATAGAAGCGTCTATAGACAAAACTAAATATTTAATTAATTTTTTTACTAATATATTATTAAAATATTGCCAAAGTATTGTTAGCTTATTCTATAAAAGATTATAAAGAAATATAAACAATAACTCTTTATTATTTTAAAACTTAATAGTATAATTTTTTTTTCTTAATTTTGATAGAATTTTAGCTAATTTATTATTACAAATATCTTTTAGATCTCTTAATTTCTTAAAAATTTTAAATTTTGCTAATTTTTTGTTTAATATCTTTGTAATATTAGTGCAAACAATTGTATAGACTATACTATATTTAACAAAATCTAAAACAAACCACTTAAAATTAACTATTTTTAATTTTTAATTTGTAATTTTTAATTGTTAACTTTGTATTTTCGAATTAATCAATATATTTTGTTTGAACAATATTAATATATCTAATATAAAATTAGAATCTATATATTCTACTAAGTAGAACAAAATAGTATATTTTTAATACTAATTCTATAAATTTATTAAATAATAGATTAACTTATAAATATTATAACAGAAACAACTATTACTATTAAAAAAGTTCGATATTAATAAAATAGCAAATATAAGTTGCAATTTCTATTGTACTATATAAATATAATTAATAAGATTTATTTTAGCTCTTAAATCGACTAGATTTGTAATTTGATACTTATTATTAAAAAATCGAATTTAATTTTTTACTAAAATTAAATTTATTGTTTCTATTTGTTTTTTTTGCTTTGCTTGCGAGATATTAATAAAGTTTGATTTTTTTTTGTATTTATTATAATAATAGCAGCAGCAATAGACTTGTTCTATTTGTATTTATTAAAACAATTTGTTTTGTAATATTTCTTCTTATAATATTTATAATATTTAATACAACTTAGATAGTTTGTATTATTAATTTTGTAAATTTGTTTACATAACAACAACAAGTTCTTAAAAATATAGAATTTTTTGTTTTTGCTAAATTTGTTAATATTGTTTGAACAGCAATTTTGATAAAATTTGTCTAAAAAAATACTAGAATTCTTTGTAATTTGTCAATTTTCGAAACTATTTATATTTGTTTTGCAAGTACAATTTAATATTTGTTTTTGTATAATAATTATAGTTAAAAACTTATTGCAAGTGTTCGATATATTATTAATATTTAGAATTTTTATTTTTAAGTTCGACTTAAACTTAATTAGAAATATATAAATTCTATATTTTTCTAAAAATAATACTAAATAAGTCTCTAGTTTATCTAAATATTTTTTAATCTAATTTTTGTCTAGCAATTTTCTATTTTTTGTAGACAAGAAAATAGCAATTAGCAGAATTAGCTATTAAATTCAATAAAAACTTTTTAAATTTTTCAAAGATCTTGCTTTTTAGTTTAGTACTATTATTTGTTTTTAAATATTATTAATAACAATACAATAGCAAACTAAGAAATTTAAAAATTTATTTTTTTAATTGTTATAGTCTTAATCTATTAAGTATTTTGCAAATTTCAAATTTCTATTATTAAAATTTCTATCTACTAATATAAAGTCGAAATTGTAATTGTAGCTAAACTATTTTCTTTATTGTTGTTATATTAATAGCAATTTTTTTTGTTAATATTTTGTAAACAATTGTTGTCTCGAAAAATATCAAACTCTTTAAATTCTAATTTAGTAGTCAAATAGTTATTGTAATTTAAACTATTATAATTTAATATAATACTATTATATTTCGAGTCTTTCTTTTCGAAAAATAGAACAATTAGAATTATAAAATACAAATATGTTTGCTTTTTGTTAATATACTAAAATATAAAAGATGTAAGATATAATAGATTTGTATTACTATATTTTAATTATATTAGATAGGTAGTAGTAGAACTAATTGTTAAAAAACAACAAAAAACAAGCTTTTTCTCTATCTAATACTTGTTATAACGTGCGAGTCTATTCTTTGCTATCTAACTAGAAAGAGATGTCGTACTATTTGGAACTTTTATAGATATCCGGGATTACATGCTCTGCTATACCCTGAGACGCTAGCGCGTCGGGGCCGCTATAGCATTACACTATAAGAGTAGACAAAATTATTTAAGGATAATTTTTTGCTTTTGTCTTTTTGATAATAGGTTATTTAAAATGTACTAGTACTTCAACTTTGCTATTACTTTATATCGAAGTTTTTTTTGGTTGTTTTTTTAAAATTAATATTTTTGTCTATTGTAAATATAGCAAAAAATTAAAGAGTTATTGTTAACAAAATAGTATTTTAAAGTTAAAAATATTTTAAAGTTATTGCAAAAAAATTGTTTATTCTTAAACAATTGTTTTTCAATTCTTATATACAAAATAATACTATTATTAATAAGTTTAGTTTGACGCTCTATTAATTGTATACAATTATAGAGAAATTTTTTCAAGATTCTCTTATAAACTCTTTGTTAGCATATAATAACAAATAGAAGAGAAAAATATTAAATTTTTTCGATCTTAAATCTAAATTATTTGTGTTGTTTATAAAGTTTAAAGTGTTATTAATAAAGAAGCTTCTATTTTATTAACAATTTGTTTGCTAATTGCAATTATAGAAAAAAAAAGCAAATACTTTGTTTATAAAATATTTATAAAAGAATATTACAAAAAAAAAAAAATGTATTATTAGACTAATTGTTTTTGGAACCGAAACCCGAATTCTTCGCGCCAAGAGTCGGGTCGGTTCCAAAAGTTGGAACCAAAAACCGAAAAACAGTCAGTTACAGTATTATTAAAATCTATAAAGAAATTAAAATTTTAGCAATTTTAGAAACTTATTTGTAATTAAGTACGAAAGTTTCTTACAAAAACCTAATTAATAGCAATAACAAAAATATTATCGAATTAATAAACAATAATATATTTAATAGTTTTATATATTTATCTACTTTTTTCGAAAATATTAAATATAGCTTTTTTATTAACAAGAGAATTAGCGTCGAAATTCAATATAGTAACAAAACTATAAATCTATAGCTTAAAGAGCACAAACAACAAAATAAGATAAAACAACAATTTATATAGAGTAGCAAATTGTTTTTAACGTTTGTATTTAGAAATTAAGCTTAACAAAATTTTATCAAGTTATAGAGTTAATTGCAATTTAAAACAAAAGAATCTTAAAGTTAAATATAAGTGCAAACGCAAACGTTAAATTGTAGAAGTTTGCAAAGTTTAAAAGTTAATCGCAATAAAAATTAGATTAATCTCGAACTTTAAACAATTATCTAAAATATTATTGTTAAAATCTAATTATTACTAAGACTATTAAGAAAACTCTATCTTAAAAAATCTTAATTTAAAAATAATTACTATTTTCTAAGTAAATTATATATAGCAATTAATAAGTTGCAACTATTATTTAATTTTAAGTGTCTATTTTAAAGGTTTTAAATATAGTCGAAATTAAAATATTTAAAGAATTAATTATTATAACTTAATAATATTATCTTACTTATTTCTTTTATTAAATAATTAACAAATCTATAAAAACAATATTTTTAAATATAAAAGTTATCTATACTATATACAAAATTGCAAGATTCAAATAAAACAATATTACAAAAACAAAAAAATCGAGATATTAAACAAAGTTAAAATATTTATTAAATGTTAGCTTTATAGTGCTAAATTAAATATTAATATATATTAAGTTATATTAGATATTTATAAAGAGATTAAAGATAAATTTGCGAAAGACTTCTATAATAAATAATTAAAAAGTTTTTTTTATTTTGCAATTAAAACAATCGAGTTCGACAATATTAATTGCAATAATATACAATTTCTTTAAATATAAGTACTATTTTTCTTTGTTTTTTGTCGAAGTTTTTTGCAATCTTATAATTAATAAAATATATATAGATTCTTTTTTTAAAGTTTTTATATTATAGAGATTTAATAAGCTCTATATAGCAAATATAGCAAATATTAGATTTACAAAGTATTACAAAACTCTTTCGTTAAATATTAATAATATCTTCTATTTAAATTTAATATTTAAAAGTTAAAATATAAATTTTTATTTTAAACAAACAATTTTATTATCTATTTACAAAAAAAAATCGAAAATTAATCTCAAGTAAGAATTTAATTTTTTGTTTGATAAAAACGCTACTTTGTTTAATATAGACAAGAAGTATTGTAACAATAGTTAATCAAATATAGAGATTAACTACAAAGAGAACAAATATAATAATACTTTGCTATATAATAGACTCTTTATAAAAAATAAAATCGATAATTAATGTAAAATATATAGACAAAGAGTTATAAGCTATTAATATACAATATTTTTGCAATAATTTAAATCTTAAAAATATTTCTTTATTATAAATAGATATTTTGTTGCTTTGTAGTTAATTGTTAAAGACTCTTTGTCTCTTTTAATAGATTCTTATATATTATAGCTATTAGCAAGCAATAATGTTAATAATTGAATTTAATATTTGCTTATTAACTATTAAGAGCTTTTTGCAAAGAGAAATCTAAAAGTTATCGAATCGAAAACAATCTTTATTTTGATTTCTTTATTTTTATCTAATAAATGCAACAGTAATTTTAAAGAAAACACTTATTTTTCTTGTTAGACTTTACGTTGTTATCTAAAATAATATTCAAGCTTGTTTATATACTAAAGTATTTTCAAAATATTGTCTCTTGTTTTACGCATATAAAGAATTAAAGACTCTTGTTAATTAATATTTATTTTTTATTAATATTAAAGTATATTGTTTAAAATTTTAATATCAATATTCTCTTTATTGATTGCAAAAAACTTATATAAATATATAGTTATATTATTAATTTTGAGTTAATAAAGTAATTTTTAATATTTAAAAAAAAAGAGATCTTCAAAAAGGAGTAGATTAATTGGCAAATAATAACTAGAAACTCTATAAAGAGCTTTAGAAGCAAAGAAAGAAAAATAGCAAATTAAAGATTAAATTAGCAAAACAAATATTTGTAAAAAAGATATTAAAAAAGAGTATAAAAACTATAGTTAATAGAATTAATACAACAACTAATCTTAATTAGTTAATTTTAATTTTAGATCTTAATATTTTTGCAAATTAAGTTTTATATCTTTTACTTTAATGTCTACTACTCTTGTAAATATTAATAAAATTATAAAAATTTCTTGTTAAACAAAAATATAAACAAGAAGATCTATATAATTTAAAATTTTACAATTATATTAAAGATATTAGAAACAAATTAAAAGATTAAAATAAGCAAGATTTATAAATAGTATTGCAAAGACTAATAAACTTGCAAATTTAAAAGTTATTTTAATAATTTAACTACAAAACACTTTGTAATTGCAAAACTTTCTATTATTTTATTGTATTACTAGACTATAAAAGCGTAGTTTTTACGCTAAATACTGTATACTTAATTACTATTAATGAATTAACAACTTTTCTTTTTTATATTATTATCTTTCTGTTTATTGCATCTTTGCTATAATAGTTAAAATAATAGTTGCAAAGTATTTGCTTTTATTATTGTTTAATTTATTGTTCTTATTAATTATTATATTAAAATACGTGCGTTTGCTAGTATTCTTAATATTTAAATATCTTTTTGTTAAAGATTTTATCTATATATTCGATACTTCTTTTGCGTTTGCTTTAGATATTGTTATTGTAATTACAATTTTTTTTGTTGTTTTCTTAAAATAGATTGTAAAAAGATTTTGTATTGCAAAAGTTTTATATAGATACAAATATTATTAGTGCTATCTTGCTCTCTAAAGCAATAGAAAAGAACAATAGATTAAAGATTAAAATACAAGAATTAGAGAATAAATTAAAGAAGATAACAACGACATTAAATTAACAAAAGAAGAAAATCAAGAAATTAAGAAAAAACAATAAAGAATTAAATAAGAAATTAATATAAATTTTTTTAATAAATAATATTTCGAACGTTGCAATAGATAATATCGATTTTTTTTTTTTTTTTGGTTGCTTTTGTATTCTACGCATCTATCGAATTATCGACTTAGATTTTGTTTTGCTTTAATATTGTACAATCGAAGACTATAGTTATATATCAAGTATAAAACAAACATATATTCGATTACTGCTCAACAAATAGCTAGTAATACGTTAGAAATATATCGAAAATATATTAACAGTATCTTGAAAATTTGCTAAGAATATAGCGAACAAATGTTAGAAATACAAATTTTTATTAATTAAATAATCGCTTTTTAATTGTTAAAAAGCAAGTTTACTTCGAATAAATTATTTTTAAATTAAAAATTGATATAGTAATCTATTAATTAATAATCGATTAACTATTAATTAGATATTTATCTTAACTTTCTATTTATTAAATAATCGATAAATTAATAATTATATATTTGATATTAATTTTAAATTATTTGTAGTACAATTTTATACTAATTAATATCTTTTATACTTAAATACTATATAATAAATTAAAGCAATATATTAATGTCAAGCTTATTTTAACTCTTTTGCAAAAATACTTATTTATAAAAAAGTCTTTTATAAATATAGTTATACTTAATTCTTTAAATTTGTTTGTAAATATAAATTAGTTTATTTTTTATAAATAACTTATTTTTTATATATAATACAATAAATATTGTGTCTTTTTTTTTATTTGTTAATTTAACTTTTTTAATATATTAATTATATAAATTGTTTAATACAATACAAAACTAAAAGAGTAGATATATTAACAAAATATATATTTGTAGATAAAAAAATTAAAAAAAAATTATCGAAAAACTCTAATAACTAATCTTCGATAAAATATTGTTTTAAAAAATTAATTATTAAAAATTTATAGCGTTTGCTTTAATATTTATATAGAAAATTTTGCGCAAATCTTGTCTTTCGCAAATTAAAAATTAAAAAATCTTTTATATTATAAATATAACAACAATTGTATTTGCAAAATATATATAAACTAAAGTCTCTAATAATTAAAATTTAACTTACTAATTATTAAAAATTAATTAATAATATTATTTTCTAATCTTGTATTCTAAATTTATAATATATTTAATAAAATATTCTTTATAAATATTTAGCAATTGCTATAAAAAAAATATTATAAAAATAGTTTTCTAAGATTTATATTATAATATACAAAAAACTTTTTACGTAATTTATAATTGTTATTAAAAAGTTAAATTTATAAATAGCAACAATTTTTTATTATAGTATAAAAACTATTAGTATTATTTT
>JAABUW010002574.1_pt1 | contig 27331 bp, 27 predicted proteins | sample 5560081 | NCBI WGS metagenome assembly JAABUW01 (sample SAMN10711882, study PRJNA513363) | rock metagenome | isolation source: Antarctica rocks | place: Antarctica: Victoria Land, Knobhead sud | reverse complement strand
CCTTCATCATCGGCCGAGGTCCTTCCAGGAAAAGAGCCGCTCGTTCACAACTAAAAGAAACCATTGTGTTCTCGCTCTGTGGGTATCATGATCGTGGAGAATAGCTACTTGGTGGAGTCAACCACCTTATTGTAGACATCTGTTGTTAGGTGTAAGTATAAGCTGTTACGTGTTTTTCTCTGCCTTATCCGGTAAGAATCATACCGGTGGCAGTCTTCTCAACGTATTCAACGGCGTCCTCGACAGTCTTCTTGGCAGTGTCAAGGTAGCTTTCTTCGCCGGGCTTGGTGGAAGTAGAGTCGGAAAGCTTTTGGCTTATGGACTTGTCATCGCCTAGGTCACATTAGGCCGCTGTCCGCATGACAGCCCTTCTGTTTGCTCACTTGGCTGAACGGCCCCGGCGACCTTATCACCTGTAGCATGTTAGTAAGATCTTAGAGCCTTACGAATGGACTGCAGCCTACCAGCGTCGGTCACACCCTCCTTTCCCTTGTCGAAGAGTGATTTCTGGGAGTCTGGAGTGATCTTCTCTTGCGCCTTGTCGGAGAGATCTTTGCGTCTGGAGTGGGGTATTAGCCATTGAACAGATCTTGAGCATTAGGCAGCGACAAGGAAGCCACATTGGCAGCCTTTAATTGAATCTCACCCGATGTCCGACATGATGACTGTAGGTTGGATTGTGAATACAGTTGTGGATGTGTCTGTGATCTAGAACGTAGGTCTGGGTTTGGTGGTTGTGTTGGTGAATTTGGTTTGAGATGAGGGGCATTGTTTATGTACCATTGGAAACCGCGCTAACGTTCTGCCCGCAATGTTGTTCTGGTAAGATCACCCCGTCACATTCGCATTCCTCCGTTCACTTCGTCCTCTGATCACAAATATCCTCAACAAGAGAGCAAATTAAGAGCTCGTGTGCGCTTGGTACTCGCAGAAGTCTTTGTCAGTGACGTCATACGTGGGGTGATCGCACAAGTTCAAGGTATTTTAACGTGCTCAATACCCTACATCTTGCTTTCTTCATTGGCTTCGAATCGTGGTTCTACGTGCGTCGAACAGTCAGAACTAATGTTGGATCGATGAATGTTGTGTCGCACAGATATTAAGTAAGCTCTTGATGGTTATGATCATATTGACGTAGACGGCACAAACGCGACCTATAACATCAATTCCTCAAATCACCAATCCTCCAACGATGCTCATGTCCAAATCAAACAAAATCCAAGCCAGACTTCTACAAAACTGGACTGTTGCAGCTGAAGCTACTTGTGGCACCGGTGCCATATGACGAAATCATACCAATGATGGCAGAATAGATGCCCAGGACTGCAGTGACGAACGATCCCAAGAAGAAGAAGACAAGGAAGCCGTTCAACAAAATGTTCTGCTTGAATCCACGAATGTATCGGGTCATGCCGTTGTCGTGACGGATAGTCTGCCCAGTCGCAGGATCGAAGCCCTCGCCGCTTTGGATGGCAGCCTTCTGAACTAAGAATCCGACATACAGGAACGGCGGGAAGGTGTATGAGAACTGCAGGATGCAGAGCGCGGCGATGAAGCCAGACAAATTGTTGACCTGGGGAATGGCAGATGCGATGACAAACGCAATCGCCCAGTAGACGGGTACGACAACAACCCAGGCTAGTTTGCCAGCTTTCGTTCCAAGACTGGGGAATTTGAACAATTCCATGAGGAGGTTGTTATAAACGACTTTGATGCCGACGTTGCCGTACAGTAGAGCTGCAATGAGACCAGAGGTGAGACCAAAGGCGTTGGCCACTGTTTGCCAGGCATAGCTCGAAATACCTTGGTATGCGATGATGAGCGTGAACTGACCCTGGTAGGAGTAGACGAATAGGCCGAACAGCATGTACAAGAAGTAAATGAAGACTTGTGCACAGACCATGCCTTTCCAGAAATCCATAGGCCGCTTCATCTCGGCCATGAATTCGACGAACAGCATAGCACCACCATATGAGTAGACTGCTTGCATGAGTCCAACAATTTGGCCTTGGAACTTAACGTCTGCAGGTGGCCCAGCGGTGGTGACGACTGGTCCTTGGTCGATCATGTAAGCGGTATTGGCGGCAACGTAGTTGGGTGTGGTGTGGGCAACGATGGCCATTGTTGCAATAATGACGAAGACATTCAGCCAAACAGCGAGATTGGCGAGATATCCAAGTCGCGCAAGCGTTCGAATCTGGCCGAGGAGCATGCCAGCGATGGCCCAGACGAAACACAGAACGATGAAGCAAGCACCGTTCTGGTTCAATTTCGGCCCTTTAGCAGCCATCTGGGACAGACTTTGGCCGTTGGTAATGATAATGATGCCTACGTTGAAAAGCAACTGGACCGACTGGAGCGAATTGATGCCATGTCGTACAGCTTGCCCGTAAACACGAAATGCAATGTCACCGTATGTTCTTAGCGGATATCGGTCAGAATCCAGTCCCATGAACATTCTCCAGAGCAGATATCCTCCACTAACGATTGTTGGTTAGTATCTAACCTTCCAACCTGTGCCAGATGGGAGACTTACTAGCCAGCGAATGCAGCGAAAATAGTGTACAGTACAGCGCCAGGGCCGTAGCCCATCTGTCTAAACGCCCACGCGGTAGAGAAGGGACCGAGAATGTCGGTAGTAAGGAGGAAGAACACAGCACCCCATGTAGCGGTACGAACCGCGCGAGAAGCCTGGATATATTCCTCCTCTGTGATGACGAACCGCCCATCTGGGGAAGACTCGGTCGTGGCTTTCTCATTAAGTTCTGTTGTCGTCGCGACAGCTGGTTCTCTCTTCTTTGCGAATGGATTCAGCGACTTCAGTCCCGCTACTTTCATCGCGTTATCGGTATGGGGAGCGTCAACGTTGCGGTCATCGGCGCGGGTAATGGCAGCATAATGCATGTACTCTTCAATGGTGATGCTCGGGTCGTGCAGCTTGATGTGAGCAGGGCGAGAGATTGCGTCTGCTTCGCCGTAACCCAGACCTGCAGATGATCCCATACGAGGGTCACCGCCGTCGAGGTTCATACCTCCACCCATTGCGCCGGCCATGGTGTCTAATGCGTGCTGGGAGTAGAAGGATAGCACAGGAGGAGAAAACAGAGAGGGTTAGCAAGTCTGGAGTGTGCGACATGCCGGATATAATATATGCAACGCGATGAGGGGGCAAATGTATGGGCGGCATGGCTTATCGTTGTCTAGCCAGGATCACCGGTACTTCGAGATGGAGTCCGCATAGCTAGCAATCTAGGTGGTGGGAAAGGATACCTCGGGCCAGCGTTGCAGCAGAAGGTGGCACCCTCCCCTAGGGACAGTGACAATTGATACGATGGAACAGTTGATAAGTGCATGGCGTAGTCCGAACAAGGAAGGTGGTCGAGAGATCGAGTCCCCGCCTCTCCGACCTCCTCTCTCTGTCGCACATAGCCGCATCACAGCGAGCTAGGCCCAATGGCTGTCGCGATTGGCAAACACGGGGATCACCATTACGGACGTCGGTCACCCAGTTCGGCACAACGTCCATGACAGTTCATCGTTGTTTTCCATGAATGGGATCCTTCTGCGCGTAGTGGCCACGAAGAGGGAGGCTTCAGCTGAGTTGTGACGGGTGGACCCATCCCCCGACAGATTTCCAATCTCTCCCATCAACTGTATCAAGTGTCCTCTGTTCGCGGCGTTTGGCAAGATCCTTATTCCATGATGAGACGGCGCAACGCTGGTCTTCTTACCTTGAACCTCTGATACACTGTTAGCGGCGATTACAAGCTTTCGATAAGCTTTGGATCATGTTGAACCAAGGGGCACTTTGCCTCTTGAAGCCAACATCACGCCTCCATACCAAATGGAAGGCTTCTTTCCGGGGTCCGGCAACCGCTCTGCATGACGGGGCCCCCAAGCCCCCTACAGGATAACTCGCTAGAGAGCTCGCCCGCTGGTGCCCGTATAGTGGCTGCCATTGTAGCTTCGGCTATACTGTTTAATTGGGATCGCTTTCAAAACATAGGCACTTGATTGGATCGTTCAGATCTCTGAACTATTACCTCTCGTCTGTATTGAAGTATTCCTTCATGCATGCGCCAAAGCATCGGTCACTTGACGCGGTTTAGAATCTCGATCTATCATATCGCTTCACATACCCTATCCGCAACAAAACGCCGAGCCTAGGGTATAACCTTAATGATCCCGAAACGAAAGGCACAATGGAGAAGCGTCACGAGCGCAATTCCTCAAGCTGGCGGAGTGTCATGAATGACAACGAGGAGGAACTTGGGATCTATCATCTTTCATTAATATCCTACATAAGCATTGATGAAAGGATTTGCCTACCGGGAACAATGACTATTTCATTCTTTCGTGTTCTGAGCCTGAGTAGCTTCAGTTCATCCGACTTATCCATTCCTTCCGTGAAGGCTTTTGCCCCAGCGACAAATGCAAAGACCATTCTTGCAACGTCTTCCGCACTGTTGCCCCTGATACTGACATCTGTGTTGCTAGCATATTCGCCCTGACTGCTTGTCCCCTCTGTGGGCTCCCCAGCGCCATTTGAGTCTGTGCCGTTGCCGACGATTGGGTCATATAAAGGCGACGAAGAAGAGGTGGAGAGTAGGCCAGTGCTGCGAATGATCGAGCCGTCGGATTTGGAGAGGATGAGGGTGGATTGAACGCCTGGTTTGGATGCGAGGCGTGAGAGGTTCTCCAAGGTCGCCGCTGGCTGAGCGCACATTGATCAGCAGTGTGAAGCTGCGTGTAACCCTGAGATAGGGCAGCATACCGTAGGTTGCACCATCCTGTAAACAAGTATTACTCCACCACGGAATGCACCAGCACACCACAGATCGTGTACAGGATGAGTGCAATGTTAACAGAGAGTGAACAATGCTTCTGGTAGACGATGGCAAAGTGGAGTACGAAGCACTCTAGCACGAACAAATGACATGCGCAGATGCGGTACCACAAAGTATCACGTCGGCCCTCGTAGTTTCGGAAATTCCGTGTCTGCAATGCAATGGAGACTATGGCGTGGTAACCCAGTAGTAGAGGTAAAAACAACGTGGGAGTGAGAATGCGATTTACATAGACGCTCGGATCAGGCTTCAGAGGGGGTGGCCAGAGCTGGACGTCAAAGGAAGTGAAGTTGAGGAAGTAGGAGCTCATGTTGCTTCTGACAGACCATTTTAATTTGTGCTGGTATCGAAGAGCTTATGACCAATCAGAAGTCAGAGTGGGAGGGAAGAAAATTTGCTGTGCATTTTGCGCAGAAGTCGCACAGCTCATTACCAAGGAACTTCGAAGGGAGAGGTCAGCGTTATGAGTGGAGGAGCTGAGGTGCTTCACTCCACGTGTGTCGCTGTCTTCAACCGTGCAAAGCCATTTCCCCAATCTTGCTGATATCACAGATTCTTAATCGGGCCACCTTCATTTTCATAACACATAGTCCCAAACTTTGTCCTCCATAACGCACCATGGGCTCCAGCGCAAAGAAAAAGAACGACAAGAAAAAGGACTTCAAAAAGCCCAAGCTCAAAGTCGGCAAAGCACGCCCGAAGCCGACCAATTTCACAGACACGAGCTTCAAATCCAAGGCAATAGTTCTCGCCCACCAGTCCATCTCCACCAGCGCACCCACTCCCTCCGCTCAGTTCTCCCACCACCTCTCGCTCCTATCCTCCCGCTCATCCACTCAGCGCCGCGATTCCCTGGCCCATCTTACAACAGCAATCACCTCTCGTCCGGTCAACGCTCCTCTGCCTCAACCTGTTAGCATTATCCTGCCGAAGGTATATCCTCTCATACTGGACGAATCGAACAGCGTAAGAGCCCAGTTATTACGACTACTTCGGGCTCTACCAGCGCAGGATATCGAACCCCACATCAGCCAACTTCTGCTCTACATCCGGGCTGGACTGACCCATCTGGCGGCGGATATACGCTCATCTGCCACGGACGTACTCCTCTGGACCACAGAGTCATGTTCAAATGAGCTTGTCTCATGCGCAGGGGGGTGGGTAAAGACACTGAAATGTCTGCTCACGGTCCTACACTGGCACGCTCCTGCTCCAGCGAACGGTACCAGTGGGCGGGCCTCATCCTCAAATGCTTGGACTTCCACGCGAGCTCCCACGCTTGGAGCGGCGAATGCAGAGGGTAGTTTACCGGTCAAAACGCTCAATGCATTGGCTGCATTCCTGCAAGCTGGCTTGCATCCTGCTGAAGAGGTTGGAGAGGTGTCAAGCCGTTGGCCTTTTCCTTTACGACACGTTGAGTGCCATATGATTCCGACGCGGTCGAATGCGTTTGCACATTTGAATTTGTTTGGCGCCGTAAGGGGTGAGGAAGGGGAGATGTATGTTGAGCGTGAGGAGAGGCAAAGAGTCTTTCATCGGCGCTTCTATGCTACTGTCTACAGCAACATTGAGATGGCTAGAAAGGAAGGGGGAGAGGGTGGACGTGCAGCTGCTAGAGTAGGAAAAGTGTTAATGGAAGGCATGGACGGGTTTGAGTTCGATGAATAGACAAAACAAGTGTATAGCCGGTGTCCAAACCGAGAGTCATGTCGGTCAAGTGCGATGAAGAAGAGCCGGATACCGCAGGTGCAGGGACTAGAGTGTGTGTATGGGAGCGGTCCTTTGGGCGTCATCACTGGAGGGTACATATCCTGTTCAAGTGCTGAATGGGATGGAAGCCTGGTGGTTTGATGTTTCATTACAATTCATGCAGTGCATTCTAGAACAGCAAAGGTCTACCTAGAATGCAACTTGGATAAAACTAAGAGATCAACTGATTGCAATGAGCCTCCTGTCGAACTCATATCGCTTTTGAAAAGCCAGCCAAGGACTGTAGAGGGGAGAGATCGAGAAGGCAAATGTCCATGGCTCATGCAGTAGCCATATAGGTGCTCCCGTCAACTCCACCTTCAGGGAACGCGCTATGCACATTGTCAGCGCATTTGACCCTGCACTGATTACCATGGCATTTTTGACTTACGGCACAGCCACTTCGAATCTCTTCTCGATTGCCTTCATCACATCCTGATCCGCCTCGCTGCTCACGAACGAGATACTAAGACCCTTTGTACCGAAACGTCCAGCACGACCGACTCTATGGAGGTATGAGTCGGCGTCGCCGGGTAGGTCGTAATTAATCGCGAGATTGATACGCTCGATATCAATACCACGACCAAAGACATCGGTGGCGACACAGATACGCTTGTTGAACTCCTTAAACTCCTTGTAGCGTTTGATACTGTAATCATTAGTTCGATGCGACATGGATGGTTATATGAGACATACCGCTCTTCCTGACTCACGCCTGAGTGGACGGCAATACTTGGAAAATTGCATTCTCGAAGCAGCTTGTCCAGCTCGGTAGCTCGGAGTGTGCTCTTGACAAAGATTATGACCTGATTGAACTCCAAGCTATCGAGCAGCTCGTTGAGCTTCCGATTCTTCTCTGCTTCGCTGAGCTGGACGTAGTATTGCTGAAGACCGTGTAGGGTAAGCTTGGTCTCATCGTCGACGTAGATCTCGAGAGGGTTCTGCATGAACTTCTTGCAGATTGGCCGGATATCTTGAGCAAGCGTAGCGCTGAACATCATGACTTGCTTCTGGGTTGGTGTAGCGCGGAAGATATCCTGAACATCGCGACGCATGTCTAGTATCTTTGCTCAGCAATCGTACTTTTCCTACAGCTTGAATAAAATTTACCAATTTGATCAAGCATCTTATCGCACTCGTCGAGTACAAAGACCTTGACGCTGTTGAGCCGAAGCTTCTTCTCGCGCACCAAAGCATTCAATCGACCCGGAGTAGCCACGATGACCTGAGGGTGGGTTTCTTTGTTTGCCAGGAGCTCAACATCTTTCTGCATTGGAGTTCCGCCGTAAAAGACTGAAGTCTTGACTTCCGGTAGGTATTTGCTAAATCGAGCATATTCGTTCTTGATTTGATATGCCAACTCGCGGGTATGGCACATCACGAGGACAGCGCATTCGCCAGGTACCGGCTCAACTTGTTGAAGCGTAGTGAGTACGAAGACTGCTGTTTTTCCAAGTCCGGATTTGGCCTGGCAAAGCACATCGGTTCCCAGGATCGCTTGAGGAATGCACACTTGCTGGACTGTAGTGAGGCGAAGCGATGTCAGAATTGATTCCCCGAATAAAAATGTCAATGAAATGTCCAAAGCATCGTCCTGTCCGCCCATCTCGCGTTCACATCAATCGCAACGGGCATCTCAAACAACTTTCCCAAAGCCAAGCGAATGCCCTAATCCACCTCCATGAACTTCCCGAAGATGCCCAAAGCACATTGCGGACGGCCTAGAAGTCTCACGATAATGCGATGCGATGATGCTTTGGAACTACTACTGTGTGAATGCCATATTAAACGGCAACTGCAGCATTGAGATTCACATGAAGCGCCTTCGATCCGTCGGTGCTACCCGCAGTCGCAATACAGTATAGCTTCATCTGGTGAGACTTCCTTGGGCCGCCCGCGTTCCGAACAATAGCGCACTGATACCTCTCGCGAAGATGGACGGACGATGGACACACGAGGCACGGGATGGAGCTGGGGAGGAAACTTATGACTGACCCTCCGATGGATGCTCGAAACCGCAGTCGGTGATGGCTCGTTGTAACTCTGGCTTCAATAGGAAATCCCGGAAGCTCGTTGAGTGAATGCCGACATAGCTGCCCTTCTTATCCGCAGTACCGCCAGACACGTTCAGGTCGCCTTTCTTAGCTGCTCCATTGGTCGCTGCTGGCGCTGCTGCATCATTCGTCTGAAGCTCTTCGTCGGAGTAGTCGATGAGATCCTCTTCATGAGACATGATGGGAGATGAGGTTTGGAGTGCGAAGCTGTTGAAATGAAGATGTGGGAGAGGTGTTGTTGGAGTCTGAAGCGCACGGCTACAGGACTCGGGCTGGCGATGTTGATCGTGCTGTTAGCCTCGTTCAAACGCTCAGAAGCTCAAGCTGTTTGCTATTCCTGATATGAACAGAAGTGAAGACGTCCTGTGGGGGTCGCTGATGAGATGGTTGGTTGTGGACAGGATGTTGTAGATAGAAGCGGCTGGGAGGTTTTTCAAGAAGATCCCGAAGTTCCAGGGCAACCACGCTAGTCTTGATTCACTATCAAATCCTGATAATGCATCCGCATCTCTAAAGCCTCACGCATCACTGCTTTGTTCGAAGGGTGCTGATCTCAGGCATTGGTTGCCAAACCAAAGATTGGGTGTAGTGGAGCTGATTGTACGCAATTTTTAGGGGACATGGCTCAAGACAAAGGCAAAGGCAAAGCTTCAAAAGAAGGACATGTCCCAAAGCATCTACATTCGAGGATTTCCTACCTCTACCAAGCTGCCACATATTTGGCAAACGCTACAGAGGATCACACAAAGAACAATAGAATTTCAGGGCTAGCCGAAACCGGCTCCGAGAATTATGATCGAAGCTCGACGAATGCCCACGGATCAGCAGAGACAGAGTCCTTGAAAGCGCCTCCGGAAACAGGAAAGTCGCGGGGCGAGATCGAAGAACAAACCATTCTCACAGCCAGAGACTCGGCGCTTTCATGTCAGCTACTGAACCATCTTCGAGCTGTATCTTTGAAGAGCGTGATCAGGATGACTCCTGCCATGAAACATTCCATATGCAAACGTTGCGATGTTCTTCTGATTCCAGGATCTAGTGCTACAGCTGTTATGGAAAACAAAAGCCGTGAAGGCAGAAAAGTATGGGCTGATATACTTGTCGTGACTTGTGTTACTTGTGGCACTGCGAAAAGAATTCCAGTCGGAGCGAAGCGCCAGCTGAAGAAGCAGTATAAGCCCAATAAATCAAGATCAGAAACGGAGCCTCGGACGAAGCGCATTTGACCTTAGAACATTGCTCGAGCTACAATATCCCAACTCCATATGTGCTCGTCCAGTAAAATTCTTGAATGGATGGAGCTCTACTTCTCCGGCTGGCCGAGCAGGATCTATCGCGCAACCTACATCCAGATCCTGCCGCAAGTAATTGGCTTTCTATTCTACTTGGCCTACATCTTGAGGTTCACGATACATCACATAATGATGATGAGTGCCTTCGCCACCCCATTTTCCGAGATCTATATCCAAAGTCTCTACATCTTTGAAGTTCATGCTTCGGTACAGCGGCCGACTTATCTCTGAAGCTTCAAGATAGCATGGAAGGACTTTCGTCTCATCTGCAAGATCAGTCCCCCACTTCAGAAGCATCTTTCCTGCGCCTCTCCGTTGATGTTTTGGATTCGTTGCCAGCATGTTCAGGCCTATGAGATTGGGTAGATGAGCTTTCAACGGTCAGATAAGAGTCGTGGGGCTCTATTCTTACAGCAGTGTGCCTGTCCCTGCATGAACTTCCGTCTCTTTGCACGGACTGCGTTGTGAAATTCGTTTGCAGCGTCGACATTGGTCCCTTCATCCCACTCTCTAGGAGTTACATCCATCCGTTCATTTTCTGGCCGCTCAGCCCTGTAGATACCACCTTGCGAGTGCCACAATCTCATGGTCGTTTGTTGTGTCGACAACCTTCATACAGCATATGTGGGATCCAACAGACATCTCATGACGCCATCGCTCCGTTGAAGCCATTCGGCCGGCCGCGGGAGGGACCTGGGGGAACATTATCCGGTTCCAGGGGTCGTCGTGGAAAGCCGCACACATTATATCGAGCAGCCGCGGTATATCGCCTTCTTGGACCTTTTCAATAGCGAGAGGCATGGGGTCGCATCTACAATTTTGCTTGCACTGGAGGTCAAAAACGCAAGCATCAAAGAATGCCGTGTGAAACATTGTCATGGGTTCCGTACGAGTGCGTCATAAATGAGGTTCGACATAAGCTACAGGACATCTTGGCTCCATTCTACAAGGGGAAGGTGGATACCTAGTTACTTATCTCGAGAATATCATTTGCGCTATCTCTATAATTATAATCTTGTCCTTATATTCTGATAAGCGTTAAGTATGAAGCTGTGTAGTAAAATTATGTAAATTACCGCGAGTTTTGCGGACCAAATATCACCGTGTGTAACTAGTGATACTCTAAAGTAAACACCACGTCTGCCGGCCTTGACGCATTCCTTGCCCCATCTCCTCGATTTCAAGTAGATATATGTAATGTCTCTCCATGAGTGTGGTGAGCTCTACATAATGGCATGAGTGTGATATGGCGGGCTGCGCAGATGACGATGATCGTTTGGTAGTTGTTCGGTCCGTTGTTCATTATTGACTATCTTTCACACATGATTGCCTTCCTCTCATTTGCGCCTTCTTCTCCTTGCTCTCTTGCAGAACTTCGATCTAAAGTTTCCCAAGAATAATTAGACATTACCGCCATGGATGGTAGAGTGACCCGTCGCTCTTGGAATCAGGTACTTGCTGGCATCTTCCTTGCCGTTTTCTTACAAGTACGCTTAAAAGACTCCAGTCACAACCATTTTGGAAAACGCTGATCTAGTACCAGATACTCGCACGGAGAGGGTCCCAGTGGTGGCAAGATGATTCAGCCTGGGATATGCTCTACTACCTAGGTGGCAACGGGCCATGGGTAGTCAAGCTTGATGGTGTCGTAGGTGATGGCATCTCGCCTCCAGAAGACTGCAGCGTACAGCAAGTCCATATGGTTCGTAACTTGAATTCGTACAATTGTGACGTGGTTAGCTGACACTCGTGTGTCTATTCAGATGTCACGACACGCTGAGCGATATCCTACCACAGGTGCTGGGGACCGTCCGTGACTATCATCCCTATGCTCCCTCAACTTCCAAATGAGGCCTTTGGTATATGCTGAGTAATATATGATCAGGTATGCTTGCTCTTGTTCAACGTGCCAAACAGTCAAATATCACTTTCGAGGGTAGTCTTGATTTTCTCAATGATTGGCAATATTTTGCGGTTGGTCCGTTTCTATCCTCAACAGCAAGTTGTCGAGAAGGCTGATCACTGAAGATCCCTCCAAAAACCACAACCAGCTCACAACGACGGGTCCGTACGCAGGTACCCTCTCAGCATTCAAGACAGGAACTATTCTACGCTCCCGCTACTTGCATCTTTTTCACTCACGCAAGAATGGAACGAAGACAACCTTCTGGGCCAGCGATTCAGAGCGTGTAATTGAATCTGCAAGATTATTCGCCAGTCGATTCTGGGGACTCGACTGGTCCTCCGACGATGCTCGACTCAAGATCATCCCAGAAACATCTGATTTAGGCGCCGACACCCTAACCCCTGGGGATACTTGTGCAGCCTACATAGGCGACAGAGACTTCGGTCATGCCTACGGGTATAAGCAACTTTTCGCCTTCCGAGACACTTACTTGCCAGCCATCAGCGCTCAGCTACATATTCAAAATCCAGGCATCAGTTTCACCAACAGTGAGATCTACAGCATGCAAGAAATGTGCGGTTTCGAGACTCTAGTTCGCGGTGGCAGTCCCTGGTGCGATGTCTTCACCCATGAGGAGTGGCGGAACTTTGAGTATGCAAGGGACGTCAAGCATTTTTACACCGCTGGTCCTGGAAACCAATTCGGGCCAGCTATGGGTTGGCTTTGGTTGAACGCCACTGCGAACTTACTAATCGAGGGCCCTAATTCTGGGAGACTCTTCTTCAGCTTGTAAGTTCACTCTTTGTCTCCTAAGTTCCTGCTAATACCACGGTAATCTCAGCGTTCATGACGGTGACATCCTCCCAATGCTCGCCGCACTGGATCTCTTCCCATCAAGCAGCACCCTCCCAACAACCCACAGACTCGAACCCCGCAACTGGCTTACCTCGCAAATCGTCCCTATGAGCGGCCGTATCATGTTCGAACTGCTCAGTTGCGGGACCATGAGGGAACCTTCGTCACGAAAAAATGGCGGCCGTGCTCCGCGAGTCTAAGGCGTGCTGCAAGCCGTACGTCCTCAAAAGACATACGAACGGCAAAGCGGGCGCTTCGTCCGTATCAATGTCAATGATGGCATCGTTGCATTGCCCGGCTGTTTCTCAGGACCAGGGTCTAGTTGTCCGCTAGAGGGATTCGTGTCCCACGTAAGGAGGAGAGGGGAGGAGGTTGGGGATTTCAGGAAGCTTTGTGGGTTAGGCGAGGATGCGCCCAACAGGATTACTTTCTTGCCTCAGTGATAAGGGGACTATTATGGCCGAGGAGTACTTCCTGTATGATTTGGCCGTGTTGGCGAGGAATCAGTCCTAATGCTATTATTCTATGGGTTAATAGGCCACAGGATCGACGCGTTGATATCGCTATTGTAGCGTCAAAGCTTGTTCTTCTTTTCAGCTGTAGGTAAAACATTGACAGTCTTGATGACCTGTCATCCTCTTTGCACCCATCGAAGCACTCACGATGGCTCCTTCAAACTCAAGAACAGCGACATGGCAACACCAAACATACGGCAACATGCCCAAGATCGGCCATAACTTCACCAAGAGCGACATAGAGATGTTTCCTTTCTTCCAGCTATATAGATCGCCGACGAAATACAACAAACGGCAATGATCCCTCAACATCACCCATCTCACCCTTTTCTACGCCACGAACAAGTCCTACCGATTGACAATGCCCCTGCCAACGACAGCTTTCGCCTGGCTCAAGAAGTGAAATCGGTACTATACGGAAGGCCGGAGAACGGTGGACACTGATTTCGAAGAATAAAAGTAGCGTCGAGGAACGAACCATAGGAGACGATATCTGCAAAGCCATGAAGCTAAAGAAATCTCGCGACGAAGGTTGCAGCGAGCAATTATTCGGGAGCCACGACATGTGCGACCTTCAGCCGAGGAGTAGGCTTACGGGGTAAATAATAGAACGTTATGGAGTTTTGTGTAGATGCGACGAGGTGTGCTAAGGTGATTCTGATAGCTTTCGTAGCGCATTGGAAATGTATGATACATTGATAGAAGACTTGGGATTTCGGTCTTGTCCCTGAATACCCATAGTTGAAGGGGAAAAGCAACGCTCCACATGTCCATATCGAACAGACGACTTCCGTACTGCGGCAACGCTGCCGTACCAACGATGACGTTTTGCTGGTGCAGCAGTGGCGTCAAATCGGGCAACTGGGGTCCGATGGTAGGATTCTTGGCCCGTGTAGATATCATATGGACGTGGTATGATATCTAAGCTTGGAATGCCATGATCAATGGGACGAGGGTCCTCCGGATGCTGCATCTGTAGCGAGCCCTATTCTTGATGACCATCGAAGCTAAACAGCGGCACGTAGAAGGCTGCTTCTTTAGATCTGGTCCAACTTTCGATGTCCTCGAATTCATGTGTCAAGTTCTTTGGCAATCCTTCCTTGCTCTTGATCCTACGTTTTGTGCTAATTTATGCCTGTCACGCTGTGGTATATTTACTGCCGGAAGCTTTGGAAAATGACACCGATGGCCGGGTAATCGGTTGATGGGCTCGTGTAGGATGGGAGCAGAAGTCGTCGGCGTTGCTTGTGAAAGAAAGCCTGGCGTGAAACTTGCGGCGGTGGAGACGGAAATGAGGGCACTTGTGAAGGATCCTGACGTACTCAGGCAGGCACTTGTGGTAAGGCGAGCGATAGGGTTGCTAAGGCCTAATTGTCAGTGAGTTAATCAGACTGATGGTTCGCTCGACAGTTGTGCAGAGTGATTTTCTAAGTCTGATCTGCTACTAAGTTGATTATTAGGTCTTAGAGGCTAGGACTATCATCATACTATCCGTTCTTGACGGTAACACGAGTCGGCTTGATGGTCTTAAGGGCTGGGACTGTCATCGCACTATTCGTTTGCGACGGCATTATGGGTTGGCTTGGAAGCCTTGGAGGCTGGGACTGTCTTTAGATTTCTAATTTTCGGTGGCATCATGAGTTGGCTTGGTAATCTTGGAGGCTGGGACGGTCATTGTATTGTCCATTTTCGAAGTAAAATTTGACGAGATCAGACGCAGATTTCATGTGACGGAGTGGTGGTATTGGGATCAACGCGCGTATAACCAGGTCTCGCTCTTGCAAACATCGGTCACTATGTAGCAATGTCTCCAAGCTCCTCGTCTTCCGGGCCATGTGCTCCTATTGATTCATCGCCTCGCTTATCAGAACATCATTGCTTCAGCGAGTCTCGCCAGAAAACCTGCTGGCAAGGATGAGGCGAAGTGGAGGTGGGTAAGGTCCACGCCTCTAGGAGCGAGCATCAGTCGAATGACCGAGGAAGGGGAGTTGAAAAAGTAGAAATTATGACAATATACAAACCGCGAGATATGGGTTGCTGGACAACAACATGGAAGTCTTCCATCCTCTAGCTCTCTTTGCCAGATTTGGAACAAGTCTGTTTCGCTAGGCTTGGCTTTCGACTTGCATCGTTGAGGTACAAGGACGAGGTGGTGAACTTGATATCATAAGCATGGGTATCCTTTGACCGCCTGAGAGTATGTGGCATGGAGAAAAATGTACAAAGACCTCTCGCGGCAAGGGGACGGTTGCAGATACCCTTGATTGACAAAGCCAATGTGAAGACCTGCAAGTAGCAACAGAGATCGTGCGATCGGCTTTCTGTAATTTGCTAACACTGCAGCCGATGGTCCTGTACTAGTCGGGGAAGGAGATGGTAGGAGAAGGTTGTTGGCCTATTACCAATATGGTCTCCACATCAGAGAGGCAAAATGTGCAATGCATTGCTCGGACCTCCGCATATGTCTCAAACAACTAAGAATGTCATTGCGTAACCTCACCTCCATGAAGCTGTAAGCTCAGCCACAACCATGGAGACATATACGAGCTGAGGGGTATAGTAGTAACCAAGCTAGCGGGCACGAAACAGAGGGGTTATGCATCTTCCATGGGTTGTGATATGATGAGTCTGGAAGATCAAGAATATTCTACGTCTGAGTATCAGGTCGAGGCCGGCTTGCCGACATAAGAACTCTATTCGAAGTATTTGGTGGACCTCTCCAGGCTCTGGCTCCGTTGGATGAGGGATAGCTTGGGTATCAGATGTTGTTGATTTGGACGCAGCAATTTCCAGTGGTATTCTTCGCGTAAGAAACAGATCACCTCCCCCGCTGGAAATACACTGAGCAGATACAACAAAGAACGACATTCATGACTCACTACGCCACGTCAATGCGTGTAATAAAAGCATTCTGGGGTGATGCCACTAATCTTACTGAGAGACACGGGAGGCTGGCGCAGCATCTCATTACAATTGAACAAGGTGTAGTACCGTGAGCAGACCCTAGTGGACGGTGTCGGAAGCCTAGCTCACGCTTGTATGATTTCTCCCTTGCCCGCGGACATTGGAGGCTAATTGTCCGCTTTGAATCTCCGTGAAAGCTGCAGAGTCATCCGGAACCTACTGAAACATGTCCAATCACAGTCGTTGATAAAGTCATCTTCAATATGTGGAGGTGAGCTTTCAGTATTAGGCTCTGACCTCTTGATGTGAATGACGCACGGACGAATTCTGTTCTAGTGTCTTCCTCACAGCAGCTCCAAGCGGATCATGAAACTCTAGGTCCAAAAACAAGCCAGGTCGACTCTTTGCTGGAGAGGCGAAGTGTGCTATGCTCCCCTCTGACCCGAATCAGACCCAATGGGGTCGAGATCGACCATGAGCAGCATCCGACATCGCAGCTGTCTATTTCTGTTGCCACTCGAGCGGCCTGGTAGGCTGATGGCTTTCTGGAGTCATCAATATGCAAATCGCAGATATATTGATAGTGACAGATGCATGAGCGGCGGCGCACTCAAGTGCGCTGTCACATGAATGGTGAAGAAATGCAGTACAATGATGCCGTACGCACCATAATGACCAGCCACAGTCTTTGCCGAAAAGGTGTGACCCAAGGCTGACGCTTCTCATGATACCAATCACAGCATTCTGGTCCGAAGTCGTGGTCAAGAGAAATGTTGGCGATCGAGGAATTTGCCTGGGAGCGTGATTAATACCTTCGCCATTGATTATCTGCCAAACAGGCGTTTGACCTATTATTGGTAGACCGTTCTTCGCGAGGCAGAAAAGTCTCGCTTCCATCTCAATGCTGAGGTGGAGAGCTAGGCTGTCTGAGTAGTGATAGGCTAGAGGCGATGCGAAATGGTTATTCCTCCGATGTCTTGCTTCCAACGGCTGTTTGTAATTCCTAGGGAAAGTTTGAGAAATGGGTAGAAGTGATGGCTGCGTGATAGGCTATATGCATATCCAGACAGAGACATTTGCAAGCACTGGCCAAAACACGCCTGGGCTGTTGGGAATGGTCTGGATACTAATCATCTCTATAGAGCAAGATATCCTGAGACAGTAGAAGTACAGACAAAGAGAGTCTGAGCGACTGAGTGGGACAAGACAGGCAACGATTACACGAAAACCCATCAATGAAGGAATGTAATTGCGACGGTGAGACATGCTTCACAAAAGGGCATGTTCGATCAATTTGCGTCAACTCTGGAAAGATTGTCTACGGCAAAGAGTTTTTCGAGTAGTGTATGTTTGTATACTCGCCCTCTGTATTTCAAATAGTGCTTTCAAAGACCCTCTCAGACCTGGCAGAATATTGACAACATTATTAATCCGGAGAAGAATGTCGGGGTTATTTGCACAGCTTTGATTCGCCTCAATTGCAGTTAGCAAGTCTCATGCGTGTATTCTCGGGTCAGACTTGGAGCAGCCAATCATGACTTGAACCCCTGCTTATGAGATATATCTTCCGACGCGATGTCCCTGTATGGTATAGAACCAGTATATTCAGAAGATGATTGGATATGAGCTGCGCTCAACGCATAGCTGATATATATTGGCAAAGATCGTCATCTCGATGTATGGTTTAAAGAACTATCATAGCCCGTCTTTCTCAAAGATACGGATTGCTTTGCCAGACTTACAAATTTTGTGAACACTTGGGCGGATGTCGACGACATTCAATTGCGGAGGGTCAGTTTGTTCATCTAAAGCCTCCAGTGCTAGTGGGAGGTTTATCCTTTGATTTTGCGCATCGTGAACTTCCAAGATAGACCAGTACGAATGAGCCCGCACTCGCCATCACGTCCCACTGACGGCCGCTTGCTCCATACAACATCTCACAAATCAATGAGTAGCAGGCCTTCGCTCCAGAACGCAGGGTTTCAAGAAAGCTGTCTGCTACTTTGCAAGAAACCCCATATCATGCATCCATATTATCAAGTGAAAGTATCCCATCTCTTGGCATTACCGATTCCATGAGGATTGAATCGTAGTTACAGAAAAGATCACCCTGACAAGAACGGCAGATTTAGAGTGGATGATATATCCTCTCCGATTGCCAAGACTTTCAGCCCTACGAACAAAGGTCGCTAAATTCACCACAATCTCGGTGACTCAAAGCCACCATCGACGACTTTTTCCAATATCATCATCTCACAGCCTATCGTAAGTATCTTTCCTTCCTCTCTGCGTCCCTCTCGAGCATCTTGCACCCCGTAAATACGGACTACTGCTATCTGGAGCCCTGGACTGACCCGTACGTTGCCACACAAGACTTACAACCTGCAAACGAATCTCGATCACGAAGTCTACCCACAAGGAAAACCATATAGCTCGCGATGGGAAAAGTCCGTAAGTAATGTCAAGTGACAGGCCAAGTACTCAGGAATGATATTGATCAAATCCCAGACGGATCGCTCGCTCGTGCTGGAAAAGTGAAGTCGCAGACCCCAAAGGTACAATATCCACCCTCACGTCTCCACCTCCACGACATCCCGCTGTAGAGAGGCATCGCACCCTTCCTCCAAAGCCATCCTCGTTCTCAGCTTCGTCTACAACCGCCGCGATCTACATCGATCGTATCCCCATATGTGCATATTAGCTTGGGGGGGACTCATGCTGACGAATTCGTGACAACAGGTGGAGCCACAGGAGAAGAAGAAGACACCGAAGGGGCGCGCAAAGAAGAGAATCACATACACCCGCCGATTCGTCAATGTCACTATGACTGGTGGGAAGAGGAAGGTACGTCACCGATACTCATACAATCCCTCCGCATCTCCGTGTCAGATGACGATCCTCATAATGCTGTTGGGTCCTGAATTTGGTCAAGTGGAGGCTCCGTTGGTGAGGACCATGGCTGATGAGTACTGCGTGCAGATGAACCCCAACCCTACTGCTTAGATAGTTGTTGTGGAGAGGAGGGAAGAGGGGGATGGAGGGAGGATAGTATATGTGTGCATGTGCGTGTGGTAGAAATCTTATTCGCATGCGGTGGCGTACAGTGGTCGCACCAACCAGAACATCAATGAATGCCTATTGTCTCCATCATATTGCAGCATCTCAGATCACATCTCCATCATGAACTAAGCCGTCAATATTTGATATTGAAATTTATGATATGCATGCTTCGTTCGATGTTCATTACATTATACATGCGGCGAGGAAATACTTCCATCCTGATAAACCCAGTGGTTTCCTGTCCCAGACCAAACGCCATGAAATCCAAGACCCTAGGTATTTCGAACAAGAAAATAATCACCGCTCGCTGAAATGAAGAACGAAATCAGGACAGACGAAGGAATAGAAGATATCATGGAACTGAATAAAAAGGCTTTCGTTCCGGGCGCTAGCAGGAAACGAAACAGGCATCTGGGTACGCTTACAGTGCTCGAAGGTACTGCAGAAAGGTATTGACAAAAAAAATGTTGGCGACGGTAGCGAGAATAGAATTCGGTCATGGTGTTTACATGCGATGGCTGTATGCGTCGGCCAAAAAGACTAGGCTGCTTCGTGGCAGTCTGATGATCCAGACGATGAGGCCATCAGGTAAAGCCCTGATGTCCGAGAGCGCATCATGCATCGCTTGATGTCAAGTAGGCGTGCAAGCCGACTTTGACCCCAAGTGAAGGTATTGTGGCGAGGTGCATGCTGTTGAAGGGGTCATGCGTCGCTTGATCACAAATAGATTCTGCACGTCGACATTCCCGTCTGGAATATTGATGATGCTGGGGTCAAAGCTAACAAGGTTGCTGTACCATCATTTCGACCCTTCCTCGTACCGGTGATGCGTTATTAGAAAGGAAAAGGGTGGTAGCGGTGGTAAAGATAGCAAGGTCGAAATTGTCATTACGATAACAGGCAACACTGGCGGTCAAATCGCGAGGATGGCGAAGAGGGCAAGCTTAGAGCTGCTACGCCGGTCATGGTCAGCGCTGGCGCTTGTGCCTACGCGAGTAGGAGTGCGGTATAGTCGTTGCGACCCGAGCCTCCACGGCAATGAGGCGATATTGGAGGTGGCGCAGCAGGACGCAAGGGTCGCAACCACCGCGAGCTGAACAAGATGCTGAATTCTGTACTAGACCGTGGCGACATTGATGGGGAAAACGGGTGACATGGGTCGCAAAGACCACAAAGAGGTCGAGGACTCCGTACCGGTAAAGCGACATTGACGGAGCAGCAAGGGTCGCCAAGCCCGCGAGATGGACGAGGTACTGATCGAGTTGCTTGCGAAATGAAGGCCTCCGCGACAGTGATATTGTAGCGGAAGTAGCGCATGCCGCCGATGGCACAGGGTGGCAGTGCTTGATAGTAGGGAGAAATATCCGCGGTCGCAAGAAGCGAGGCTTTCCTATCGGAAATCTTCCCATTTCCAGTCAACTCGCCATCAGCAGATGATACACATCTTTCCTGATTGCGTGAACTCGTAAGTCCCCATCGTGGCTGTTTGGCTGACCCCTGTGTGCGCTTCTAGACCCTCCCTTTTAGCGTCAATCTGTAACGTTGACAGCACCGCCCTGCGCGTAACCTTAGCTCAAGCCAGATGCGTTTCGACTAATTCAACACCTGCAACGGTGCGACACCGTCCCTGCACTTCGGCCCTTTGCATATGGTGGAAAGCTTGGCAGGATGGAACGCCATGGGGCCTTCGAAGCTCAATTCAGACTGCGTGGTGCCAGTACGGTCTAGACAGCAATAGCGAAACCACAAACGCAAGACCCAGAATGTTGAGCAGCGCAAGGTGCGTGCAGTCGGATGATTCCGAGTTTGCGATTATTGGTGCTCGCCTGCGTAGAGGATGGCAGGCTCGCCGTTGAAATGTCCAATCTCCTCTTCCGTCACTTTGGCCAGGGGTGCCGTGTCGCCGTACCAGCTACCATAGTCCGGAGCTTTCGTCACAAGCGAGCTGGAAAGAGTACTCCACGTGGTCGGAGCCCCCCAGTGCTGGAAAGGAGAGGTCGATACCGGAGCTGAGAGAGGTGCCATGTGCGATTCGGAGATCGAGCCATTAGATGAGTTGTTGCTGGTTTGCAACGATGGAGGTTGCATCTCTGAAGCTCGTCTTCGATAATCCATGCATACTGGCTGGGGGTTGTAATGATTCTGATAGTTTTGGGGAAGGTCTTCTACCAGACTGAAGGACATCGAACGAGTTGGCATGGCCCAAGTGGAGTCTGAGTGGCTTCTCGATTGTGCTGATGATGGCGCGAACGAGGTGAAACTGCTCCTGCCATCGGAGGCACTGTGAAGCGTGTTCGTTCGCCCCGACATATGGGGAGAGTAACCTGGGGTTAGAGGAGAGTCTGAGTGCCTACCCCAGTAGGTATGCGTAGAATCACCGGGAGACGAATGACCAGCCGAGGTTGGTCCGTCGCCCGGAAACGGAGAGCCCCAAGAGGGACGATTCTGCGGTGGAATTTCAAATGTTTGCGTATGCATGGGAGCTGTATAATGTCAACATCCAAGCCCCCACGTTTTCTGCGGTCTGCATTTGACCTCACCTTTCGTCATGGGTGAAATGCCACTCAAAGGAGACACACCGCTCATTGGAGACAATCCGCCAATCGATCCTCTATGCGGAGGATACGCCACTGGGACTGTGAGATGTGGGTAAGAATTGAAGTCATCGCTATGGTCGAACATGTGGCCACCAGGCATGGCAGGGGAAGAATCTGATGAGTTGGATGATCTCGTATCGATTCTGGTCGAGGAAGCACGAGGACGCCTGTCCATTTGCGGCTGCTGATCCACAGGGAAGAAGCTGCAGTCTTTCTTCAACCGTATGCAGTTGGCGCATCGATTATGAGTGTCGTCCGGTGCAAGTAAGCATCTTATCTTACGCCGTCGACAATGTCCTGTGAATCTCCGTTAGTGCCCTATCCACATGCATGTCGCTAGAGCCACATACCGCAGGCTACCGATGTGCGATGATACCCCAATTTGTTTCTCCTCTTCTCTGCCAAGGTCATGCCAGCATCTCCGCGTACATTGGGTGTAGATGCAGAGCGCTTGAGAGTGGCCGAATCTTTTCTTCGCCGTCGTTGCGATAGTATTGCTGCTGAGGTGAGAGGCATCATGTTGGGTGGCGGTATAGAGCTTGGGTTCCCGTGATCGAAGGAGGTTTGCAGAGGGTTCAGAATCGGTTCCATCACGGGTTCGTCAATATGTTCCGGTTCTGACGCCATGGCCAATTCCTTTATATCTCCTGCGTCTTGTACCCTGGAGTCCGAAGTGGGATGATGAGATAGCCGGGAACGATATCGAAGTTTCACCCTCAAAGTCTTCCCCGCAGCCATGGAATGAAAATAGAATAGTTGACGGGCATGCGGGTTGAGATAATCTGCTGCAAGTGCAGTTTCAAGTGTGGTGCCTGGATCTTGGCCCCAGGACACGGATGCTGTTTCTAAATGGGTCGCGGCTAAGCCGAGGGCACGGCTGGGAGAGAAACAAAACAAAAGCAGGTCTGTAACAAGATATGAAATTGTTTACGAGAAATTGGATGGGTAGATTTCCAGACGAGAGATGAAGCGCGAGATGCGACGTCTATGATATTGAAACCCTGGGCTCACGCAGCTGCAGCTCCATCTGGATCTGGACTAAACGGACGTAGGGTAACAGCGGCGAGAGGGAGTAGAGGGGCCGTATTAGCCAGGCCTCATCTAGATTGGCGCGTACTGTTGGAGCTGTCAGGTATCTTCCGACTGGATCATGGAGCGCTTGTGTGGTGGTCGACCAAGCGAAGATGTTGTAGCTTAGCCCTAGTTGCTGATGATCCGTAGATGCAATGTCGCATCTAGTGTGGGACCAAGGACGCCATGTGTCTCGCAGGCATACGGGGCACACTAAGCATGACTCGAGAGCTAAGGTCCGAAACGAACGATTCTCAGTGATGATTGTCCGCAGGGAATATCGAGTGCACCTCAGTCGTTTCACTCTGGAGGGTGATGTGGAAAAAAGGTAGACTGGGTAGTGGATCGGATATATGAAGAGAACCAACAACAGGGCTCGCTATTTTCCGCCATTCAACCTAGCACTCTCGCTTCATTGACTTTGCTAGCTCCCATCTTACCAAAAGCCTGGTAGCAACTGCACAATCGGGCTAAGGAGATGGTGGGGTGTCAGCACAAGCAAATCCTTTGGTGGTCGACAGTGTTCGAGATCTTCCCCCCGAATTGCCCAAAGCAGGCTTCCACAACGTCTTGTTTGCCCCAAGCCTTGTTTGCCCCAACTGCAATCGTCACTGCTTTGAATCGTCACTTGGAATCTGGCTCTGGCTGTGATTGTTAATCTCGCGGTAGTTTTGCACTTGTGGAGGCCGACTTGGACTATGGAGATGCGCGCGCTCTCCAAGGACGCCGCATCCCAGTCAGGTCGACCGCCATCCTTGTAAGCTTTGGAAGGACTGCGAGATCAGCGAATCGGCTGCGAGCCGCCAACACTTTCCAGCCACTACCGTTGTGTCTGTTCGCTCACTGATATCCCTAATCCTTGATGTATCGCTGGCACGCGAGTTGCCATATGGTAAAGTACGTCTGTGATTTGATGCCTTGAGTCTGAAAAGGAATACCAATGCTTGGGCGGTTGTTTCATTTGGCATGCTTCGGAGAATTCTGCGCCGGCCGTTGGCTGAGCCAACACAAGGATCCAGGTCCCTGGTGCCGAAGGATACACTCGGAATCCCATCGATTGCCACAGTCCTTACGACCAGGTACGTAGTCCCTGCCTGGATTCCGCGGCAGTACGAAAGTCACTGAGGGTTGATCAGGGAGCACGATGCAACAGCCTGACGTTGTCATGGAGTCTCGCTTCTCGCCTTTCTGCGGGTATTTCCAGCCAAGCTGGCAGATCTCTGGATGGAGCTAAGCCACGTGCGATGATCAGCAGATCGACCCAAGCCATTGAAGCCAAAGCCCGTAGACTGAGGGAAAATGCTGCAGCTAATCGTCGCATTGCCGAACTCCTAAAAGCGTCCCCGTGGCACTGGCCAGCCATGTCAGTGCTGGGCTTCCAGTCTCCGAGAGTAGTTGACTTGGCAGTGCTATCGGGGCGTGGATCGCGCCATCTCCATTCGTGTTGAGAGAGAGGTGTCTCGGTTTTCCTTGAATTGTTCACAGGATGACTTGATCTCACTGGGAATGTCATTGCGTGATTGGCGCGCGAAGTCAATTTCAGATGGAAGATTGGAACATCCGTTCGGGTTTTATCTCCACTTTTGCTACTTTAGCACTACAACTTCGGATGACTATCCGCTAGCTTGGGTCTTGGGCCAATGCCATGGCCTCTTGGTCAATAATCAGCCCTAGCCAGTATCTCCGGTGTATCGTTATTCCTGCTCAAGCACCACAGCAGCACAGACCACGTTGCTCTAGTCTCTGGTCTTGTTGAGGTTTAAGGCACACAGATTTGACTCTTGCTGTGACTAGGTGAGGGAATTAGGAGTATGGTGACACAGTTGAAAGGGTGGGGGGGATCGACGCGAAAGTGCCCACAATTGGCCTTCCAAGCGCCACAAGCCCACGATAAGAGCACGTTGCTCTAACCCTGCAAGCCACGAGGAGATTTCGCCTGGGGAGTGATGATCTCGAAGATCTCATCTTGATAATTAAAAGTGGGTAGTGAGGACGTCGCATCCATTATCCATCATGGGTGTTTACTTCTACACAGTACTGCTTCCATAGTCGGCGCAAGCTACCACATCGGACGGTAACTTGTCGATCGCTTCGGAGGAGAGTCCAAAGGGGCAAAGGCCAGCTCACAGGCGAGAGAACATGGTCAAGCCTAAGCCCATGTCGACCGCTTGGCCAAGGTCAATACCTCATTCGACAGTATCAATATCTCTATCTACTATGTATGTTTTGATCTTATCATTTTCGTACCTTGCAGGCTTCGCCATGTGTTTGTAGATCCAAAAGCGTGGAGCCGAACGCTTCCCTTCTGCTTCCCGCTTCCGCTGCCGTTTTTGTGCGGGATGATGATTCCCGGGTCATGAATTGGGTATCCAAATTCTCCATGCTCGATCTGATAAGAAAAACTCTGTCAGGTGTGCTTGGCTTTCACTTGTCTCACACAGAACTTAAGCTGGCCTCGGTGCATTATCATCGCACAACGGCGATGCCCCTGATGCCACGTGTTCTGTTCCACCAGCTAAAATTCCACTGTCGTTCCAGACATCCCAATAGAGTAAGGGCGCTCTTCTCCAAGCGACGCATCAGCAGGGAAACGGTGAGCGGGTTTCAACCGCACGACTCATGCAATACCTCCAGGCACATCCCACGTGCCAGAAATTCTCCGAGAATCCTCTAGGATGGATAAAGATTTCGGATATCCTCGCCAATTGGTAAATCATCGCGTTCATAGAACCAACTCACAACACATCCAACGACATTGATGTGATGGAATACACCAGTATGATAAGTGAGCGACTGAAGGCCGAGGCATCCCAGCAAATCATCAACTAACACCCCCCCGTCTCCCATCTTCCCTTCCTTCCATCCTGCTTCTTCGCCTCTTCCACGCCAACTAGGGTCTCTGGTTTGGAACGACAACGGCCAAAACCGACCCAATGAAGAGTTTCGGACGTCGATGATTAGGAAACCCTCTCCGACGAGTCGATTGCGAACAACTTCATCCTCCTCGGCTGCCTTGAACATCACAAGACTTTTGGAGTCGGTAATCTCCACCATATGATCATCTTCTCTCACTATTGCTGCGCTTCTATCTTCCCCTCATCGTTACACTGTGCATGATGCACCTTTTACCCGTATGTGACCGCTAGGTCTTGCATTCTGCACAACGCCCCAGGGGATGCATGCAAGGCACACTTGTTTAGACTACCAGGTGTGACACGGTGCCCCGGTCCCTCAAGAGGAGACCTAGTCCCCCACCCTGACTGCAAGCTGCTGCATAACGGGTCAACGGTGGTCTTGCAGCACCGCCACGATAATCCAAAGGGATCGCCCTTCCGTTGACACTCCCGAACGATCTCCATGTCGCTTGTCGCATATATGAAATTCTCCTAGACCTCCTCAGCTGCAGCATCCTAGAATAACATGAAACCACGGGGCTGGGGCTTGGTGAGCTTAAAGCAACCACTCGAGCCACTTCACTCCCAATGATTCCCGGCACTTGTTGACCGCACCACTCAAGGCCAGCGATCACCGCACAATTCCTCTTCTGTGTCGTCTCATCCGACACTAGTTTGCAAGATGCAGGATTCATACTTCTTCACAGCCCCTCCTTGCCTGCTCGACTAGTAGCATGGACCGCATTGAGACCCTTCCTTTAGGTCTTGACCGATATCCTCAGTAGTCGTCCTAATGGGAGTATCTCTGCTCCACTTGTTCAGCTTGACAAACATATCGATCCGCTCTCCTCATGTTTCCGACTTTTGGGACTGCGAAGCGCCTTGTTGATTGTGAACATTAGGAGACTTTATCATATTGGCATGATTGAAGACACGGAGGTATCAGAAGTGCATCCTATACCCACGGTCAAAGTCATCATGACGCGGGACTAAACTCCCTAGATCCCGGTAATTACTGGCAGACGACACAGAAGCCGCGTGTCGCTACCGTCCGGTATTGGTAGAGGGATTATGGACAAATGAAAGATGACGTGGGATACCACATCTGCAATTAGCATGGTCTTTCGACTTTTGGCGGTGTACGGTAGACGAAAGAAGTCCGCACGTCGCGAGTCAAAGATCTGGACTACCGGAGTCTGCCTTGTCTTTCATTGCATCATCTGTCCATAGTAATGTCCTCATCCTACAGTATCAATATCAAGATCTGAAGCCAATTGCTTTTATGCACTTGGGCCCTGTTCTCGATCACTCCTTTCGATACATGTATTCTCTTTTCTCCTCTCACCATTACGATTGTGCTCCTATCTTGATTAGTCTCCCCTGAGTTGAACTTCGTTGACTCCGTGAAGTTCAATCCTTCCATAAGGTACAGCTGTTTTCTTTCAACCGCTCCCACCCCAGCTTAGTCTAATCGTGTGCTTGGTGCAGTCAGTGGAAAGTTAGACCGACTCTGAAAGTAGCAATACTGAGATCTTGCATTCCTATGACCAGCTTCTGTGCCCCCCCCCCATATTCCTCGCTTCTTAA
>JAABUW010002573.1_pt1 | contig 27345 bp, 23 predicted proteins | sample 5560081 | NCBI WGS metagenome assembly JAABUW01 (sample SAMN10711882, study PRJNA513363) | rock metagenome | isolation source: Antarctica rocks | place: Antarctica: Victoria Land, Knobhead sud | reverse complement strand
TCAGTGGCACCGTTTCGTACTTCGAGTTGAGGAGTCCGAAGAACAGGCTCTGGCCAGCTCGGATCTCGAAGATCAAGCAAGCAAGAGCCCATATGTCAGATTACATGCCACTCTTGTGGTCGAAGATCAGCTCAGGCGCACTGTAGCCTACAGGCGTTCCAATTCCGTCCGCTGGTGGCGTTGCTGATTTGAAGGATATGCCGAAGTCAGTGAGCACGATGTCCTCCAAAAAGGACCGAACGTCAAGCGACCAGAGCTGCGCTGATTCTACTACATACTCAGGCGCTGATTTGAGGTCTGCTGCTTGGTTCTCCGACGCAACGAAGATAGGCTCCTTCAATGGCTCGCCTAAATGGCTGTGGACATCTTCTTGGGACCATTCGTCGATGTTCGCAAGTCTGAAGAGTAAATTTGCGCTTGTGATGTCTGTCCATCAGGTCAGCCGCATCCGGTGCGAAGAATGCTAGAGGGCTTACCACCATGTACTACTCCTGAATCATGCAGGTAGGCCAGAGCCTGCGAAGCCTGGGAAGCGATCTTGCGAGCAAGGCTACCTTGAAGTCTGCGGTGGCCGCCTGGTTGACCGCCACGACCATACAGCGGTCTCAGGCTTGGTCCGGCGAGCTCATATACGAGAGCGACGTGCGAGCCATTTGGGCCCTCAATCGTGAAATGATCGAGAAGACGAATGGTGTGCGAGGAACCCGAATGTACGATGGAATTCTCGTTCAGATGATCGTGAATATGAAGCTCGTTACAAGAGTTGGATGCATCCGCCACCAGAATCTTGAGCGAGACGTAGCTCTGCTCAATCTCATCACGAGCTAGCCACACGGTCGAGAAACCGCCAAAGCCTAGTTTGTGTACGACCCGATATCGTTCTTCCGCGAAGGCATCGCCTAGGTGTACAGGGTGGAAGCCTCCCGGAGCGTACCGCTCGATGTCCTCGACATCGTCAAAAGAAACCGTATTGTATCTCCATTTCCGCTCTTCCTCCGTGGCCGTGTGCGGATGTCTTTCCAGTGGACTAGACGATGACATTGTTTGAGGTGATTTCAGGTCGTCAAGAAGGATTGTACAATGTTTCTCTGTGTGTGTTCAATGGGGAGGAGGTCGCACCTTAAATAACGAACACTCGTCACGATAGTATATGCTAGGTGTCAATAATCCGTGTCATGAGGCTTGTGATATTGCTCATAAAGGCATGAGTTGGCAGACTCAGAAGCGTCAGCCGGACATACCACACGATCAAGCGTTAGGAGCATGACCGAAAGGTTGAAGCACAGCGAGCAGCAGATGGCTTTTGATAAACTCCAAGACTCTCAGACAACTGCAACTCGAAACTGGCTCTCCTCAGGCAAGGCTGAATGATGCCAGAGCTCAGATATGTCCTGGCCGTTGAAGCTTTTCAACTCGTTTCCACGGTGAACTTGCACGATCTTGAACGTCTTGGCCATCGTGTCGGCGGGAGTCAAGACAACAATGATCGCCTCCTCGGTGGTATAGACCCGTCGGTTCGAGCATACTATATCGCCCATCGAGATGGCGTCGTACGATCGAGTACCGCTGAGCTCGAACACATCAGGCAGTGCGGTCAAACCAAGGATCAGCTGTAGTCGATTGCGCCAGCTTTCGAATATATGCTCGATGTTGTGCCGGGCCCACGGTTGACCGAAATTGATCGTGCCGATGGCGAAGAAAGAACAATGCAGGGTGCTCTCAGTCACCACCGCTTGTAGATCGTATCCAACCTCCGAACTTTCCTGAGGACTATCTTCCGACTCACGAGCATCCGCAGAGCGCATGAAACCCTCATTGAAGTTGGGTACCCATGATGGCAGACCTTGGAATGGTTCCAGAGTACTGCTCACACGGCACAAGTTGTTCAATAAGGTCCTCCACATACCTTTCTCAACCAGAAGCCGGGCAAAGCCTGTATATACCTCAGCTGTAGAAAGATTGTAGTCCGTAACGACACCAAAGCTAGGATCCAGGCTGGCGAGTGAGTACAGCACGTCTCGCGGATCAGAGCACTCCAAGTGTGTCGACCGTTCGAGAGCTTCGAGGAACGTGGTCTTCTCCTTGTCTTTCGCGAGTCTCAATACCCTTTCAACTTCCCGCAAGCCATATTGCACAGCTTTCCAATCCTGTGCGCCGTCTCGCGATGAGGCAACGATGAACCTTCGCAGGCTTCGAGGGCTCCTGATGCTTTGGCCGCATACAGCTGCGAATGTGTCCATTGAGACAATACTTGACCCAAAGTAAAGCAGGATACGGTCCGGCGGCGAGTGGTACAGCTCCTGGAGGATCCAGCGTCGTTTGAAGTATCGTCGGTTGAACAACGAGTCGAGGGCGCGAATGACATGGTCTAGGCTGTTCGTATCATACTCTGTCCCCGCGGACGAGCGGCTCTCTAGCGACACGACACTGTCTTGCCGCGAATGATCGACAGTAAGTCGTCTGACAGTTCTTAGACTGCGTGTTGAAGTGGCTTTCCGTAGCGCACAAAGATCCACTAATCGGCCATTGTCCGAGGAGTGCCAGGTGTGAGCGCCAGGCGGATGATCATATTCTTCGCCAAAGCATCTCAGTATGGCGGACTGTACCATATCCTCTCCGCCATCGGTGTTCTCTCCCAGCCACACCGCAACTTCCGCAGCGTGCGCGAAGATCTCCGCCATTCGTGAGACCTGATCGCTCCGCTCAGCAAGATCGTTTTGATTGATGCATACAGCGTCTACCCATAAGCGCCGCTGTTCAGACGCATGTCGAAGGCGATGGAGACCCTGGTACAGATTGAGAGTGACCGGCATTTGGTGTCCATCAATAAGGACACTGCTGTTGCGGGTGTTGTCGCCGTCAGCGTTCATACCCCAGCTGTAGGACAGCGCCGTATACTCCGAGGCCTCTCGCAGCGACACTGTTTCTAAGGTGCAGTATACAGGGGCGTTCAGGGAATCGGCTGGCTCAAGAATCAAGATCCGCAGATAGTCCGGACCGCGCAACGGCTCGTAGCAGTATGCTGCTTTTGCCTCGGACTTCGATTCAGAAATCCCCTGGCTGGGTGGTGTTGGATCTGATCCCGAGATCTTGAGCCGGGTCGACACACGTGGTGGGCGGTCCGATTCTACGACCTTCGAGGTACCTTCCGGGGTGAGGCTCCTGCGCCTGTCTGGGGTTTGATCGTATGAGGATAGCATGGGCATAGTGAACGCCCTGGGCGGACCGCGCGGATTCCCCAGGTGTGAAGCATCCATCGACAGTCCATCATGTCCTGGACTTGTTCCGTCGATAGACCCAAAATACTCGACCGCGGAGTCGTCGTTCGTATGTGTCGTGTTCCACTCCCGTGCGTTTCCTTGGCCTGACACGATCTTAAAGGACACCGGTGGTAGACCGAAGTCTGGTGGCGGTGACTCCATTGTTCTGCTGTGATACTATCTCGGCCCCGAGGTCATGTTCGTGGTCATCAGAATATTTCAATTGCGTTCACTCTCGAGGTAGCTCGGCTTCACTGGTAGAAGGCTGAGACATCTGACGTACGGATACACCTGACGCACGTGCTCTAAGGAAGTCCCTAAGTGAATACAACACCGAATATCTCGCTATATATAGCTCGTAACTGAGTGAATCAAGGCGCTTATGATAGCGGTGTATATAGAGTATCTACAGACACAAGGATTAGTTAAACAGGCGCCTAGGGAGCTGTATAGCTCGCCCTAAGCGAGTAGCACTAGCGTTTCTAATACTAGCCAATTTAGCTAGACTAACGAACAACACGACTACTAAGCTAGGTGATTGTTGCTAAGGGGGTCTTGTTGCCTTCTTAGCTAACTACTAGAGCTTAAGAGCGAGTTGTTTAGTCACCGTATAGGTAGCGTTCTAGTAGTACCGTCGCTCTAATTCTACTAGCTGTTCGACCTTCCGTCTCTAAGCCTTGTCTTTACGCTCTCGTCGCTTCTATAGCTTCAAATTAGCGTTAGTAAGTAACTATACCCTCTTCTCGTTACGTACGAGCTACTTAGCTACCTATTTAGCTTCCTTAGTAGCTCTTTTCTTATCGTTTATAGTCCTTAACGTCTTAATAGTGTTTAGACTAACTAATAAGGCCGTAGAGCCGTTATCTAACCTTAGTTATTCAACTAGTGTCTTAGTACGTGTCTTCTTCTTCTATACTTTAAATAGAGCTCGTTTATAGCTATTAAGCTTATACTAGAGGATGCTATTCTTACTCTCTACTACGTAGAGCTTGTCGACGATCTTGTCGAGCTTATAAGTAGTGTGTTCTTATATAGTATATCGCTACTCGACGTCCTTAACGAAGTAAACCTTCTTATGTTAGATAACCGCTACTAGACCGTCTAACGAAGTAGTAGTCGGCCTTAATAAATATACTAATAGCACTATATTGTCTAGAATAATCGAGGGATTAAGGGGGGATATACCGGTCTTCTTAAACGATAAGAGGACGTTAGAGCTTATAAATACTTCGTACTACGCTACCTAGAATATACGGAAGAAGTTACGCTTCTTAACGTAACTATAACCGTTAGAGTTGTAGATATATCGATTAAGTAATTAATTATAACGCGTTGTAAGTAGTACGAATAAACCGACGTCTAGAAGTTATAAGCGGTAAGTTAAATAAGGTAGATAGACCGCTACGAGGATCTTATAGTTATTATACTATTTAAGGAAGGCTATAGTTATATAACTACCGTATCCGTCTAGTATTAATAGCCTCTATTTACGACCTTAACGAGCCTTCTTCTTAGTCTTACGGTTAAAGACCTTCTTAATCTACTCTAGTACGAGGTTATTATTCGTCTAGCCGTTAGGTAAAGTAGTAAAGAACACGTTATTACGCTCTATATCTAAGTCCTAGAGCTAAGCGTCTTAAAGTGAATATCTAGTAAAGATAATAGTTAGAGGTAGTATTAAGCCGTCCGCGTAGATAGTAGTAATAATTATAACCTATTCTCTATTACCGTTAGTATAAGCTCTAGTAACTTAGCTAGTCTTAATAGCTGTCTTGTTGAAGATTCGGATAGTACGAATACTAGCACCTATAAGGAAGCCCTTCTTATCTATATTATAGGTATTGTCCGTAGTAATACTATACTACTTAATCTTTAACTATAGTAGCTCGAAGTAGTACTTATATAATAATCTTAAGTCGGCCTTTAGTCGTTATCTGTCTATTACACGTAGGTAACTAGATCTAAGCTAGTCCTTATACCGTAGGCAAAAGCGCCTTAACTAGTTGTCTCTAGGCTCGGTACTAGAGAGCTACTAGGCTATATTCTTTACTATAGCGATAGTCGGAGGTAGTGCTCTAGTCGTAAGCTTGTTAATGTATGATATAAGGGTAGTCTCTTATAGTGGTATGAGGAGTTACTGATTTGAGTACTATATAGCTTTAGGCTTACTTACGCTATTAAAGCGGCGAGATAAGGCGGACCTGCTTACTCTATGAGCCTAAGTAACTAAGGCAATAGTCTTCGATGTATCGAGCCTTAGCTCCTTCAACGCTAAGTCTATTAAGTGAATATTGATAGAGTTATGAATTTAATAAAGTAGTGTAGTCAAGATGGAATTTACACGTCGAACGCGTGCGTCAGATGGGTCCGTACGCCAGGTGTCGCAGCCTTCTATGGTGGCGTGACCTAGAAGCTTTCGGATCACTCATGCCATCAGTATCGTACCTCTACACAAGGAACCTAATCTATGCTCATTCACGGTCACGAGCGATTGTTTTGATGAGTACGGTCCATTCAGACAGGAAGGAGGGTGGACGTCCGGCTCAAAGTCACAAATGCGTGCGCCACAAAATTCAAAATTGCAACGTGGAAGAATCGGAATTTGGTGGATCAGTAATGTGATTTACATTCTGCTCTACAAAGTACCATAATCTTGATACGACGGCGGCTGCGTATGCACCGGCACCGCGAACTCATACGTCTTCTGCGGCTTCGGGAGAGTATCAATCACCACCGGTTTGCCCTTCAGCGAGAACTCCACTGTCAAGCTATCCTCGACATCGAGTGCCAGCTTATAGTCACCTGGAAAGATGGTCAGATCGCCGTTCACGTCCGCGCGGGCGATAGAGCCGAGCGTTAAGGGCAGGTTTAGCGTATCCGAGCCTCCAACGGCGATGTTGTGGAGACGAGCGTAGGAGACCAGAGTCTTGTTCGGGCGAGGTGCTGGTCCAGCGTTGCTGCTTGAGAGGAACAGCAGGCCGGAGTAGTCACTCGTGTGTGAGCCGGTGTTCTTGACATCGCTGGAGAAGCTGGTCCAGGCTGAGGCATCGTTAATGGTGCCGTGCGAGCGGCAGGAATCCACGACTTGCTGTATGTGTAGGACGATTCGGGAGAAGCGCTCCAGCTGGAATCGAAAGTGGTGTAGTGCATGCCGAAGCCGAATGGGTAGACGGGAGTGCCGGTGTACCATTGGTATGTCCTGCCAGGGTAGGTGGCATTTGGGCGCAGATTGATGTCGAAGATGCTCACCTCGTTAGCGTACGAAGCCGGGTACTGCGTGATCGGCAGTCTACCAGCGATAGATTGCTTGCCGATCATAACGTCAAGGAGAGCTGGACCACCATCTTGCGATGGATAGCCTGCCCAGATCAAAGCCTTGACGTTCGAGTTCTCTTTGAGCGCCGAGTCGTCGACTTGACCCCCGACTGGTGCTTGATCTGACAGCTGCGAGATCAAGTCGAGCTGGTTGCCGGGCCAGGCCAAGTCTTCGCGATCGTTGGTCTCGGATTCCAGGGAATTGTCGATACCACCAAGGTAAATCACAATGTCGGCCTTCTTCGCTGCCGCTACAGCCGCCTTGAACCCACTTGTATCGTTCGTGTCAATGTCTGTACCCATCACGTACGTGACGTCCCAGGCAGCGTGCCTATTGAAGGCATAAAGCGGGCTTCTTAGATACTTGGGAGGACCGGAGCAGTCTCCCTGCATTTGCTCCGTTGCGTTCGCGTACGGTCCGATCACTGCGACCTTCCTGGCCTTCTTGCCTGAAAGTGGAAGAGTACCGTCGTTCTTCAACGAAGTTATCCCTTCGACTGCAGCTCTGTATGCCAAAGCTTGAGCATCTGGAGTTCCAACATCGGAGAAGTCGAGCGACCCATACTTCTCGCTGCCATCGAAGAAACCGACGGTGAAGAGCGCATTGTACAGTCTCGTCAACGCCTCGTCGAGCCTATCTTCCGTCGTCTGCTCATGAGCCAAAGACTGGTTCAGCTTGATGAATGTCTGTCCGCAGTCGAGATCCGTTCCAGCATTAATAGCTACGGATGCGGCTCCGACCTCGGTGTTGGTGCAGTTGTGGTAGGAGAAGATATCTTGCACAGCTCCACAATCTCCCACGACGTAGTTGTAATCATTGGTGAAGCCCCAGTGCTCGCGGAGCACCTCTTCGAGCAGATACTCGTTGGCGCAGGATGGGTAGCCCAGGACAGCGTTGTACGTGCACATCACACTGCCCACAGCAACATCTCGAACACATGTCTTGAAGGGAGCCAAGAAGTAGTCCGCCATATCCTGCTGAGTTGGGTCGTAGTTGTTTCCATAGCGACCATTCTCAAGGTCATAGACCGCGTAATGCTTGCAAGTAGCGATTATTTGCTTATCCAGAGGATCGGGACCCTGAAGACCCGGCACGTAGTTCCTGACGTAGTTCTTGACCACAAGGATATCTTCACCAGGAGTTTCTTGTCCACGGCCCCATCGCGGATCACGGAAAGGATTTATATTTGGCGCCCAGAAGTCGAAGCCAGAGAAGCCACCATTGCCGAATGCTCGACCTTCACGGCCAACAACTTCGCCAATGCCAGCGATCAGTTCGTCATCGAACGCAGCAGCGCTCAAGATTGGCGACGGGAAGCTGGTAGCATAGGTGTAGTTCAACGGTTCATCTGGGAATTGCACACCAGGTGCTGAGCCGACTCAGTGCGTGGCTTCGTTCCACCACTCGTATGACGGAAGGCCAAAACGCCGAGATCCTGCTGCAGCGTCCACGAGGTTGAGAATCTTCTCTTCTGTTGTAAGAGCTCCCACAAGAGCTGCAACCCGCTGGGAGATAGATAGCGAAGCATCGCACACGTCATGCGAGCATAAAGGACTGGTCAGGCATGCTGGTGTGAAAGCGTCTGACACATCGCCGCCTTGCTTTGGGTTGTTGATCTTGAGCAGGGACATGCTATATCTGTTGTCAGCTGAGCTCCATAGCCACCAGTGCAGTAAACTTACATATAGGTAGCACCACAAGACTCCGAAGGATCAGTGACACATTCGAATCGCATTCGCTGTTGTCGATCTTGTTCGCATTATCGAAGTTTGGCTCTGGTCCACAGAAGCATTGCCTGCACGAATATCAGCTGACCCAGATGTGTATTTCGCTTCGTCGCCAACATACGTCGTGAACTCAATGCCACCATACCCATATCCTCTCGCTCCACAGAAGTCCGCACAGTACTGCGGCGTCATAGCCACCGTCGAGACCTTAGCATTCGATAGGATCGAGACTGAGGAGTCATTGTAGCAGCCCAGCGACTTGAATTTGCCATGGTACTGCGCTCCACCTCCAGAGGTATCGCAGGTCTGCGCAGCGGAGAGCGAGGGTCCCAGTGTGCTCGTCAAGAGCAGGCTGAGTTGGCCTACGAGACGCTTGAAGGGCGCCATTGTCGAGTAGTAGGTCCTGTCACAGCTGTGCCTGCAAACGGAAGGCGTAGGCCAGGCCCGAGTATGGGTGTCGTCGCCATATGTAGTCCGGCCCGCACACTATTAGCCATCCCCACCACTGGGGCCGTCATCCTGTACTGGTGGAATTGATCTCCTGCAGGTAAAGTTCATGCCCAGTCCGTATTGATTTAGCCGGGATGAGTTTGTCGTCGATCAGGTACGCATTCCCTCCACCGAATGCGGGGGATGAAGAACCATTGTGGAGTCGTGTGTCGTGTTGGTGCAGGCCATAGTGATGTGGCTAAATAAGATTCGACTCGTACCCGGCTTGGTTACAGAACCGGAATCTGATAGCCTGGAGATAGCCTAACGAAGGACGCAGGTCAGAACGAGTTGAAACACAAAGCAATTTCCGCATTGGAAAGGTGCTGGGTGGACTTCGACATTGAATGTCGATGGTCACGACCTTTGGATGTTCCTTCTGTGAGGTGCTTCTTTGAAGCATCTAACGTGCAGTATCAGTGTCCATGAAATTACAAGAAGATCACCGCGCAACCTTTCCACCCTTCTTGAGCTCTTGAGGGTCGATATCAACGCTCCCATTGAGCTCCTCGCCCTTCCAAACCGCCCTCATGACCTTGCCTAACCTCTCAGTTGCCTCGTCTCTGATCTGATAATGCACAACCAATCTTCCACCCATCAACCTCAGGCCCACCATCTCGCCCAGCTCAATGAACTTCTCCACACTGACACCTACCGCCTCGAGATCAAGCCACACCATGTTCGTCTCAACCGGATGAACAGTCTTGCCACCATATCCTTTCCACATCTCTTCGATCTTCCGCGCTCGATCATGAGAAGCTGAGAGCAGGCCGCCAAGGAACGTGTCTTCCACGGCCACTCTCGCGGCCGCAGTGACAACACCAGCTTGCCGCAGTCCGCCACCAATCGACTTCCTGATCCATCGTGAACGAGTGATGAAGGCTTGAGTACCGATGATGATGCTGCCAATCGGTGCACCAAGACCCTTACTGAAGCAAAGCGAAATACTGTCGAAGCAGGCGCAATAGTCTTTCAAGCTGCCTGCGCCAGCTGCGACGGCTTCCCAGAGGCGTGCACCGTCTAGATGCATGATAATGTTGTTCTCATGAGCCCAGGCGGATATGCGTTGGCACTCTGCAAGTGGGATGATGACGCCAGCAAGGGTATTCTCCAGGGAGACGAGTTTAGTCGGGCAGGCGTGGACGTTATCGCTGATGATGGTCTTCTTCTTGACATCTTCGAGGGTCACGTATCGACCATTGCTCGGCTCCACGGTCAAAGTCATCGCCCCGCATAGAGAGGCAACGCCACCTGCCTCGTGCTGCATGATGTGGCTGCGGTGGTCGGTGACAATGCTGTGAGGTGGGCCCTGGAGATGCGCACGAATGGCAACCTGATTCCCCATGGTGCCGGAAAGCACGAGTAGGGCAGAGTCTTTGCCCGTGAGCTCGGCGATAAATGTTTCGAGGTTATTGGTTGTCGGATCAGACTGAAAGACATCATCAAGGAGCGTTGTAGAGGCGATGGCGTTCAGCATGCGGGTTGTTGGTGTAGTCGTTACATCCTGACAAGCACACTCAGTGCCCGACTCTCATCTCGAAGGTCAATGGAGGCAACTACTCACGCTGCGAAAATCGAAGGCTGCGGGACCGGGAGAGGACCAGTTGTTGACTGCCACTTCGCCATTCGAGATGTGTTCGGCTTCCTTCTCGACGCGTTGGCGCTTCAGAGCCGGTGCTTGTCCGTTGGTGGCCATGTTGCTGTTGGCGCTGTGGTAGGATTGTATGCGGAGTGCAGGTGGTAGGCAGAATATGCGAGCAGTGAAAGGAGATGGAATGTATAAAGTACTTGACCTTAAGCAGACAGTGCGTCTAGCAATGTTCATTGCGACCAATCGAGTCTTGCCTTAGAAAGCTTTGCATCCTTTGATGGTGCTTCTTTCCCATGCCCGATACCGGATGGTGAAGTTGCATTGAAGATGGAGCTCACGCCACAAACTTCACGCCTACTTTACCTCTCATCCTGCCGTCAGATCATGTCGCATCCTTCTCGATGTTCAGGACCGGCAAATCCGAGTGACTCACTGGAAGCATCAACAGAATGAGCGAGGCCACGACAAAGCGAGACGCCGGCTACGCGTTCGAGGGAGAAACGCCACCCACGAAATTGAGATGGCTGTGGCTGGAGTCAGCTTTCGACCAGGATACAGCGCTGGGAGCACACTACCGTCGCACGTATACCACCTATCTTCGGCCATGGCGAGACAAGATCAACGCCAATTGGCCAGCATTGTGCTGCCTATCTACTCGGTTGCAGAGAAGTAGGTGAGAAGTAGGTGCTACAGCCAACAAATGACGTTCTGGCTACTCTAAAACCAACAGCCAAGAGCCTTATAGGCGGACTTACTCTCGAAGAGGCAATGTTGGACAGACTTCCGGCGAGTCATCTCGTACTTTCGCCACCTGTTCCTTACCTATGCTCCCCCTCTCTTACTATAAGGCATTGCTTCAATCCTTTCTGTTTCCTACTTCTCTGTCTCTATACCCTCAATGTGCACTTCACTACCAACTGAAAACATCGACAACGAAACACAAAACCAAACCCACGCAATCTGCGAATTGCCCAAGATGCAATCTTCAACCACCGTGACAATTCACGGTAAACATACCGACATGGACAAGTACCCAGCAAAGGCGCACGCTCAGCGTGTTGCTGAGAAGCTCAAGATGGAGAACGGTCTCATCATCATCTCCGGCGCCAAAGTCCAGTACTACCCGGACAGCGACCAGCCCATCCCATTCCGCCAGGACCGTGCCTTCTACTACCTCACCGGCTGCAATGAGCCCGGCTGCCATGTCACCTACGAGACAGCCTCGGACAAGCTTACTCTCTGGCTGCCAAAGGCCGGCGAAGGTCGTCGCATCTTCTACGATGGCCGCAATGTTACAGCCAAAGAGGCCGAGGACAAGTACGACGTCGATGATGTCAAGGTCGTCCGCGGCCCAGGCCCCAAGAGGACCAATCTTCGCAAGCACCTCCTCGACCACCACGAGGCAGGCGGCCAATTCGCCTTCTTCAAGCTCCCGGGTCAGCTCATCGGCAAGCCGCTCCGCATGAAGATCAAGTCTACCCGCAAGATGGGTCTCCGCCCAGCGATCAAGCAGTGCCGCCTCATCAGGGACGAGCACGAAATCGGTCTCATTCGCAAGGCCAACCAAGTCTCCGCCAAGGCCCACAAGCAGGTCATGCACCGTCTGCACGCCCTTAAGAGCGAGCCAGAGGCCATGGCTGTCTTCCTCCGCACCTGCCTGGTCAACAAGGCGAAGGAGCAAGCCTATGCACCTATCTGCGGCGCTGGTGCCAATGCAAGCCAGCTACATTATATCAACAACGATGCCAACTTCGGCAAGCACTCTCAGTTCCTCCTCATGGACGCTGGAGCAGAGTGGAACGGATATGCTTCCGATGTCACACGTACCCTTCCGATTAACAAGGAGAAGCCAGGTCATTGGGCAAGCGAGGAAGCCGAGGCTGTCTACAAAGCAGTTGAGAAGATCCAAGAGGCGTGCATCAAGCAGCTCGCGCCTGGCAAGAAATTCATTGATGTAAGCTGGACCGCTGTCCACATGGCGATCGACGCGCTTCTCGGGATGGGTGTCTTGAAGGGTGACCACATGGAGATCTTCCACGCTGGCACTATCCTCGGCTTCTTCCCGCATGGACTCGGTCATCATCTTGGCCTTGATGTGCATGATGGTGCAGCACCGCCTAAGGATGACAAGAAGAAGGGTGGGAAGGGCAAGAAGGGAGACGGTGACAACAACAAGGATGGAAAGGATGGAAAAGGCAAGAAAGGCGGCAAGGGCAAGAACCCAGCCGGCCAGAACAATAACAAGGACAACTGGACAGTCGTGAAGAAGGAACTTCTCTTCGACGTCAACGAGAAGGATTCGAGTGAGACTGATGCCAGCGAGAAAGAACCTCTCTTCACTGAAGATGAAGCCACTGAGAAAGCCGCTCCAGTCAAGGAGGGTAACGGCAAGAAGAATGCCGCAGCCATCAAGCAAGCCAACGTTGGCCCAGCTGACCCTCGCTTCGCCCGCCTCAACGCCACCTACCGCGCCTTCTGCTCCGGCAACGAGGCCCTCTACCCTCTTGCCCTCTCCCAGAAGCCAGTCCACTACTCGCTCGACCCAAAGAAGTGCCACGGACCCAACACTGCCGCCGCTCCAGCGCTCAAGGCTGGTATGGTCGTCACCATCGAGCCTGGCCTCTATTTCAACCGCTTCATCCTCAAGACTCAGTTTCTGAACAAGGAGAAGCACTCCAAGTTCATCGACGAGAAGGTGTTAGACAAGTTCTTCCCGGTCGGTGGAGTCAGGATCGAGGATGATATTCTGATCACCAAGGATGGGTATGAGAATCTCAGCACTGCGCCTAAGGGCGAGGAGATGCTTGAGGTCATCAAGAAGGGTGCGAAGGACGCCAAGGGCTCTGAGTAGGCCAGATGCTACGAGTGGGATATGGAAGAGAGAGTGATGGTCGAGGAAAGATGTGAGAAAGATTTGATGCCAACTACTGTCGCTCTTTTAGATATGTGAGATGACCTCTATCTCCATCCAGTCTTGGATTTATTAATGCGGAGGTTGTGGAAATGCAATCATTGACCACAAAACTACTATTGCTTCTCGTTGGACTGTCCCCAACTTTTTCGTCGCCTCCGCTGGCTCCATGAAAAGTATGCGTTGATATCGCCATTGTAGCGACCTTCCACTTCTCTACCGGCGCTTTCGGGATTGGTATAGCTATTGGGAGTAACCCATGCAGAAACGAGTCGATTGATGCGGCTCGTATGCGGCTAAAGCCTCCTAAAAGCCTGAGTCCGCTCTATCAGCTGTGCCTGACATGCACAAGAGGTTGATGGCCCTGCATACTGCGCGTTCAGGCTGTGCTGTAGTAGTGCTAGCAGTGCAGGCGATGCCAGGGTTGCGTTTGCGGACGATACGCCTTATCTATAACTATCAAATACTTGACGGCCATCAATCATGAGGCTGCTTAACGACACAAGCCATACCAACACCTCTCGAGGTATTAGAAAGGATGGGCTCCCTCGATCTCCTCATGGCCGTCGCCACCGACCCCAAAACCGTGCCGGTGAACTCTTCATCAGGATCTGAGACGGCAAAGACAATCGCCATCTGCGACATCACAGCGAAAATCTACACCTACATCGAACTCCTCAACACCCGCGCCTGGAATTCCGACTACTGGACTTGGGTCATCGCGGACACCTACCTCGCCAACATGAGCTCAAAGTACAGCAACGGCAACGCATAACCGGACACGTGGACGCGAGAGCATTACATCGCTACTTCGCGCGCAATGGTGGAGGCATTGCCGGGTTTCGAGCTGGAGTTGGTGGGGTTGGAGGTTGTGTTGGACGAAGTAAGAGACGAAGGTTCCGCGGAGGAGGCGGCGAGTTGGATCGTTTCGCGAAGCAGAGGGCGGGGAAACGGTGTGATGAAGGAAGGGGTGGGCTGTATGAGGTGGAGGAGGACGACAGAGGGTTGGCGGGCGTCGGCGCACTATCATATGAGAGGCCCAGGGACGATGGGGATGTGAGAACAAAGTTCGCACGAATGTGCCACTTCTCCGTTACAACATCTCCGATGCGGCCATTGCAGTCGTTGATCCTGCCCCAAGCGCCACGCTAAACATCAGAAACCACCATTCCACTCACTCCTCGACAATGCCAAATTGCAGCGCAGCCAACGCCTCATCGTTCGAATACTTCGATCGATGATTGATGGGCGTGGCATCCAGCTCCGTTACAACGCTCACGACGCCTCCACTCGCGGACTTCCTGTCCATGTGTTCCAGGAACTTCGTCACTCGAGTGTACTCTCGTTGTTGCTCGACGGAAAGGAAGCCGTCGTCGCTGAGGTGGCGAGGGTTTGCGGGCATGGAAACACCGCGCTGGTGCGAGACCCGTCGATCGGAAAGCTTGCTGGTTGGGCGTGACCATCCCTCCGGCGCGAGCATGGGTGATTTTGGCTGGGAGAAGCTCTTGGGGCTTGCGAGAGGTTTGTGGATCTCGATGGTGCCTTGAAATCGTTTTTTGGGCGCTTCGATGAAGACGGAGTTTCGCATTGTGGGTTCGAAGGGGCTTGCATCGTCCGCTGCGGGACTTGGTACTGAGGGGAAGGCTCGTAATATTGACTCCGCACCTAGGCTGTCTCGGAAGCCTTGTGCTGCTGGTATGACTGGTGCATCGCTGAACGGCGGCAGTTCCATCGCAGAAACTGGTGAGAGTGGTTCATCCAAGGCAACAATTGGCAGGGGAGGTAGCTCATCGTCGAGTCTCCTTCGTCCGATCGAGAACCACGATGCTCTCTTCGAACGAGGCCTCTCTGATGCGCTGGACTTGCTTCTCTTCCTGATGTTCGGAGGAGCTGCGTCGTCTACGCCGTCTTCCGGCTTCATAATCACGACCTCATCCGCTGCCAGCTCGAACACCTCATTCCACGCAGGAGGTTCCTCTGTTGTAATCGCCGTACCCGGCCTGAAAATGTCGTCCTCGGGTATCCGACGCTCCTCCGCTCTCCACGGCTGTACATCCGGAATCAGATCTGGTACTTGTGGGATGTCCTCGGTTCTATCTGGCACAAGACCATACAGGCTCTTTCGCCTCTTCCATGGTCGAAACCCACTTTTGCTAAAGATCGAACTCTTGTCATCGCCGGTTATTGGCGATCCGTGACTTGATGCCAGCTCGGAGAGGTTAGGACTCGAAACGTTGTTCTTCTTGAAGCGGCGGCCGTTCGATGTCGTCGGTCTTGGCTGCTCGAGCCATTTGCAGTTCTCTTGTGGCGTGATCTCCCTAACGCGTGGGCTGGTGAAGGTGTTCCAAAACTTGAGCAGACCCATTGCCACAATATCGAATGCTTCGCTTAGAGAGTGTATTGAATTCGTGCCGGGGGCTGATGATGTCCAGATCCAATGAGCCAATTATCTGTCAAATACGGTCCTGCTCGAAGGTCTCGGTATCTGTTCGTCGTATTCCACAGCCGTAGTCCTTCCTTCTGCACACAACGTGAAAAGAAACAACAGTAGGAAGAGAAGAGAAGATCAGCACCAACACAACACGAAGAGAACACGAGCACAAAACCCTACGCATTTGTTATCCTCTCAATCTACTACTAGCACGCGGCCCGCCACTACTCTGTCTCGCTCAACCGTCGTCCGGCGAGCGACTCCTTGTCCTCGGTGGGCCTTAGAAGGAAGGGTGAGGTCACAAAACTGCTGCCCCGACCACTGCGGCCGCGTCTGCACTGAACAATCTGGAAGAACGCTAGGAGCATATCCCCAGAATAGAAAGATCTTGCTGATCCGAATGCCAGATTTGATAGGGCGGTCTCCTGAATTCGCGTCAAAGGAGACTAGCTTTTGGCCGAATAATAAGGAGGCCATGCAAATGAATATAGATCGCTGCAATGGTGTCATGCAGAAGGACTCGAGTCATTGCTTGGAAGGACTGCTGCACTCCTCATGTATGCGTAGACTTTTCTCCTTCCATTCCATCGGTGGATGCTTTCAGTACTCATCATGGTGTAGAAACAGGAGAGCAGTTGAATTTAGCTCGTGATTGCATGAGACATCGAAACCTTATATCGCCTATCTTGTTCCTTGAAGGCCTTGTCTCCGAGCGAGATAAATTCAAGAAGCCGAAGCGGGATTTCGAACAGACGCCGTCCTTTGAACAGCACCTCATAACAGACACGACGTTTAATTTTCATGGCCATTAAGGCTTGCGAGACAAGGTCTCTGGACGCGTGGAGTCCAGTGTGGAGCAGGAGTACCTGAACTCTCGCCGGCCTCGGCCAGTCGAAAGGGGGCTCGTAAGATCGGCCAGACTCGGGGCGGGAGATGGTGCAATACCGTGCTCGTCAGAATGGTATTTGGGATATGTGCCATCATAGAAGCAGGGCTCTTGGGAATCAACCTCATCGCGAGGCTGGTGAAAGGAGTTGCTCGTGAAGTGCCGCCACTAACGGCTGAGATCTCCAACGGCAATCGCCAACGTCTTCACGAGGTGCACCAGGATCACAAATTTGACACGCGCGCAAAGGCAAGGATATTTTGCAGGCTTGATGATCCATCGCGGTAGACGCAAGGCGACACCTCGGACGAGCAAGTAGTTCAATATCGCTTAGTAACCGAGGCATGGTCGACCAGGTTGATGCTCGTTCATGACGAGGAACTGCAGCAGGGGATGTATCACGGCTTCAGTCCGGATCACGACTTCTTGATACCTCATGCCACCGCTGATAAGAAGTATTAAACCCACGCCCGCCCGCTGCATGATGAGGACTGCATAGCACCATCGCTCGCTACCTTTTCAAGCCATTCATGATATGCACCTCCCATCCCACCAGTGAACTCCTCCGTACGCTCAAGCAAATGCACGCTCATGAAGCAAACGCCCTCTTCAAATTCTCCACAATCGTAAATATCAACGCCGAACTAGGCGCACTCCTCGCAACCGTGATGCCACACCCCCGATAAAGCCCCTTCAACCCATGAGTCCGCCACAAAGCCCTCCCCACCTGCATGAAAGTCGGTCGAACGCCGTGAGCGCTCAGCTCGCCGGTCTGGATCTTACTCTTGATCGTGTCGGCCGGGTAGAAGATGAAGTTGTAGCTCATGCCTGCCACTGCGCCAGAAACCAGCTGCTGTGGCAGTGGTAGTTCGATGTCCTGCAAAGAGCGACTCGGTTGAGCGAGCTGAAGACGGGTTTTGAAGGAGAGGGTGATGGCTTCGTAGGAGCCGAACCAGGCTGCTGTACCGCCTGTCTCGCGGAGGAAAGTACCCATTTGACCGCGCCAGAAGCCGGAGAGGCCTTCGCGGCGGTAAACGTCTCCTATGACAGCGAAAGGGCTGACTGCCCGTGTTGAGAGTCCGGCGTTCCGGGGTAGAGTCGGATCCATTGTTGACTGTAGAGGCACTTGCATGCGGCATTTGACGAGCTCGATGGGCGTGAGCACCACAGAAGTGACACTGCCAGACATGGCGCCTGCTGCAACAAGGCTACCGAGAGGCAAGGCATCGCCCGCCTTGAGCCCACCGGCAGTGCGAAGGACCTCCTGTGCCACGCGGTATGAGAAGAACAAGCAAGCTGTCTCTGCCGCCGCTCCAGCGAAGGGTGCGCTCACGCCTCTGTATAGTCCTCGAAAGCCATCCTGCTTCACGCTCTGGCGAAAGCAGTCCAGTGGTCCAGTATAGCGAAGTGGCAGGTGATCTGGCTGCGACTGTAGCCGCACTTTGACAGTGTCGAACGGGTACTCGACGATCTTCCCAGCTATCCCAGCTATGCTGCCGAAGGATATATCTTTCAGTGCCTCCACCCCTTGGCGGGTGGTTTCCTTCTCGAGTGTCGCTGGGTTTGCTATGTTTGGATTGACTGAGGGTCTTGCTTTAGCCTCCATTTGGGCTTATGTTCTTCTTCCACAACCAGGTTCCTGCCCGATTGTGTTGTGCACGCGAGTGTTATCGTGGTAGCATGGTAGGCTGTGTGTTGAGGTCTCGGAAAGCAGATTCGCTACTTGAGGCCATATGCAGGACATCAGTGAACGAAGGGAAGGTAACGACGGTAGGATCGAGGGATTTATGCAGTCTTTGTATCTGACGGTGTGACGTGGTGCGCCTTCTAAGAGTGCATATGACTATCGATAACGAGTGAAATTTTGGGACGTTGGCCGATCTTCGGCTGCAGGTACACCTCACCTTTTCACCAACCTGCAACCACCCAACAACTCCGTCACACTACCATTATGGCGACCGTCCTCGCCACTCCCTCAGCCCCAACCCCCCAACCCCACGGCCTCCGCAAAAACGGCAAACAATGGCACACCCCCCGAAAAGCTTTCCGCCCCACCGCCGGCCAGACCCCATATGCCAGGCGCGTAGCTCAAAAAGCAGTAGAAGCCGAGACGAAGAAACTCGAGACCGAGATGAAAGCGGAGAAGGAAGAGGAGCGGCAGCGACGGATCCAAGCGATTAAGGACAAGCGGTCGGCGAGGGAGGAGAAGGAGCGGTTCGCGAAGATGGAGGAGAAGATGCACAGGAAGCGGGTGGAGAGGTTGAGGCGGCGGGAGAAGAGGAATAAGGTGTTGAAATCGTGAGGAGCAATCAAATGTTGAAGTCGTGATTACGGAGGGGGGGAGAGGAATGACTATATTGGGGCCCAGAAAGGACTGCGAGTAGCAAAGCTATACCTACGAGTGCGTTTGGGAAGCGTGCGATGAAGGCAGAAGAGTCGGTGATCGCATATCATGGTTGTCGCACAAAGGCAACGTCTTCGATACCTTCGAGCTGAGGCTGTATGCCTAAGGTAAGCATGCCACGAAAGCTCAGGTGGTGGAACGACAACAATCGACCGAACACGCCAAGGGTGGTCGGCAGTATGTGAAGTAGCTGGAGAGCCCCAGGGCTGGAATCAGCGATTTTGGGAACGTATTTGTCCTCGACATCACGTAAGTGGATGGAGCACGTATATTGCAGCACCTGGGGCGACGAGACCATGAGAGAACTTTATTCAGATCAATACAAATTCAGTCCTAGGCTCCTCCGACGCTTTACGCCCACCCCAAAGTCCTCCATCCATAATCCCATGAACATACGCCTCGCACACGATCTGAAACTCACGGCCGCATGGTCGCAACACGAACGGCGTCTGGCCGCCAGCCAGCAGACAAACATGATCGCCTTCCCGTATTCCCGCCCTCGAAAGCCCAACAAAGCTAGTATCAGTGGTGAACAGCAGCCGCTGGTGTCCATGTTGCCAATAAGCCCGATTGTAGTTATCAGCGGCTGCAATCCGTGACGCCGTTTCTTCGTCCGTCACTCCGTCCGGGTTGGTGATCGCGCGCCACCAGCCTTCGAACTCACTCCCCTCGATAGCCTGTTCTGCGGGCATGCTGTTGTGGCGCCGGTTGGAGATTACGGTCCTCCAGAAGGTTTCTCGCATGTTTGTAGCTGGACTGGTAGCGAGCTTTTCTTGGACGAGTTGGTATGCTTGCTGTATACCACCGCCCCAGCCAAGGCTCGAAACCGCGTCAATGGTGCCGAGATTATAGCCAGAGACTGTGAGTTGGTCCAGAGGATCCGAGTCGTTCGGGACGAAGGGAGAACCCGTTGCGGTAAAATGGCGATCAGAGCCTGGGAGGTAGTTGTTAAGTGGGCGCAGCGTCCACACGTTGTTCTCCGCGGTAACGGTGTTGGCATTGTAATTTGGCACCCACGAGGGAAGCTTCTCATTCTCTTCCTCCTTATTTTGGACGAACGACGTATCTGGACCACAACACAGGAACAGCAGATCCAGATTCTGATGCCTCTTCAAGATCACTCGAGTAGTCTTGATGAATGTCACCGCCAACGGTTCATCGTAATCTGGTATAAGCACATCACTGACATCCGGAGACAGAGCCAACAGCGCGTAGACTCTATCCTTCGGTTCCTCGCAACGCCGTGCACGAGAGTTCCACATGTTGCTAAGGAGGCTGCACGTCTTCAGCTTCAGCTCTTCGATCTTCGGCGTCTCCTTCGGGGTCACCTGGAAGAGCTGGCGAGTGCTTAACAGCCATGGGTCGAGGAGGAATGCCAGTCCGTATCTGGTAGGGCTCTGCATGTCGGGAGACCAAGGCAAACTCAGTTGCATGTTGGTCAGATGGCTCAGCGGGATGACGTCTTGGCCACAGACCAGGTCAACTTGTGGTGCGAGGCAGAATTCCTGAACTACCTGTGCGCTGTCAGTGTGCTGATGCATGAAGCGATGCCTCGGGCTACGTACCCAGAGACGGGTGAACCACTTCCTCTCCAGAATACGTCGGATTGCGAGCAAGTACGTGTCGATATCCCGGCCAAGGACCGAGGGTGGTAGCCGTGGCATAGATGTGCGAACCTCCATCAAGTTCTTTCCGGCGAGAGGTCCACCGATACTATCAATGGCTTTCATGCCGACAGTACTCTGATCCTGTTCAGATGCCGGGCCTAGCCACACGAGTGTCTTGAAACATCCGCTGTACGTATCACCCATCCGCTTGACTTGAGCAGTCCTCTCGACCTTGGACTCTTGATTAATGCAGATCGCATCCGTCCATAGTATCCGGTCTTTATCCGGAAGTCGCAGATGATGCAAAGCCTCAGCGAGCCGGACGCCGATATTAAACGGCAAGTCGTTCACGAAGATTGATCTTCTTTCCTTGGACTCGCCCCAGCAATACGACAAAGCGTCGTACGGGCGGCAGGTAAGTCTATCGTAAGCCGTGAGCTGACATTCCACCATACTGTCCGGGTCGCTCGATGGTCGGAGAGTGAGTATCCGGATCTGGTCGCCGTCGATGCTGTCTGAGTACTGGAAGTGCGCCATGAGGTCTCAGACGTGGTAATGAATAGGCTCGAAACAGTAGAAATAGTAGGAGATAAGTATGCCTACCCCACTCCCAGCCTTGCAGTGGGAGCCTTGCGGTTCATGCGGCAGACGATTTCTGGTCACGCCACCCGAACTGCGGCCAATCCGCTTCTCTATAAATATGGGCGTAGCAAATGCACTCACCACTGCGGGAGATGTCGTTGACTCTTCGCTGCCAAATCTAGTCCTTCCTCGCTAGGGCGCCATGGCTATGCATCGTGACTAGAGCAAGCAAAACGATCACTTCTTCCGACTCCGTACACCCAGTCTGTCCTACGCAGTGTCCATCTTGTCGTGACCATCCTTATCCTTCTTGTCCTCCTTGCTGTCTCCACTACCACTACCACTGCCCTCCTGGTTCTGCAGTAACGGCTGTGTCTCACTCGCCTCACCCTCCTTGCCCTCCTCCGGCACACTCTCGAGGTTCGTCTTTCCCTCTGCCTCGTCCCTTGCCCTCTGCTCCCGCGCCTGCCTCTCCTGCTCTTCCTGCATACTCATCCGCAGCACAAGCGCCAACTCCGGATCTTGAGACGGATCAACACCGAACTCGAAGTCGCCAGTGCCCGCACCACCATCCCCACCCGCGCCTGCACCAGCAGCAGCAGCCCCAGCACCGCCCTCCCCGGCCAGAATCGGCGAAGCCACAATCGTATCCGACAGCAGATTCGGCCCCGGCGGCACGATCTCAAGATGCGACCCATCCCCACCTTTCACCTGCTCATTGAACGCCTGCAACTTCCCAATATTCTCATCGCTCAAATCCCCAAACGCCACAATATCAATAGACGTGTTATTCTTCTTCATCCTCTTCGCCAGCTTCACCAACGTCGCCTCGCTATCCTTGATCGGACTGCACACAAACGCAATGATCCGCTGCCTTTGACTCTTGTTCTGCCGGTGCTTCAGCGCGAGACTGGCGATCATGATGCCGGTGTAGAGGTTGCTGTCGCCCTTGACTTTTGTGCGGTGGAGGCCGTCGAGGATCTTGCCGGGGTTGGTGGTGAGGGTGGTGAGGACTTCGGGGCCGGAGGGGCCGCCCATGGACATGAGGCCGACGGAGGATTCGGGGTTGGATTGGGTTTTGCTGTGGAAGATGAGGTTGGCGGCGTCGGTTTGGGCTTCCCAGCGGGAGGGGAGGTAGTCGCCGTTACGGGAGGCTTCCGAGTTGTCCACACTACATTATCATGTGTTAGCTTGAATGTAGTCGGTTATAAAAGGTGATAGACCATACACTATCATCGTCGCTTCTAACACCATCGTGGCGGTTGTGGTGGCACGTGGCCACAAGGTTTATGGTGATGTGAGGTTGGACCAGGTCGGGACTCTCGTATGAGTGGTATTGGGTAGGTTGGCGTGTCGAAAGAGTGACGAAAGCGTAGTTGTAGAACAGCTTGATGAAGGCAGTCGCAGCTCACGTACTGTATCCATGTGTAGTTGCGGCAGGTACGGCTTGCGGCTCTGCGGAGATAGCCGTGCGGAGGAAGCTAGTAAAGCTTGGTCTGTTTACTTCTCGTTCTCGAGCGTGACGATACATACACCCATATAACCACCAACACCACTTCAATTGGATTTCGCCATCGACATTGGACAGGGGATACTATACACTACGACAACATGGCTCCGAAGAAGGCGACGCAGCTCTCCGCCACACAAATGGACGATGCGACAACATCAGCACCTGCAGCAGCACAACATACTCCACCAGAGCAGAGAGCCGTTGGGATCACGCAAGCCCAGAAGCAGGCTCTCATTGATAACTTGCAACTCGAGAGTATGTATGCCATACTAGTTTCACCAATGAGCAATATCTAACGCGAGATTCTGTTCAGTAACGGAACGAGCACGCAAGCTACGCGCCCAGTATGCTCAGCAATCCCAAGCACTACGATCCCGTCTAGAAATGCGCGTCAATCGCATACCACAAGCGCTTCGAAAGAGGAAGATGCAAGATCTGCTCGACGAACACGCCGAGAAGGCAAATCCGAAGCCCGCACCTGCTGTCCCGGTGCACCAGGAGCAGACACAGCGAGAATTTGAGCCCATGAGGAAGAGCTTGAAGAGGCAGAGGTATTGTCGTTCCACCAATGTGTCTCGCGCGAAGCGTGTACTGACTTGTAACTAGCGGCCAAATAACCATCACCGAGAACGACAAGGAGAACATGCCAACCTCCTCGCAAGCCACAGAACTGGATCTGGCCAACCCGAAGAAGCGCGCGAAGACGGCGGCCACGACGACAGCTACAGCCAATACCAAAGCCTCGCGGACTGTCTCGCGCAAAGCTGTACCCTCAACAGTCCTATCTCCCAAATCTCACAACTCGCGCACCCTACCAAGGTCTCCTTTCAAATCCACCGGCTTTACCTCTGAAAAGCCCTCGTCCCGCCCATCAAGTCCAGCCAAGCCAGCCACCCTTGCAGTCCCTACTGCTGGCAAGCGCACAGCAAGCAGAGCTCAGACGAAGCGTGGCCCCGCCGCCGCGGCGGGTAGCGAGATCGACACCGGTAGAAGTTCCGAGGCGAGCAACACTTCCGCCGGCACTACGATCGTCACGAAGGCACCGGCGAAAGGCCGACCAGCAGCTGGCGCGAAGAAGGCACCAGCAGCGCCGAAGACTGCTATTGCCACTGGGAAGCGCATTGCGGCGGCAAAGAAGGAGAATGTGCCACCAGTACCTACTGCTGCAGCAGGTGGGAGGTCGCTGAGGAAACGAGCATGAGTGCGGCATGACTATGATCGATTGGACATTGTATCAAGATGCTATTGGGTATCAAACTCCAACAATCGAACGCTCACACATCCTGGCCCATCAATATGCATACCGTCACATCATTCTTACATCACCTCAGATCCACCCTCCCATCCCATTATCCGGACTCAGCACCTTGACCGAGCCCGTCCCACTCCCTCTCACACTCCTCACCACCTCCACATCTCCAACAGCTTTCGGCGTCACCGCGTCCGATCCCTTCTCACTTCCACCCTCCTCGGCAATCTCTTCGCTTGTCACAGTCCCCACGCACGATCCACTCGGCGACACCTTCTCACTTTCGCTCGACGTGGGATACGACGTCTGCGCCGACGTGGCCTGTGAAGTCGACTTCGAATTGCATGGCTCTGCCCCGAACGCGCTCAGCGGGAACGGTGCGGCCGGGAGCTCGGGTTTTGGGAACGAGCCCGGCGGTCGGGGCGTTGATGATAGTGGACTGACAGGTGCGGAGAACAGGTTGGCGCCTTCTGTGACGCTCTCGACAGTTTCTTCGAAGCCATTCGACGCTCTGCTCTGCGCTCGCTCTCCAACTTCTACTAATGACCGGACAAAGCCTGATGGAGGTACTGGAGAGCCAGAGGTTCGCCGACCGTTATTGAACACTGGGGTTTTGGGTGAAGGCTTCCAAACGCGAGCCTTTCGCCGCCCATGACTTTGGCTTTCTGGTGAAGAACTCCACGCGCTTCGAGGCTCTGGCGAAGGACTCCACACGCCAGCTCTTCTTCGCCGTTCATGAACCTTGTCGGATGATTGTGGTTCCGGTGGCGGACTCCATACGTGAGCTGTCCGCCGCTCGTGAGCTGGCCATGGTTTGGAGATTGAGGCGCCCCATGATCCGAGGCGCTGTCTGCTGTCGTTGGGCAGGCGGCCTCGGGGTGAGTCTCTGCCGGAGCCAGGTCTGTCCGTGGCGCCATGGTGCGGGATAGTAGTTGCTGTGCTGAGCGCTCGGCTTAGTCTATGATCTTCTGCTGCCGCACCATCGGCGGTAGGTGACACGCGCCAATGGCCCGTTGGCTTCGGTGACCCCCTATCTGCGCCGAGTCTTTGCCTGGCGCCGCTGGGCGCGAAGTCGGTGTTTGCACTGAGCGCTGAGCCAATTCTGCGCGCTTCGTCGCTGCTGCGGTAGCTTCCTCGTTTTGGTGAAACAGGCCGAGGCGGTAGAGGAAAGTTTGGAGGTGGCGATGGCGGCGGGCCATACTCTCGCATTGCCGTGCTGGATACGGTCGAACCGGAGTCGATGCGACCTTTGCCCTTGCCCTCGTACTCCTGCCAGGCCTGTGGCAATACCTGAGCATGTGCCCGGCCATGGAGGTCTTGGTAAGCGAAGTCGCGCGCCTCTGGCTCGTATGAGGTGTGAGTCGGTATTGCAGGAATGGACCTGCTGTACCTGATGTTCCGGCGCCGCGCAGGAGTTAACATCTGATCGTCGTCAATTGGAGGCCCGGGCATTTCGGTATCTGGATCGCGGTTGCCCTTGACCCACATGCACGCCATCCTCCGCGCCAACACATCGTCCACGTCATCATCTCGTTGAACCAGTCTCATCCGTCTCGGCCTCGCGGGTCGTGGAGTCACTTTCTTGGCTGCCGACGGGGTAAGTGGGTGGTGCGGATCCACGTACATGGACGGGATGCGCGGCACAACAGGCACGTCTTCGCCCATCTGCATTGGTCCACCTCTAAAGCTGCCGGGATGGCCTTCGCTAGCCATCGAGTACGCCCTCCCAGCATACATTTGCTCGATCCCTCGATAAGCTCTCGGGTCATCACTGAGTGGCATCGGTCGTGGATCGAACCCGCCAGGCGCATTCGAATACACGTACCCTGCCGGCGCCGCCCCTGGGTACAGTGAACCAGAGTACTGAAAGCCCGCTGGCGTGGACTTAACAGTCCGCAAAGCGTGGCGTGGACGCGGAATCTTAACTGGTGGCGATGGCATAGAAAGCAGAGCGTCGCGCTCAGCATGGCGAGGCGTATACCTGATGCGCTCCACCGGCCCTTCGTCTTCGTCCTCTTCGGCGCTGCGCTTTTTGCTAAAGGGCCAGAGTTTGAGCAGGCCGTTCTTGACGGCCGATGCGGTTTTGGGCATGTTGGCAATGCGGTTTTGTGGTTTGGGGAAAAGGAATGCGATAAACGGTCTTGAAGTGGTCCTGGAGCTCCAAATGACTGATGATGCTTGAGAATACTTTGAGAAGGATGCGTACAAGACGGTGATGAAACGAGCGACGATGCGACGACGAGAGAGAAGAATAGTCGTAGGAATCAGGAAATAAAACCTCAGTGTGCGAGAATGCCAAACCACACCCACGCCCCTCTTTCACCGAACGCAGAGCCAGGCGTCATAGTCACTGTCGTAGTGGTAGCGGAATGGGTTTGTGGGCCGGAGCCAGGTATATTGAAGCTCAAGGGTCAAGGCAACCACTCGCAGTATTCGCCTTGCAGCTTACCAGCTTGCTTACCACCTGGTTGGGAGCGGGCTCCGCAGCGCGTTGAAAACTTATTTCTGCACTCTCCTAGAGCGAGATAAGGCGATCGAGGTGAGCGCAGTGACTGTAGTGGCCTCGTCGGCGATGTTGATTTGGAGATGGCTGGCATTGGCTTGGATGTCAAGCGATCGTGGGAACTGCCTCTCCGCGATCTGGAGAGCAGACAAAGTATGATATCGAGCACTGTAGTTGCCTCATCGATATCGTTGAGACGGGGAAGTGCCATGTTCATAGGTGGACAATGCTTCTGTTCCCGATCCAGCTATCGAAGTGATCGTGGTCATAGCAGCAACTGTAGTGCCCTCGTCCCTGGTATTGATACGGAGAACCATCAAGCTAGCCGGAGCGTGGAATGAATACAGTACCTGCCTCTCCGCCATAGGAAGAGTGAATGAGATATGAGATCAGTGACTGTAGTGGCCTCGTCAGCGACACTGCTACAGAGATGAAGCACATGCGCCCGACTCCAAAGCTGATGTAAGAAATGCCTCTCCGTGATATGGAGAGGAGCCGCAAGACCATATCGGCGACCGTAGTGGCCTTGTCAATAGTTTTGCGGCGGAGAAGACGAAGTTCTGCCAAGACCTCAAGTGAATGTAGAAATTCTGGTCTCCACCACACAAGGAGCGATGACGTAGTAAGAACAGGCACTGTAGTCGGGGCACCCTCAATTGTACACACGAGAGCGCGCAGAGCGCTCTCAGCAACGTATTCACACTGAAAATAACTATGTTACAGCAATTTGGCCAACCGGCCTCTTCTCCACCCCCAAAACGCCGCACCCCAGCAATCACATCCCTCTCCACCACACACACACACCTCCCCACCCCTCCTCACCCCCTGCACTCCCACCACCCCCATCTCCAAGCCAGAGACTACTGGTAGTAGCCT
>JAABUW010002570.1_pt1 | contig 27377 bp, 29 predicted proteins | sample 5560081 | NCBI WGS metagenome assembly JAABUW01 (sample SAMN10711882, study PRJNA513363) | rock metagenome | isolation source: Antarctica rocks | place: Antarctica: Victoria Land, Knobhead sud | reverse complement strand
GACTCCGACACCACACAGAAGATCAAGGCGCATTGATAGACGATAAACTTGGTCCGTCGCAAGTGGTAGTCGCCATTCCACATGTAACTGCTCTTAAACTTCGACCACTGTATCTCCTTCAGATCAAGGCCCCATATCACCGGTGCCATCCCGACTTTAAACTGTGGCGAACGCTGCAAAGATGATGTCTATAAGATGTTTCCCTGAGAAATGTTCCGTGGCGGAGCAGACCTGTCTCTTTATTCGGTGTATGAGAGAAATGCTCGAGTGTAGAACTTTGGTGGACTGATGATAAGAGAAGACAAGACGAAAACTCTATGAAAACAAACCACCCTATATCTCCTTCCTTACCTTGATCATGACGTTCGGATGTTCACGGCGGCAGCGGCAAGTGCGCGTAGAGGTTTGTAACGGATCTCACACGAACAGCGGCAAGAGCCAGTTAGGGCCGTTGCCGAAACGCGATTTGTGTTCATCTTAGAGGCGAAATAGCAGCGAGAGTCGGATGCTTCGGCCTTCCGGACGAGCAAAGTTTGATGAAAATGAAGTCAGCTATTTGCCTAGCTTGGGCTAAGGCGGGCTAAGGCGAGCTAAGGCGGCGGATGGTCCGGGAAAGTTTTGGTAGGCTCATAGGCTATTTGGGTCGGAGGCGAGGTCATACCGGTATTTGTTCTCAAGAGAATGATAAGCTGCTGAACAACACAAGCGGCAGTAGAGCAGCACGAGGATGATCAGGTACGAAGACAGCTTTGCATCTTGTCAGTTGATTCCAAGAACAATCGTCTGAGCTCTCGAAGTTGGCGACCGGGCAGCCGTTGGAATTTCAGGTCGTTCAGTAGTCCTTGAGTGCTCGAATCTGTCGAGAGCCGATGAGACTGACGCATAGCTGTATAGTCTAGATTAATTAGTCTATTAATGTTTCTCGAGTAGTGTACACGACCATTACGGTCCACCAACGCCTCGCTGAATCGCTCCAAACTCGCTCACGAGTGCGAGATCAGTACTCCTTACTACTCCCGATATCGAGCACCTCGAACACACCGTCCTCTTGTAGCCCCTTCCACTTGAGCGCCTGCTTCAATACCTTCGGCGGCTCCAACACCTCCTCTGAAGTCAGAACCCAAGTGCCCCAATGAATACCCAGCGCTCGCTGACACCTCGTGTCTGTGAAGATGTTCACGCTGTCGTATGGGTTGGCGTGCATAGGACTCATGATGAATCTGGGATCATACGCGCCGATGGGGATCAATCCGAGATCGAACGGACCACGTAGTTCGCCGATCTCTGCGAAGGCTGGACCTAAAAAGATGTGTTAGTGAGTTTCTCGGACATAGAATCGAGCCTAGAAAGGCCACAGAGCGCTGTATAGTGCTTGATCGTGTGTCGGAGAGCCCTGCTGCGCACTTGTTTGACTTACAGTGTGGCAGGTTAGAGTACTTCTCGCTGTAGTCGAATTCGGAAGGAGGAAGCTGTGGGACGGTTCTGTAGCCAGTATCGCCACCGAACCATAGCTTTTTGCCGCCGCTGCTGACGGACCAGCTTGCCCAAAGAGTGCGAGCGCGGTCGAAGGGTGTACGACCACTAGTGTGTTGACATGGCAGGCATCCTATAGTGGCTGTAATATCGCCATCAGGTTTTGACGGGGTGTCTTCTGTCTTGGGAACGCCTTTGGACGACAGTGAAATCGTCTTTTCCTGCCCTGAAATACATTAGAAGAACCCGTCAGTATGCCAGTTGGTTATGATGAAGAGCTCCGCCTAAGAGCGTACTCACACCAATCCATCTCTGTGCAATCGGAAATTCCGAGCTTGTTGAACCTAATGCAGTGGATAGAAGGGTTAGCAAAGGTCTCGGACCTGCGGGTGAGACGAGGAAGGCCTCAAAGCGCTGTTCAGTGCTTGATGCTATCTCGGAGAACATTGACGTACCAGACCTTGTTGCCGAGTGGGACGAAGAAGTGGACGTTCGGAAACTTCGCCTTGAGCCGCAGTATCGTGGGATGAGATAAATGGTCGTAGTGGCTGTGCGAAATTACCACAGCATCAACGATAGGTATAACCTCGATCTGACATGGCATCTCTGTAAATCGCTTTGGGCCCAGGAAGGTGAAAGGGCTGCATCGATCCGTGAACACCGGGTCAAACAACACCCTAAGGCCGCCGGGAAACTCTACGTGGTAGCAAGCATGACCGAGCCACGTCGCTCGTAGCCTTTCTGTTGCTCGAGTAGGCAGGAAGCTGGGCTTGTGGACTGGTACAGTCGGCGGTTCGGTGTTTGGATCCTTCCACTTTCCTGTCAACCGCATCCAGATGATCTTGCTCACTATTTGTGGCGCGGATTGTTCTGCCCAGGACGGCCATGGGTTCATGAAGCCTTTCCCATTCTGACGGTGGTGTCGCCTGTCTTTGGCTTCTGCAGGCTGCTTCGAGAGGCTCGTGGGGTCGGACACGATGGCATTGAGGACGGCGCCTACGTAGAAGGGTCAGGGATCAGCGCGTGTCTCCATCATTCACGCGTCGAGAGTGTCTCGACGCTGCGCTGGCGCCTCTTGAGAAGCACATAAAGAGATCCGTCCACTTACTCGTCATGCTGGAGGTAAGACGACTTGTTGTATGGAACTGTCGAAGCAATATATTCGCGTGCTGGCTTCTTACCGTTGGATAAAGGGTTTTGGTGAACAATGGAGAAGACAGGCGCATGATAATGAGTGACTGGAATGGAAGGTATACAGCTCGACGGAGAGGAGAGCTTACAGGTCAGCCCGTCGCCGAATGTCTACTGTACGGGCGTAGCACATGAGTGTTGCTGAAGCGAGAGGTCATGCCGTCACGCGTTCGGATTTTGGGGTTTTGTGAAGCCGGGCTCCGCTCGCTACGCGTACATCACCTTCTCCTTCTTCCTCACCTCAACTCACATCGAAGTCGAGTTTCGTGGGCAGCATACGTGACATGGAGGAGGCGGCGCAGCCTTGTGAAGACTCGTCGTCGATTGCAGGCTGCTGATTGAGTGAGTGGTAGTCGAAGGATCACGAGAGACCCCAATACACTACGGCGGCTACATGTTATCACGAATTTGCGCCGACTGTGCTATCGCGAACCGCGAATAGGTAGGGAGCATTAGGCTGGACATCAGAAGTTCTCCTCGAAGTTCCATCTTTGGGGGATCAGACAAGGAGAGGAAGAAGCTCTACCTCATTCGGAGATCAAGATATCTCATTATGCGCTAAACATTATCTGCTACCTCAAACACTCATAACTCCGCGAACACCCAGCTCAGGCCAGCAACAGCGACCACCAGAGCTCCCGCACTCACACCCACTTCCATGGCACCTCCAGTCGCCACCGGCATTCCCGTGGATGTGGTGCTATATGTCATCGTCTTATGATAAGTCGTTGAATCTGGCGGCGACGAGGTGTCCATCACCAGCGCCGGGCCCGTTGTCGTGGAGGTGGTGGGCGTCAGGGCCGGCGCCGTCGTACTGCTGCTCACTGTGCTCGTCTCGGTCGGCTTCGGCGACGCTGCCGGGGCCGCAGGCGTTGCGTTCATTGTAGGTGATTTGCCGCAATATTTCGAGGCGAGCGCTTCCACAGCAGCGCGGTCACTGGGTTGGCACGCTTGTCCAATCGCGGATACTACGCCTGGGAAGATCTTCTCCCTGTTCGCGCAGACGCAGCCGACGTCCATTGCAATGCATCCAGAGTCTCGAAGTGCGGACAGGAGAGCTGGCTCGGCGCATTTAGGCAGTCCACCAAGGGGCTGGGCCTTTGCTATCGTCTTCATGCCGGGGACGACAGTCAGTGCGATAGCCACGAGGGCGAGCGTAGACTTGAGGAAGGTATGCATCGCGTTGATCAAGTGGTTCGAGGCGCGGTTCGAAGCTGGGAAGGCTAGAGGTGGTAGCGACGGTGTTGAAAAAGTACGGTGGTGGTTGAAGAGTGACGAAAACTACTCGTGGAGTAGGTCAACACCATACTTACGCACTCGCTATCGATCGCATCCGTCCATTCCTCGACATTGGACGTCAGTCGAACAGAAGCAGCAGCGATGCTGCTTCACTGAGACGTCTTCGCGAGCGATGAGAGCTGGACGACGAGAACATCAGTATGAACCTAGCAAAAGGACGAATGCGGTATCGATGACATCCGTTGGTCGCGAAACCGCCTGGAATGTGGCTGGTCATAGGACTGGCATGCGCCCAAGAATGCCTTTGTCCCAACCCTCGGTTTCCGCTTGCAGCCACAATCGACCCTCTTGACTCCACCTCCGTACCACACTGGGTCCCTAGAACAAAGACTCAGTCAACGGCATCTACGGCAATGTTCTCATCCCGATGTCTTCCTTACGGGCCGTGGACGGGATATCGACAAGACTTAGACATTGGAAGCGATAGGTACTCAATCAAGGACAGCGCCGGGCTCCCAGCTTAAGCGCGACGGAATCCTTTATCGCATATGCGCCGCCACCATTTCCTTGCCCTTCACATATGAGTACCGCTACACCATGCCACCCCCTCGGCCACAGCACTAACAATGGACTTGGATAGGCCTGAAGCACCAGCCGACACCATCAGCCTCCTCATCGGCGCCGAAGCGAACCGCGGGCGCAGCCGCTCGACTCGACCTAGCCCGCGCGAGGACATGCAGCGCCAGCTCCTTCCGCTCCGGACAGAGCAGTCTGACAGCTCGGATCCTGCATCACCACCGCAAGACAGCCATGCAGACTATGCGGAGCCGAGTCCTGACTTCCTTGCCCGCGTCGGCAGCTACGATCGATTGATGCACGCGCACACAAAGCACCAACTCGACTCGCCCGGTACGGGAACTATACCGACGTACATGAAGACCATGCACGCGCACACGTTGCACCAACTCACCGATCATCGGCGGACGAGTAAGAGTGAGGCTAGCAGTCCGCAACCAGCGGGTAGACATGCGATCTTACCTGGGAAGGTATCTGGCGAGCTGACAACACAGGCATCGGGTGCGCAACCTCCGCTCAATACTCCGGATCAACCAGCGCGGAAGGTGGAACCTGTTCTGCTTGGCATCGATTTTGGGAAGCTGAGGAGAAGGAGTTTGACGACGCCGTATGCAGCGCGGGACTTCGCGGCCGTGGAGTCGAGGGACTTTGCGCCGTCGGCTGTTGGGTGAGGACGAGGACGTTGGTGGTCAGCAAGTTTCCGGTGTAGTAGATAGAGTTGTGGCTTGAGTAGCGGCTTGCTTTGCGCATACTTATACTTGTGTCATATCATAGCAGTCTCATCTTGAAGCTTTCCTGCAATGAAGCATGCACTTCATGCGTCACAGCTCCACTGCCCTCATCATATCGCATGGCGGAGCCCACGTCGTGCGGCTTCTCCTTACTTCCCAGCAACACGATACTCTCAATAACCACCCCAACCTCATACCCAAACACGCCATCCGTCGAGAACTCCCCCTCCTTCGAATACTCGAACTTGATATCAGTGACCCCATCCTGAACCAAGCTCTCCCCATCGTCAACATACAGTGACCCCGTCGCCGTACCGTCCAGCCCAGGCGCCACCAATACGGTGAAGTTCTGCTTCCGTAGCTCAGCCGTGGTATTCGCGCTGTTAACCCGCATGGGGATGATGCTGCCGCCTTTGATATGCGTCGGGATCTGCGTGTACGAGATATCGTTCAACATCGCATGCTCTCCATGCCCACGAACTGGCTCAAGCGTCTCGAAATCGTAGAAGATATCATCCGGCAAGTAGATCTCCACACTCGTGGTATTGTCTTCAAGCACGGGCGAGACGAGAATGCTATCGCCGTAGAAGAACTGAGATTGGATGGCGAAGGTGTTTGCGTCCTCGGGGTAGATGAAAAAGAGTGGGTTTAGTGTCGGAGTGCCGGTTTGGTTCTGTCGGTACATGGATGTGTAGAGGTAGTCGAGGAGGCGGTAGCGGGTGGCGATTGCGCTGCGCGCAGCGTCTGCGACGAGGGGCCAGCGGTAGAACTCTTGGACCAGGGCGCCTTGGACGTCGTGGTTGCGGTAGAAAGGGTTGAAGGCTCCTGCACTGATAGTCAGCATAGCGACTGGAGAGGGGAAGGGAGAGGGGTGTACCGAGCATTGCCCACCGCGAACACAAGTGAACAGTCGTATTGCCATTGAAGCCACATACATCCGAACCAACCATCGGCAGCTGGAAGAACGCTGCGAACTCGACCATTTGCCGTATCGACATACGATAGTCCTCCCAGGTGCTGATGTTGTCGCCGAACCAGTGCCCAACATGCTTGCCTGCGCCAGCGAAGGTAGAGCGAGTAATGATAAACGGTCGCTTCGCTGGTTCTCGTGCGAGCAAGGCGTTCCTCGTCGCTGTCGACATCATCGTGCCATAAAGATTGTGGACGTCAAATTCGACTAGGCCGTTTGCATGAATGATGTTCGTTGGTACCGTCTGCACGCTCAAATTGCCCCAGGGCCAGTAGTTGCTGATGTTGTAAGCTGGGTAGAGTAATTCTCGGCCTGGAAGTCCCATCGTCGAGCCAGGCTGATCTGCTGTAGCGTCCTGCCGCCTTCCCAACGTGCTGGGGCTACGGCTGTTAGATGCGAGTGCTCGTGGTATGCGGACTGATCGCTTCGAGGACGAGAGACTATCATGAACCTCGTATGGATCATACTGAGTATTGCATCCACCAGTCTCGACTGTCCGATTCTCGCTCTCAAGCTTGTAAGACCCATCAGTGCTGTAGTGGTATAACGCATACTGATAGTTGATCGTCGAGTGCGCAGGCAGTTGCACCGTCAAGTTCCAAACTGGCGGATTCGTCTCATAGGGCCAAAGCTGCGGCGCATCATGCGGCTCACCCTTCCCAATCGAAAACGCATCTCCAAGTAACAACAGCTGATCTTTTGTAGAATTGACGTCAGCCTCGACATTGAAGGTCACATACGCAACACAACCTGGCTGAAAGTCCTCCGGAAACCCCGTTATATCGTACGGCGAGTATATCCTTGCCGGAGGTGGGCGTGGAGGATCGTTGTTGTGGATCGAGAAGCCCTCAGGACTTGGATCGCAGGTCTCATCGCAGAAGTTGCTGGGTTCGTTCATGTCGATCCAGATACCTGAGACATCGACTCCGGTGTCCGCGTTGAGAAATGAGGCGAACTGGCTAGTCCAGTAGTCCTGAGTATTTGGCGCAAACCAGTCCGGGAACACGGAAGGACCGGCCCAGACGACACCAGTGTAGACATCGTTCTTCGCTTGCAGGAAGGCGTCTACGCCTTGTCCAGCCTCGAACGGTTCGTAGGGATATCGTGCAACAGCTGGGTCGACCATCATGATGTAGTGCTTTTGGCGCGCGTGCAGAGTGTCGACCATTTGTTGCAATTTGTCCAGCGGGAAGCGTTGTGGGTCTAGAGATAGCGTTCTGCGATAGTCCATGTAGTCAATGTCGGTCCACATCACCTCAAGTGGGATATTAGCAGCGCTGTAGTTCGCAACCACGCCCGCCACCTCCCAGATATCCTGCATACCATACCGGCACTGATGGAACCCAAATCCCCACCAAGGCATCAAAGCAGGATAACCAATGAGCTCAGCATACTGCATAGATGTCTCCTTGGGCGTCTCCCCGTTCATGAAGTAGAAGTCCAGAACACCGCCAAGCAAATCGTACTCCACGTATTGCCCAGTCTCGGCATCCTCGTCGATGATAACTTTGGCGCCATTGCTGTTCATCAAGAAGACTGCGTGTGTACCGTTGGCTCCGCGGTGATCATACATGACGTTGTGCACACCGTAAAGATTCGTCTTCTTCGGCATGAACGGCTCCCCGGCGCTCCAGAAGGTACGGGAGTAGTTCGTCGTTGGGAGACGTAAGGAGTCCGCATCTTCACCCAGGCCGTAGAGATTGGGATCCGAGGGCAGTTTGGTGCGGAGTCGGAGGTATTCAGACTCGAAGATGAGTGCGGAGCCAGAAGTGTCGAAGAGGACTTCGCCAGTTGAAGTGCGGCTGACGGTAAAGGAGAACGGAGACTCGGTCAGGTTTAAGGTCATGTCACTGCCGCGGTCGACGAAGTTGCTTGGTGGGCGAGGGACGACATAGTCCGGTATCTGGTATACTCGTTCCTCGGCATCATAGATCTTGACGTGCAACCGCTGTGCTGCTTGCCGTTAGCATGCTACTGCACCGGGAGAATAGGGGTAGGTACTGGTCTGATACTCGACCAAAAGACGCAAGTCTCGCAGATCGGTGCCATAAGCATTGCATGGCTCTCCTGCGAGCTTTAGGTCTGCGGTCACCTCCCCTGTGCCATACTGCACGTTCGAAGCGGTATATCCGGGACAGTCATCAGCAGACTGAGAGCTGCATAGTGGAAGCAGCAATGCCAGAAAGAATAGAGGTTTGCTCTGGGTGGCCCTCATGTTCACTGGCTAGGAAACAAGACAGACAAGCTCATGTGTAGAAAGCTTGATCAAGTCTCTCTACACTTAAGTACCTACCTTGCCTTGGTGTTCAGCTCAAGCATGTTGTCGTGACTCTCCACAATCTCCACAATGTAACACGAGTTGGGGGCACAGCGGGGTTTCCTGGGGTCGCAGGTGATCATCATTGCCTTGTCGAGAACCTCTAGCCTTTGCGAGAGCGAAAACTAGGCAAGTTGAATCATGTGGCCATGTGGAGGCGCCGCAAGCTAGCAGCAAGTCCGCGATCCTTCGTGATAGCGATCCGCAATGTTCCTCACGGACGGAGAAGCATCCATGTTGGCTTGTGTCGACGAGGATAGGAAGGCGCTTTCCCCCGGATCACATGGGTTTTCTGTGCCTCGCAGCACCAAAAGGCCATCACCGAAGACATGAGGTGAGGTCGAGGTGTTCAAGGAAGAAAGGGAAGGCGGCTGTAAGGTGAAGTGTAGTCTCTTGGAGGAAGCTCGGACCCCAGCGCGTGAAGTAGTCTCGAGATCAATAGCAGAGCTTCACAATTGCCCACCTTCGGAATAATACCTCGTCTCTTCTTACGCTTCTTCCCTTCTGTACAAACACCCAGCCCACCATGTCGCTGTTCGGGGGCAACCCGACTGCAGGCCCAGCAGCGTCCGCAGCTCCAGCAAATGCCAGCGTCTTTGGAAACGGCCTGCTGCTTCACCAGCAAAATCAACAACCGACACATATTGGCCCAAATGGCGCCGCACCACAGCCTGCATACTTCGATGCTCTACTACAGCGAGGTAAGAAGAGGCAGACGGAGGAACGAGTGGGCGCGCTTGGCGACCTTCCACAGCTGCAGCTGGGCCTGCAAGATATTTCGCGAAAGGTGAGGAATCTTGGGCAAGGCGGACCATCGGCGGGTTTGGCAAGGAGCGGGAATGCGAGAGGACACTATCTACTCTCAGCATCAGGCGTGAACACGGGGCAGGCGTTGCGCGATCTCACGGATTTGGCCACTACAAATACCACGACCACACAAGGAGCCACAGAAGCGCTTGCGGCTATCGACCCCACAGGCGTGAAGCAGACGCTCGCGCAGCAACATCAGAATGACTTCCAAAAGATGGTCGATAGCCACGTGCAGAAGGCGCAGGACGACTTCAACAAGATGATTGACGAGAAGCTGCACGGTGTTGATTGGGATGCGCACCGCCAGCGCATATATGAGCATTTCGGTCTGAAGAAGCCGCAGGAGTCGCAGGACCCTTTAGCAAGCACGAATGGTATGGCGAGCAACGCGAGCTTCGGCAAGTCATCGCGCTTCCGGAGCCGATACGGTGCTTCTACCGCAAACAATGCTTTTGACGTGAACATGACCAGGTCAATCATTGGCACACCAGGACCCAACGGCGTTCGCAAGAGCGTGTTCGGTGATGTCGCCGAGAAGATGCCGGTTGAGGGTATGCGACCAGCGCCAGAAGAACGGGGCATGCGCATGAAGCAGGAGAAGTACATCGAGAGGGTGAAGGAGCTGAACGTGGCAAGACTGCAAGAGAAGGCATATCCGCTACTGCACAAGTTTTCGGAAGTCGAAGGCGAGCCATCGAACGACGACACCTCCATGCTGGTCCACGCATACAAAGCGCTTATGAAGATTACTGGTGAGGATGCCAGTATCGAGAATCTCTCCGATCCTGCAGCAGTCAAGGAACGACAATACGCGACTGCTTATCTCGACGAAAACGCGACCTCTGCATCAGCTTCCCGGGTCCGCAAGCGCATCATTGATGGATCGCGCAAGTTCTTGGAGGGCCTGTTCTACACCCAGCTTGAGGCCACTGTGACTAGGAGTCCAAAGGAGGCCAACATAGGTGGAATACCAACAGCGCTCGCCAAAGTCAAAGGCTACGTTCGTGTTAGAGCTTCTCGAAAAGAGCTTGGGCCAGAGCTTGAGAAGCTACAGTCACTGAACGGTGACTACTGCTGGCCCATTATCTTCTACCTTCTTCGATCTGGCCTGTACCAAGAGGCGCTCGACTATTTGGAGGAGAACACTGCAGCTTTCCGCCAAATCGACCGCTCTTTCGTACGCTACCTCCGAGCTTTCGTCAACGGCGATGAGCATCGCCTGCCGCCTGACATGCAGACAGCCATCAACAACGAGTACTCAGCTCGCACGCGTCTGGCACCCGAAGACTCGATAGATCCATACCGTATGGTCTGCTACAAAGTGCTGGGCCGGTGCGAGCTGCCAAAGCGCAACCTGGACGGCATAACGAATGACACGATGGACTGGATCTGGCTGCAATTCGCGCTCGCCAGAGAGTATCACCGTGTGGACGAATTTGCACACGAAGCGTTTGGTCTCGAGGAGCTACGGCAATCGATCAAGGACATCGGGGAGAGATACTTCGGCCCAAGCAGTGATGTCGCCAATGCACCTACGACTCTCTTCTTCATGCAGATACTCGCGGGTATGTTTGAGAAGGCTGTCGCGGATTTATACCCGCACAGCTACGTGTCAGCGGTGCACTTTGCGATTGCTCTGGACTTCTACGGTTTGTTGAGGGTGGCGGATGTCAGCAACAGCGAAGACCTGCTGTCCGAGACCAGCCGACAACAACCTCAAATTGCGTTTGGAAGCATGGTTGGGCTCTACACTCGCGACTTCAGGACTGCAGATGCGACCGCCGCTGTCGACTACCTCACACTGATTTGTCTGAATGGAGATCTGACGGGCGATCTCGGCAAACGCCAACGCGAGCTATGCTACCAAGCCTTGAACGAAACCATACTGGAAACCCGCGAATTCGCTCAACTACTCGGCGACGTCCGCTCCGACGGCCAACGTATCAAAGGTGCCGTTGAGCAGCGCCTCAAGCTCATAGGACTCGACAACGAGCGCGAGTTCCTGAAGAACATCACCATGGTCGCCGCCCGCACAGCAGACGAGCACAGCCGCGTTACCGACGCCGCACTCCTCTTCCACCTTGCAGAAGACTACGACAAAGTGATCCAGGTCGTCTGCGAAGCCGTCTCCCGCGCCTTAACCACCGAGCTAGGCGACCAACCTGCCCGTCTTACCCCTCTCAAACCTCGCAACGAGAGCCAAGATCCTCAACAGAAATCCCAGCCTTCGTCCGAACCGCAAGGCAGTCTCAGCCTCACCTCTGTCGACGATCCCATCGAGCTCGCCCAGGGCATGCTAGACCTCTACAAATCCACCCCAATGTACTACGCCAAGATCCGCGAACCAACCTCAGACGCCTGCTCCATCCTCCTCCAACTCGCGTCCGCGCGCAGCGCCCTCTCCTCCGCCGACTGGGCCGCCACCATCGACTACATCACCGCCTCCCGCCTCCTCCCCACCCGCACCGGCGGCGCTTTGAGCGCTATCCGCGCCCACGCCCAGGCTTTCCATCAGCTCCCGCCTGTTGTGGCGAGGACGGTGGGGCATGCGATGTTGTGGACTGTGATTGCTTGTGCGAATAACGTGGAGAGGTTGAAGCAGGCGGATTTCGAGATGCAGAATAGTGGGGAGGTTATTGGGAGGTGTGTGCAGACTGCGAAGGATGTTATGGTGTTTGCGGGGTTGATACGGTTTAAGCTTCCGGCGAGGGTGTGGGATGGGCTTGTGAGGGCTGGGGGGGAGTTGGGGGCGTATTAGACGTGCTATGAGCAAAGATTGAAGGATGTGGGCTGAGAGAACTGGAGTTTGGAAGATGGGAATTGGAACGAGCACGTTCTCCGTGCGCGCGAGCGTTGAGATGGCCATTGGCTTCTGTAGAAGGGTATACAGCTTGTTGCATCGCGTACGAGATCTTGTGATGATGGTTTGCCGCGCGAGCGTTGCTGCTACTATGCCACGGTATACAACTGTAGATCGATGGCCTGGCAAGCAACCCTTTCACCATTCTCGTTTGCGCTGAATGTGAAAGGATGTCGGTGATTATTCCATGGTATACGAGATCGTGTGCTGATGTTTGTGAGTAGCATTGCTTGGGCGACGGTAATTATGGCATATGGCTTTCTTTCATTCAGAGCAAAGTCAAACATCCGGCAGATCGTTCTGTATATCCCTTCGAGCTCCATATCTAGGAGTAGGTATCCTTCATCCCTCCCACCAGCTCCATCCCTCAACAAGGACATCCCAACTCCTTGCCTCCCCACACCTCATCCGCCATGGCCAACTATCCAGCAGAACTCCCCTACATCGACCGCGACCCCTACACCAAACGCTGGACCCAAGGCGGCGTCCCGAAGCGCAACAGCTTCAAACCTCGCAAGTACTGGGCCCGCCCTGTCGATGGCAAACGCCGCGGCGCCATGGGTCGCCTGAAAGACGCCCTCACCTGGGAAGGCCCCGACGTCTTCGTCGTCCTCAACGGCGACCCCCACACCTTCCACCGCGACCGGCCCCACCGCGCCCAATGGTCCGGCTGGGACGGTCCCTACTGGGACCCGCGATGGTGGGATCGGGCGCTAGGCGAGGATCCGAACATGACGTGGAACCAAGACCGGCATGGTGCCAGACCGGGGCCGTGGGGGGCTCATCAGCCGGGCGTGTACAATTTTCGGACGAGGAAGTATGAAAAGGGCGAGAAGTTGAAGAGGGACATGAACAAGCCCGCGAAGGTGTGGATGGACGCGCAGTGGAGGGAGGGTGCGAGAGATCGTGAGAAGGTGCCGTTGTCGTCGCAGACTGTGGATGGGCAGTGGCATTCGAGGGTGCCGATGTGGAGTGCGGCGTATCCTGGTGGGCGGTGGGGCGATTTCTATTGAGGTTGCGTTGGTGTGCTGGACAAGGGGTTACGGGTTGAGTTCGTGGCTGTTGGGTTGCTGTTCAGGTCGTGCGCTCGTGGCATCCATGACTGCTATCCCAGGCGTTGGCGATCGAGAATAGGCTTTTGTACACTGTATCTATTAGCATAGACAACATCAACCGAGCATTCACCGGATCATACCTTCCCGAATCTCACCAACCCGCTTTGGCCTTACCAAGCTTCACTTCTTACCAACCTCGGCATCCCTCTCTCCTCCCTCCTTACCCCTATCAAGTATCCCCTGCGTTTGCTCAGAAGTCCACTGTTCCCTGAAAGCGCTCATATCGCTCGTCGATGAGATCGCCGCTTTGCGGACATTCGCAAACATTTCAGCCTTGCTTGTCGCTGGTTGAGAGAGCGATGATACGAAAGACGGGATGGTTGATCTTAGGCCATCGATCTACCAAAGCATTAGTACGATCTGAGAGCTGAGCTGGAAGGGGACTGGTACTTGATATTGTAGTTGTTCTAGGTGGAGCAGTGCGGCTTCGAGTTGTGGCGCATCGAGCGTTCTTGAGCCCCCTAGTATAGTTGCAGGATCTTGTGCGGTAGCTTCGGCCATCGTTACATCAGAATCAAGTGATTCACAGACACTCTTGCAGGTCGAGACGATATATGTATAGGTCAGAAGGAAGAGGTGAGGTTGTAACACGCAGTCTTGGCACAGGAGCTTAAGTCGACTGCTGCTACTATTCTTCTTCTTTTTCCTGACGATTGGAAGTAGCAGTACAATACACTGCCCCCAACAGTACACTGTGCAATCCAAAGTCTACGTAGACCTCGCGAGATGCATGTCTCCCTACAGCATACACTCATGAATCCCCCCCGGCCCCTGCTCATTATACCCCGTCCTGGTCATGTAAACATTACTCGCCCCGTTATCCACAATGAATAGCACCTTCGCCGCCACCTGCGCGCCCAGAAAACTCGCCTCGTCATACCCCACCTCCTTCCACTCGGGAAAGTACTCTGGTATCTTCGCCAGCTTGATACTGGTAGGCGTCTGCGCGTGGCTGGAATGCATGTGATGCGTAGCCTGCCCCATAACAGAGCTCGACGGATGGAGTTGCGGGTTCTGCGCCGTAGTCGCCGCGAGCAAGAGGGGGTTCACACCGCCGTGATGAAGTTGTTGTTGGCCGGGGAGTTGGGGCTGCGGGGTATTAGCGCCGGTAGCCATGGGCGTGCTGAGGTTCGACGGGAGCTCGGAGGTAAAGATTGTGGCGGAGGAGGGCGAGATGATGTATTTCCTGTTTAGTGTGTCGAGGAGTGCTTCTTTGAAGCCTATGACTTTCGCGCCGTTGCCGAGGATGACCAGGCTGTCCCAGAGATCGCCTCTCTTGTTGACGTCGCCGCAGCTTTGGATGGTTCGGTGAATGGCGTCCGCCAGTCGGTCGAGGATGCCACCGCTGGCTGCTTGGAAGCGCTCGGTGCCGACTTCGATTTCGCGGCGGAACCCGCCTGTTGGGCCTTTAGCTTCAAGGCCGTCGAGTGCGTCGTCGGCGGGCTTTTCTGAGACAGCGGACTGTGGTTCGGGTGTCTTTTGTCGCTTGTTGGGTCCATCTCCGAGTGCGGTCTGCATATCCGCCATGCCTTGATTCGTCATGCCTGCCTTCTTCATGGCATCACGAAGTGCGAAGTCCTCGTAGATGAATGTGTTCCGCGTGCGTTTGTGGTTTGCGAGTCGTTGCGGTCGCGCAGCGGCTAATATTTGGGCATCGCTGCCCTTCTTCTGTTGCTGCTTTGCGGCCACCTTCTCCTGCTTCTCCCGTTCTTTCTGCGCGAGGTACTCCGTCATGTTCCCTCCCGCAACGATGCTCGCGATATCAAGCACACCTTCATCATCAACCTTCTCGTCGCCAACCTCAGTCCCAGGCCCAGGTCCTCGTGGCAACTCCACCATCGAGCCCTTCCTCTGCCCGGGCGCAGCACCGTCCTGCCCCGTCGAAGCAGCCGCAGCAGGGTTCTCAGCCCCCCCAGCACTCGCCGGCTCATCACCAGGCATATCCACTTCCGGCGGCAGAATCTCACACACTGGGCTTCTCTTTAACTGCTCACAAACATCTCTCGAGAAACCCTTCCTCCCACTCAATAGTTCCACTAACCGCTCCGTCATAGCCTCCCCTCCACACCCCGGCACCGCAAGACCCCGTCCAACATCCTGCAGCATGAAATCCGTAACACAAGTAACATCCGTCTTCTGGTACCCCACATCCACCACCGCAACTGTCGGAAGACCGTAAGCGTAGGAAGTAGCCATGGCCGAATCCATAAGCGCGAAAGCAGGGACTTTGAACTTCTCAAAGAAGAACTGCGTGACTCGTTCGTGATCTTTCAGCGTCCATGCGGGTTGCGATATGAGTAGGATTGGGGTGTGGAAGGGCGGGTTGACGGTGTTGTAGACGTGCGACATGAGGGCGTAGAAGCAGGGCCAGTCGGTGATGCGACCACGTTGGATAGGCCAGATGGCGCCTTCTTCTGATACTCGATCTTCTTCCTGTACACCCACAAATCAGCATATGGCCCAAGTATCAGAAGATCACCCTTTGTCGCGAGATATACGTACCCACTCCTCCTCGTCCACCTTCCTCTCCCCATTCCCGTTCAACCCTCCCTGTCCCTCCACCACCCCCTCACCAATGGTAACCTGCCCTTCTCCATTCTCCTGTGCTGGCTGCACGGGTTGCACTGCTTGCGCCGGCGCCCCCTGCTCCCTCCGCCTAACCTTCACAGCCTCAAACTCGCCCCTCTTCTCCGCGGCAAACATGCGCGACCGCAATCTATATCTCGCGGGCGTGAAAGACTCGGGCAGACCCAGTTGCGCGAGCGTGGTTTGCGAACCTGGGGAGATGATGAGGATCTGGTCATCGCGGAAGGGCGGCATGGTGGGTGGTGGCTACAATGTTATGTGACAAGGCGCGTGTGGTTTGGAGATCGAAACGCGAAAGTTGACGGGGTGGAGGTGAGGGTTAGGCAACCCTAAGGAGTTTTAGGTTACCGGACAACAGATATATTTGGTCACTGAGCACATCAATTGCCAGGGGTACAAATCTGATGAAGACGTCGAGTCTAGGTTGTGGGATGCGATACAGGTATCATACTATAAACATGCGTCATAACTCATACATCCCATCAATTCAAACAGCCTCATGTAGCCCAATAGAACCCAAATGCCCAGCTATGCGCTCAAAGATCCCCCCTTGGCTCTGCAGCCTCTTCACCCCATTGCTTGCATCCACCATACCAGTTCCGCTTTACACATGTCCTCCGTTTAGCGGTTGTTTTGCCGGTCTCCCTTGGCACACTTTCACTAGCCGTCGAAGACGGTGGAGCGGAAGACGTAGCTGTGGTCGATGTGACGTCGTTGCAGCCAAAGAACCCTGGTGTCTTGCACGTACTAGTTGAAGTCGGGAGGCTGGAAGTGGTCGTGACCGTGGGCGCAGGTGAGGCCGTCGTAGACGATGTGGTACTTGATGAGGTAGTGGTGGTCGAATCCTTACATCCGAACCATCCCGGCGTTTCGCAGGTCGTGCTTGAAATCGAATCCGAGCTCGAAGACGATGACGATGACGAACTCGAATCCGAGCTCGAAGTCGTGGTGGTAGTAGACTCGCTAGTCGTCGTAGTCGTCGTGGACGTGGTAGACATACCCGAACTCGTAGTCGTCTCATCCAAACACCCAAACCACCCGGGCGTCAAACACGTCTCCGTCCGAGTCCTCGTCCGCTCCGCCGAACTACTACTCGTCGTACTAGTAATCGGCTCAGTCCCATTACTCTCAAAGAAATTCCAAGCATAGCAGTCCTGGCAATCCGGGTTCGTCGTGCAATTCGCCACCGTATCGTACACCTTCAGCACGTTCTCGATGACGCTGATGATTTTGTGATTGACCACGCTACTCCTCCAGCCAAAGTCGGAGACGGTGTCGTAGGTGCAGGTTTTGCCGGTGTGGCAGTAGCTTTCGAATGCGTAGCCGCCGATTGTGCAGAGGGAGCCCACGGTGCCGCAGCTGCCCATGTAGACTGGATCTGCGGTGTGGCCGAAATGGTGGATGCCGGTGTCTGGGCGAGCTTGGTGGGCTCCGATGCGGTAGCCAGGAGGGGTGGGCAGACCGAGTCGCGATGCCGCCAGAGCGTCCGGGTATGCCTCAAAGGTTATCACAGGCAAGCCGAAGGTAAGCCCGATCAGCGTACTGACCACGCCACCAAGCGAGTGCCCGGAGAACCAGACATCTGCGTTTGGGTACCTCTCGGTAACGTTATGGTACAAATCCTTGGCAGCCCAATAGTAGTGGCTCTTCTTATTCAGCGCCTGCCTCACACAAGTCGAATTGCAAGTATATCCATCGCCTTTGCAATCGCAGACCTGCTTCCACGTCCAGTGCCCGCCTTGACCGCAACAGCAGGAGGCGAAGAGGTTGTCGTTCAGCTTGTCGTTTCCAGTCGTGTCTGCACCGTCAAAGACAGCCATGGTTGTGCCTTTTAGTCCGATGACGATGGTGCGGTTTGATTCGTCTGCGAAGACGTGACCTCGTAGACCGTCTTGTTGCCAGCCGAAGTCGTCGGTATAGTTGAAACCGCCCTTTACAGGCTCCCAACTGGGACCGAATGGTTCTTCGGTGTAAGCGTTGTAGGCCATCTTGGCGAAGGTGATGACGGTGGATCTGTCTGTGACGTTTGGCCCGGGTATCTCGTCATCCGACCATGCTGAAGCAGGAAGAGACATGGCGTGCCCATAATCACCGGCATAGTTCAACAGCCGGTCGATAGTGCTTCGATCCCGATCGACCATGCGCTGCATGTTAGTACTCATCGCTCTTGCGTGCAGTCTGTTGTCTGCTGGCAGCTTCGTTTCGCCATCATCGGCTGTGACGTAGAGTTGAGCATTCTTGGGGATGTCCTTGTATCGGTGGAGGTTGGGATAGTCGTGGGTTCCGTGGTGGTAGATGTGTCTGAGCGTAAACACCTTCTCGCCCAGGTCCTTCGGCTGTCTGCTTTGCCCTTCCTCTGGCCGTAGACCGGGTGGCAATACTAGGAATGGATCCTCTGAGCCAGTCTTCGCCGCTTCGATGTGCCCGCTGAAGGCAACAAGCAACAGCAGGCACGCGAGCAGCAGCACGTTATCGATGCGAGGCATAGCTGTGCTCCTGTTCTCGCGGGCGAGGAGGGAGTTGATGAAGCATCGCATAGGAGTCGTGGGCGTGTTGTTTACCGCGTGACGAAGAAGAGTAGGCTAAGAGAACGAGTGGCCATGAGGGTGCGGCTCTGGTTGCTTGTTGCTTGCATGACGTCTGGATCCCGACTAAAACAACGGCCCGGGACGATCGACGATCAGCCGAAGGGTGGAGATCCCTGTCCGGTCTCGAACGGGGCCAACATATGACTTGTGCTTGGAGACAAGACCTCACCAGGCCAACATGTGATCGCACACTGGAGACTGAATCAGATGACTTGAGCTGGCTCTTGTCATTGTCCACTCGCTTTGTAGGGTCCTCCTTTTCGGCATAGCATCTGGCCCTTGTAACAACATCAGCCTCATCCGGAGCTTGCGGAAGGAATATGTCCACGTAAGCCTCCGATAGATATACCAGGCACCACTAGTCACCAGGAAGCTCTCAAGACTGCGGAGATATACCAGCTTGTAGATCAGACATCATGGCGAGCTCACCAAGAAAAGCTTCAGCACCCGAACGACCCAACCTCAACTCCACCAACTCGTTTCCTCGCATGGACCAAGGGCCTACGTCACCTCGGAAACGAGCAACTACGCTACAAAGTCATGGCATACCAGCGGTACCGGAGGCGCGTTACGAAGGGAGCTCGCCAGAGATTGTCGGCAAGAAGCCGATCACAGACGTGTTTGAGAACAATGAAGACGAGGAAGAAGGGCAGCCGTCGGGTTCTGGCACACCAGCCCTGAAGCTCCCGAATGCCTTCGGTGAGCTGCCTGTAGAGATCAGAAGCTTGACGGAGCGCTTCATTGAGTCGCTATCTGCCAAAGTCCACCCGACGCCACTCACCGCAGACGCTCTGTCAGATCTTTTTCAGGACTTCTACGATCGAGCTGCTGCTTCTATCGCTACGCACATAGCTTCACTATCTTCTCGTATTGGTCGCGAGAAGTCTTCAACGCCTCCTACCAATGCGAAAGCATCGCTGAAAGGACGATCGAGAGCTGGATCTGGTGCAAAGCGAATGGAAAGCTCACCGAGCAACAGCGGTGGAGAGATGCTCACGGCTTCGGAAGTTGCAGACAGAAGGAAAGCACGGCGATTACTGGATCTCAAGAGACTGGCATTGGAAGAAGCGGTGGAGAAGTCGGTCTGCGAGAAAGTGTACGCCCGAATATACAAGCACAGAAGCTCGGACGACGATGCTCGAGATGAGAAGCTTCGTTCGAGGACAGCAGCGCTTGCACTCGTTGGCATTGGCTTGAAGGAGCTACACGTCGACGTTCCTGACAACAAAGAAGTACGCAAGGCTACTGAAGAGAATGAGGACGAGATACATCGTTCATTGGCACCTGCGAGAGAGGCGCTGCAGCGTATGGACGACGAACATTATCCGCTCGGCAAGCTTCAACATCTGACTGATGCGCACAAAAGCATTGTCGAGACGCTGTCGCAGCTGTTTCCGTCATCTTCGTCGGCGGACGAGATTCTGCCCACGCTGATTTACACCCTCATCACCTCACCACCCGAAGGCATCAACATTGTCAGCAACCTCAACTTCATCCAGCGCTTCCGAACGGCGAGCAAAGTTGATGGCGAAGCTGCATACTGTCTCGTCAATCTAGAGGCTGCGATCTCCTTTCTAGAGACAGTCGATCTATCCTCCCTCCGCGCGGACGAACTTCCTGAAGGTCCACCAAAGTCCGGATCCAATCCATCCACTCCAACGATAGAGAAGACGCTGGCATTTCCTGACCAGGCCGTCCCGGTCAAAGCTGCGGATACCGGCATTTCACAAGTCACAGTCTCATCCTCAGACAAGAGCAGCAGCCCAACTGAGGCCGTCAAAGCCCTCCCATCGGCCCCTCGCACACCGTTAAACAACACAGCTCTTCTCCAACAACAACGGCGCATCTCCGCCCTCGTCAAAACGCAAACCGACCGCATCGAGGCTGGCAGGAATGAATTGCTCGACACAGCCGACAAGATCTACGATTCCGTTCATGGCACGTTGGAGAACAGCCTTCAATTCGTCTTCGGCCGCTTCAAAGACCGCACATCCGGCGGCTCGCCCCTCCCCAAGACGCTCGAAGACGCCCGTAAGCTCGTCAGCTCACCCCACCCGGGCGACAAAGATGAAGACGATAGCCTCAACTTTAGCGGGCGGAGCAGCCCTGCGCTCGACGATCCGTTGAAGTCGAGGAACGACGCGAAGATGCTTGAACTTCTCGGCGGCCGTCGCCAACAACCGTTGCGAGACAGGAGCGTGGATAGTGCAAGGAGTGGTGGGAGTGGGAAGCACGTCGCTTTTACCTCTGGCGGAGATAAGCCAAAGGAGGTGTTGACGCAGACGCCTTCGGCGAATTTGTTCGCGACGATCAATACTATCAACCCGCTCAACCGCTTTAACGTCAACGTCCCCGGTTTCGGGCGGTTCGGCGGACGGTCGGGGAGTCTGCCAGCACCGGCGCCGGGTCAGCCATCGCCTGGGTTGGAGAAGGGTGATAAGCTGGCGGATATTGTTGAGAGTCCGAGGGCGAACGGGAGTGATTCTGCTTTGCCCAGAGCGCGGGCAGGACAGGGTGATAGCAATAGTGATACCGACGGTCTGAACGCACGCGAGGCGCTTGCAGAGCTACGCAGGCTCAAGCCGCCAAGGAAGAGGTTCCTGGAGGTGTCTGGGGCAGGCGAGTTGCGGTTGTCGGAGGTGGAGGAGTTGTTGGCGGAGTATCGACGGTTGGCTAAGGCTATTGGGGAGGCCATAGCATCTTAAGCCATGGGACAACACCAATCCAGCGAAATACTCCGTTCACGTCTCCGCCCTCTCCTCTTTGAGCTTCGCATCCTTCCTCGCCGGCCTATCCCCGAAGATCGTTGTCCCCACCCGAACTTCGTCGCTGCCTTGCCCGATCGCTGCTTCGAAGTCTGAGCTCATGCCCATGCTTAGCTCCAACTCCTCTTTCTCCACACCCAGTGCCTCTGCGACTTTATCCCGAGTTGAGCGTAAAGCAACGAAATCTTCATTCACTCCATCCGGCCCACTAGCTTCCTGACTCCGCGCAATAGCTCCGATAGTCATCAATCCCGCTAATTGCAGGTGCGCGCACTTCTCCCGCACATGTTTGCACAACTCCACCGCCTCGCTGAGCTCGACGCCGCTTTTGCTCTCCTCCCCGGAGGTGTTTACTTGCACCAGCACCCTCAAATTTCCCACCCCCTCCGAGCTTTGCGAGGCCAATCGTTCGGCCAACGCAGCCCGCCCCTTCTCCAACGCATCAGCTTTTTTAGCGGTGTCGACACTGCTCACACAGTACAGGTTCGCGACTTGCTCGGCGAGCGGTTTGCACTTGTTGGTTTGCAGGGCGCCGATCATGTGCCAGCGGATTGAACAGGGCAGGAGGTGGGATTTTTCGGTGAGTTCTTGGGCGTAGTTTTCGCCGAAGTCGAGGTGGCCCGGAGAAGAAGAGTGAGACGAGGAGGGGTTGTGGAGGGCGAGGATGTCATTTGCGGGCTTGAGTTTTGAGACGGCTATGAGGCGGACCTGCAGTGCGATGTATCATGTCAGTCTCATTGAAATGAAGTCTACGTGGTTGTAGTGATTGGTTTATCGTACCTTCCGGCCATTGCTCACGGACTGTATTCGCTGTGTTACACGGTTCAGGTTTTCGGCGAGCAATTTGGCACGCTGGGGGTCGATGTGCATGTCTTCGCCGTTCGCTGCTGCTTGCTCCGACATTGTTGTCGGGTCTCATCAATCTTCGGTTGTCGAGTGTTGGTCGACGTCACATGTGATGCTGAGCTTTGATTTTCCCCAGGCTCGGTGCATTGAAGCCCGAGTTGACTGTCAAAGAAAGACCGAGACTCAAACTTTGACTTCCTCCTCCTCCTTGTCAGACCAGTCTATTACAAGGTTCTCCGCAGAAGATCGTCAGGCATAGAGTAGACTGTAGTCGTCCTGGGCCAGCACGATGAGCGCGAGACAACTGCCGTCGACTCCGCATCCAGGTAAGAGACCAAGCACATAAGGTAACCGAGATATCTTCTTTTGAGATTCATCCAATCGACCCTGTCGCGCTATCCTGCTTCAACTTTCATTGCTATCATCAGTCAATCGCTATGGCGCCGACTGTTAAGTCTACGGCTGCGTTGCTCTTTGCCACCCTTGCCAGTCCGGCCAGCGCTGCACAGTACGAGCAATATATCTTGGCTCCTTCTTCTCGTACACTACATCCAGTCTCGGTGTATCAAGTCAATGGCTCCGTCACCAATGCAGCCAGCTTGACCGGCGATGCCGTTGGCAGCGGCGTGTTCCAGGATGTCTCAGCTGTCACCTATGACTTCGGCAAGGTATGCGACTCGCCAGCTTGTCATGGCCTGATGCGTTGCTCATCCTCTTTCTAGAACATAGCTGGACTTGCTTCTCTCCAGATCGGCGACGTCGATGCTGACCAGTACATTGGTATCTCGTTTACAGAGTCTTCGTTGTGGATCTCCAGTGAGGGCTGCGATGCAACAGCAGATGCCGGCATCGACGAAGCACTCTGGTTCCAGGTCGATGGCCCTGGAACGCTTACGCCAGACCGCAAGCACGAACGTGGAGCCTTCAGATATCTTAACGTCTACCACAATACCACTGGTAGTATTGAAGTCCAGCAGATCACTGTTGAGTTCACGTAAGCATTGCCCAATGATACTGCTCTACCATTACTGACCACATCTCCACAGACCCATGCCGCACTGGAGCGATAACAGCCTGCGCGACTATACCGGCTGGTTCCACTCCAACGACGAACTCATCAATCGCATCTGGTACGCCGGAGCCTACACTAACCAGCTCTGCACCATTGACCCAAACTATGGGAGCGCCATCGTCCATCTCGGCGAGATCAATTCCACCCAAGGAGGTCCCAAGTTCGGCCCAGATACGTGGTACAGCAATACGACCATCTCAAACGGCTCCAGTTGCTTGGTAGATGGAGCGAAGCGCGACCGTCTTGTCTGGGCTGGCGATATGGCGTTTGCTGTTCCTGCGGTCACTGTGGCGACTTATGACTTGATCTCGATCGCCAATGCGCTGGACTCGTTGTTCGGACTGCAGAATAAGACAAGTGGCCAGCTACCATATGCTGGTGTTGGATTATTTGATGTATACTCTGCTACATATGTAAGCTGCCCAGAAAATTCTGTTCCAGGCCTACGTACTTTTGTACTGACGTTCAAACAGCATCTCTACTCCCTGATCGGCATAGCAGACTACTACCTCTATTCCGGCGACCTCTCCTACCTTCGCAACAAATGGTCACAATGGAAGCTCGGCCTCACCTTCTCCCTCTCCTTCATCGATGACAGCGGCATGATGAACGTTACCAGCCCATCCGATTGGCTCCGCTTCGGCATGGGCGGCCATAACATCGAGGCTAACTCCATCTTCTACTACACCATAAACCAAGGCATCTCGCTGGGCCGAGCGCTAGGCGAAGACAGCACCCTTCTGGACTCATGGGCCAAGAGCGCTGCAGATATCAAGACATCGGCCAACCGGCTTCTCTGGGACGAATCAGCTGGTCTATACCGCGACAACGAAACCACCACCCTCCACCCTCAGGATGGCAACAGCTGGGCCGTCGTCTCAGGAGTCGCCGACACGGAGGAGAAGATGACGAGCATATCCGCCGGCCTCGCTGCCCGATGGGGACCATACGGCGCCCCAGCTGTTGAAGCCGCGGACGCTGTGTCGCCGTTCATCTCTGGGTTCGAGCTGCAGATGCATTTGTTAGCCGGCAATGCCAGCGCGGCTCTCGATCTCATGAGGCTCCAATGGGGATTCATGCTTAATGATCCGCGCATGACGAACTCGACGTTTATTGAGGGGTATTCGAGTGATGGGAGGTTGCACTATGCGCCTTACACAAATGACCCGCGTATCTCGCATGCGCACGGTTGGGCTACGGGACCGACATCAACCCTGACTTTCTTCTTCAGCGGTATCAAGTTGTTGAGCGCAGGAGGGCAAAAATGGGAGATCTCACCAGTGCTAGGAGATCTGAGGAACGTCGATGCTGGCTTTTCGACTAATCTGGGGTTGTTTTCCTCGCAACTCACCGCCGCGGAGGATGGCTCGGTGGGTAGCCTGGTGTTTACCACACCACCGGGGAGCACGGGAAGTGTGAAGCTTCCCGGGGTCAGTGGGTCGCTGACGAGTACGAATGGGACGTCCGTGTCGCTTGTCGGTGGCATGGCGAGGAACTTGACGGGAGGAACGTGGACTTTGCAGCGCAACTCTGTGGTTCCAGCGCAGGGAGGAGCGGCCGCGAAGGGGTTGTTGTCGCCAGCGTTGGCTTTTGTGGCTGCTGCGCTCGCTTTCCTGCTCTGAAGAACAATACTTCTCGTTACATACACCTCACAAGGAGCGTATCGCCACATCTTACCTACAGAGAGCGCCTCGCCGGGATTGCATACCAGTATGTGTCACAGCTCGCGAGAACCGTGTCTCCGTGCAGGTACTCGAGGTGCCTTGATGCTAGGTGTTGATGAAGGCAAGCCGGCTCATTCTCGTATCTCCACCGTCGGGGGTGTTATTTCCCAAGGCAGCGCGACTGTCCCCGATGAGGCTGCGGCAGGACCCGCCAAGTGATGAGAAGGATTTCATGAGGGAGGCAAGATGAAACAGTCTCTTACGCGGGAAGGATGAGAGTCTGAGGAAAGCACATCTTGTGAGATGATTGACGTGCCTAGTTTTGTTGCTTCTGAGGTCGAAAGAACCCGGGAACCACGTGGGAAGTTTTCCCCAGACGGCCTTCTGTAGCCTTGTCGTATCGGCCCGTATTTGTGACCGAGTCAAGAGGGCTGCATTCATCGCTGAAGATTGTGATTCCTGAGTATTACATGCATGAGGAAAAGGAAGAGGCGTTCGAAGCGATAGCAGTAGTCCCAGAAAGGTGCTGGGCACGCGACTCTGGGTCATTTGGCCACGGACCGACCGGTGGCTGCAGCCACAAACATCTCGACGAACAGTTTGGCATTTCGCTTTCCCCGTCAGTCCTGTCGCGATCTCAGAAGGATGTCTTCCCGAGAGAACAAGTGGACAGCAGGAGAGTACTTTCCTGTTGCTCCTTGTCTCCGACACTCTGCAAGAACTTTCCACGGACTGGAGACGTCACGCTCCGACGATCATAAAAGCAATGCCTCGCCGACTTCTGGAGCGGAGTCGAAGGTACCTTCGAAAATACCTGGATTGGACCATACAGTAGCGTCTCCGAGCATCGTCGACTTGCATTTCGATTGCAAGGACTGCCTAGACCCGGGGACAAAAAGAATAAAAATTGCGCAGCATCGAATGATCGTTGACAAGGAAGAGCCCAGGCGCCCCACTGGCGCCTCCGCACCCCATGTCAGGCAGACCTTCGCCTTGCGCTGCGCGCCCGTTCACAGGCTCGGTTATTTATCTCCAAGTTGTAAGCTTATCTTGAGCCGAGATCATGACAGGCTACACAGCCAGTTGAAGACAGATACTGCCAAGGCACCACTGGCGACACGCGATATCCTGGGAGAGTTCGGCAAGCGTGAAGTTCTAGCCGCAGATCTCTAGCGGAGCTCGGCGCCATGGGAAATCGATCTGGAACGTCTCCGGTGTAATAAGTGGAAGACTGTAAGTCGTGTGCTCTATCTCAACGACACGGAGTATGGCCATGGGAGGGCGATAAGACGCGATAGGTATGTCCAATGGTACCGAATACCCCACCATTTCGATACCCAGTGCCACGCCGTGAGGTTGTCAGAAGGAAGTCAATTTCTGTCAGGGCCTAGACCAGTTCCCACTCCTACCCAAATGAGCTAGATCGCCCTTAGGGTTTCCACCTCACCTCTATCGAGTCCGAGCGCTCTACGCCCACGCTAAGCTATCTCACACTTGCCACGAGATGGGCTGGGGTCTAACGAAGGTTCCACTCCATCGTGTGCAGTAGACGGCGCCATACGCTCGAGCGATGGTATATAGATCTCATGGGTCCCTCCGTCAAGGACTCTTCTCCGGTCACTCCTGTACGGCACTTCCAGGTCACGCGATCGTCCAGCAATCATGGGTGTCTTCGACAATGGCTACAGCTTTGGTTCGGAGAAGAAGGAGGTCGATGAGGGCCATGTAGTTGTTGATGGCATTGACTTCGAGGAGGGTTTCGTCTCAGGTAAAGCACTCTGGTTGGAAATAATGGCTGCGTTTTTGCTAATAATTATCGCGTTCAGAAAACAAGGATGACCTTCAACGGCGGCTGGGTAACAGACAAATCCAGCTGTTGGCCATTGGCGGTACCATTGGTACTGCTCTTTTCGTCTCCATTGGAGGGTAAGCAGCAGCTCGAACTATACCATGTCTTGGAAGCTGGCTGACTCGTATCAACAGTGGCCTGAACAAGGCTGGCCCCGGTGGCTTGTTCCTCGCATACGCCCTCTACTCGATCGTTCTCGGATTGGTGAACAACTGCATCGCGGAGATGACAACACTCTTCCCAGTATCAGGTGGCTTCATCCGTTTGGCTGGCCACTTCGTGGACGACGCACTAGGGGTATATATGACCTACCACAGCACTACAAGGATGCTTGCTGACTAGGAGATGATAGTTCATGGCCGGATGGAACTTCTACATCTACGAAGCCCTTCTGATTCCCTTCGAGATTACAGCCCTATGCACCGTACTCGGCTTTTGGCGCGACGACATTCCTCTCGCTGCGGTAATTGCCTTTGCCATCGTCCTCTACGCCATCTTAAACGTTCTTGCTGTCAAGCTTTACGGAGAGGCCGAATTTTGGCTTTCTGGCGGCAAGGTCATCCTGATCTTCCTGCTATTCATCTTCACGTTCGTTGTGATGGTCGGCGGAAACCCCAAGGGCGATGCATTCGGCTTCCGCTACTGGAACAACCCTGGCGCCTTTGCTCAAACTATGGGCCCTGGCATGCTCGGCAGATTCGAAGGCTTCCTCGGCGGTCTCTGGT
>JAABUW010002568.1_pt1 | contig 27386 bp, 21 predicted proteins | sample 5560081 | NCBI WGS metagenome assembly JAABUW01 (sample SAMN10711882, study PRJNA513363) | rock metagenome | isolation source: Antarctica rocks | place: Antarctica: Victoria Land, Knobhead sud | reverse complement strand
CTTGCTGGATGGCTCCGGGGTCTGCTGGGGTCGTTTCTGGTCCGGCAACAATCGCGTAGATCCGCAGTAGAATTTTTCGCTGTTCTCGTAACTGCAGTGCCGCTGTCGTGTCGTTGAAGGCGTGCTGCGTTGGTGTGCATAGATCACGATGCGTGTGTGGTCGATACTTCGATTTGCTAGCGTGGCCAAACTTTTGGCTTGGCGCGGGCATACCCGTGCTAGCACCAACTCTAAACTCAAACCTATGCTCTGCATCTTCTCGTTCTCCAAGAACAGCCCCCTAGCAAGGCAATAGTACGATGGAGGAAAACGTGGCCAACAGTAAGGGCGATGAGGGTGGCGATAAGGCTGGACGCGTTATAGTGGAGCCCAATAGAGTTGCAAACATCGATCAAGCTACATACATCCAACAACGAGCTACATACGAACATCTGAGACCGCAGAAGAGATAGAGATAGAAAAACAATAACATCCGATCGCACAAAATCATAGACAGACCGGATATACTCACCACAACTCCGGCTGCTGATCGGCAACCGCCACCCACCAACAGATAGAAATGACCTCCAGGTGTCCAGCTATGGGGTACACTGCTCCTTGAGAGAGTGTATGAAGTGAGGGCAATGGGAAGAAGGGTTAGCAGGCCTCTCGGAGATGTTGTTCGAATTCAGAGGCGATACAGCGTCATATAGTGCCTGCTTTGGTTTCGGAGAACCCTTCCACTTGGCGTCCGGGAAAGTGATGAGCCAAGCCTCTCGAACTTCCGATCAAGCTGAAATGGTCTCAGAGCACTGCTTAGCGCTTGATCGTGCTTAGGAGAAGCCTTTCACCTACTGTTTCGACTGACTTTTACGACTAAAAATCGCCTCCAAGTTCCCAGCTTCCAGGACTGCGTTCGGAGAAAGACTGTACGATCTTGATTGGTCCGCCGCTTTCGTTACGCAACGGCGCCCGCCAGTCTTTGAGGCCAGGTTCCAAGTAAGCATCAGACAGTTTGACGTACTTCTCATCGAAAGGCACAATCTCGAGGAGCACAGCAGGCCACTCCGTCATGTCGTGGTATCCTTTGCCACCATGACCTTCCTGGTCCCATTGCTGACGCTCTGCCGACGAGGTTGCATCGCGCGGATGACGCTGCATGGGTTGGAAGATGGTTATCGACTTGATAACTTTGTGGCCGAAGTTCGGCTTGCCCCGAATCAAAGCCCATACTATATCTTGACAGCATTGCATACTGAGAAGCCCATAATATGGCCTAGATGCGGTTAGTACATTCTTCCGCTCGAGGAAGAGTTGTACGTACCAGCTGCCAATCTCGAAGGTCTTACGTATGGCAGGTTGGAAAAGAGTTGTCTCTTCATAATTCCACACCGGGAATTGGCCGGACGGGCATCCTGTTAGATGCAGGCAACGTTGAAGGACGATGATATCCGGGTTGTGCCGGATGTTGACGATTGAAATGTAGTTCAGCCACCAGCGCATGCCCGGGCTATTAAGCTTCATGTAACCTGTGGTTCCGACCAGCCAGCCTTTCGATAGGCCGGTCCCATCGTCATCCCAAGAGTGAATCTTATCCCAAATATTGATGAGGATCTCAGAGAATGGTGTATGCCCAGTCTGTGCAGGTGGCTCCTGTGACATCTTGAACTCTTGGAGCATTTCTGCTGGTGTCTTGCTAGCAACAAGCACGATCACGCCATCGAATGGATTGAAAACAGCCTCGAGCCAGGCATTGGTGGCCTGTGAAGGTGTTAGTCAAGCTTCCAAGCACATGCTGCAGGCTCATACTAGAAGAGTGTCGCCTTTACCCGATCGGTATTGCTTATCTTGTTTCGCGATGATGCGTAAGTTTGGGAGAAAACCAGAGTTGTGTCGAAAGTCTACTGTACGACGGTTCTGGAACGACATCTCAGATGAGGGTGGAGTATCTTTGACGCCGATCGGAAGCGAGTGCAGGACCGAAACAAGGGGATCAAGGCCTCCCTCATTTCTGAAGGGTTCCCAATGTGACACACTCCAGTCAAGTCCCGCACTTCTAAAGCAAGCACGTGTCTCCATGTGGCTCTCAAGCAGGACCTTGTCCCATGGGAGAAGTAGTTGCTCTTGAACCGCGGTCCGAGTAAAACTGACAACTTTGTCCAGCTTATGGTTTTCAATGGGCATCCAGCCCCAACGTTTGGGAGCAGAATGGGACGCATACTTGCCCGTCGCATATCCTTTCGGTACAAAGCCTTTTGGTACAAAGCCTTCCGCCTGTGGGTCCATGGCTAGGAATCCGATAGGTCGTCAGGTAATTTCGTGAACTAGGCGAAGGCTTGACAGGTTATGTGTGAACTGCAAAAGTTAGCGAGACTATAACTGTGTGTGACTGTGGTAGGATATGAGCGGTACTACTAGCCTGAAGTATCAGAGGTGCTTCGGTGAGATGGGCGGCAGTGAAGTAAATCTCCAAAGAAGTGTGCACTGCTTGAGCAATCGTATCAGGCTCCAAGGTGCTGGAGAGTGTGTGGATTAGCAGGAGAATGGTCCAAGGCCAGGACCTGGGAGCACTCCCTAATATACTTTTAGCGAGGCCATAGTTTGCTCTGTTGACTCAGTAGACGTTCTCGACGAAGCAAATGCTTCAAGCAATCGCTTTTGGGGTTTATCTGATTATGACTGGTGAATTTAACCAGCGAGAACGCCCGTACCATCACGAATGACCCCGTAGCTGAATCATAAACAGATCATATGGTGGTTGTGACAAGCAACATTGAGAGATGTTTGTTCATCAGAACGAAGAAGGAACGGAACAAGAAGAGTTAAAGCACTTACAGAAATGGTCGATCAGCTACATACGTCAAAATGATGGGTGGAAGCACCCTCCGAGACGGTATCCAGCACCGAGTGGCGCTCCGAGGCCTCAACAATCTTGATTTCAGCATCGAGACACTTGCTAACCCTTCTACCCTTCACTTGAGGTACAGCCAAGGCAGCAAATGCTTAGGAGGTAGTATTCATGTGGATCGAGTCGGACGGCGAAGATGGGAATGGCCCGGGTGGACCAGAAGGGTCCTTGTTCATCATGATGCCATCTCGATCAGGTTGAGCAACGTGGCCTTGCTGACCTTGCTGACTCGGGTTGAAATCAGCAATCTCCCGAAGCAGCGCAGGCCATTTGACCATGTCGTGGTACCCAGTTGTCCGTACTCCATCTGGCAGGATGGGCTCCGTAGGCCGAAATATGGTTATGGACTCAATGACTTTATGCCCGAATTCCAACTTGCCTTGAACCAATGCCCATAGTATATCCTCGCAGCTTTCCGTGTTGAGCAGCGCATAAAATTGCCAGCTCCCGACTCTGAAGGTCTGCCGTACGTATGGAGGGCCGCTCCATGTAGGCATGTCTTTCCCACCAAGCTGCTGTCCCGGCAGCGTTCTCGACTGTAGACAACGTAGCATGATTCTTATATCCAATTGGTTACGCACACCTGTGATGAAAACGTAGTTCAACCATTGACGCATGGACCCGAATTTGGTGGGTTTCATGCCTTGTGGGTTCAACCCGGCCCATAGCGCAGGGTTGAGGGGCCCTACAGCACGAAGGGTAACGGGGTCAGCAAGCATCTCAGTCCTATCGAAGAGTTCAAAAGGTCTCGGAGCACGACATAGGCTCATAAAGCTCGATCGTATCTCAGAGAATCCTTTTATGTTCTACCCAACAGTGCTTACCAGGGCTTTTCAGCGAATGAATACCTGACCAGATATATTTGATGATGTCCGAGAAAGGCGTTTGTCCTATTTGCGGCAGTGGAATCTGCTGAGCGCCGGCTGCCTCTATCATCTCAGCTGGAGTCATACCTAAAGTGAAGTTCAGAAGGTTAGCAAGTGTCTCGGAGCTGTGGGCGAGTGGTGGAAGGTCTCAAAGCGCCGCACAGCGCTTTATGCTGTGTCGAGAACCACTTCACCAGTCAGTTGACATACGCGCAAGGAGTACTATCACTCCGTCGAAAGGATTGTACGTAGCCTCGATCCATGCCTGTATAACAGAAGGTCAAAAAGGTCAGCAAGTGTCTCAGCCATTTCAAGGAGGGCAAATGGTCTCAAAGCGCAACACACACTCCGATCGTGTCTCGGAGAACCCTTTACTCATCAATCCATACCCGCGTTGCCGCAACAGAAGGACTTTGACTGGTTCGATAGTGGTGGTCTTGGAATGCACAGATGCGCAGATGTGGCCCTGAAAAGCCATTTACACCACTCCCGAGCGTCCGACGGCGTCTGTACGATGCAGCTGCCGGCGGTTGGTTGATGCCGATCCAGAGCATCGACATTGGGGAAGACAGTGCGGAGAGGTTTCGATCGAGATCGTCCAAAACATGAATGTTCCAATTGTTCCTCGCATTACGTTCATGTGGAGCACACGCTGGGCCGAGGATCCTGGTTTGTTTTACCATATGAGGCTCTGCTTGTATGTCTTTGTCTGTCCTGAGCAGCTGGTCCTGGACGGACCGCCCATAGCGCACGCAGCCCTCCAGGGACTCATCGTTGGGCATTGGGTACCAATCCGGCGATGCCTGCAGAATGGAAGGGTAAAAGGGTTAGCAAGTGTCTCGGACTTCTCGAAGAGTCCAAAAGGTATTAGAGCGCGACATAGGGTCTGATCACATCCCGGGGAAGGAACCTTACTACCCAACAGTACTCACCCAGTCACTGATGTTTGTAGTAGGTGCATACTTCCAAGAATCATAGAGCGGTAGCCCCGGACCCGTACTGGAGCCTTGTGCACTCATGGCTCTCCAAAGAGCGGATTGGTTCGTGGTGGGTTTGAAAGTAAACTTGTGGAAGTGTAATTGATATTTGTTGAATGAGAGGCTTCTGATCGATAAGAAGTATGTGTGAAGGATGTTGTAGAAGCCAGGACTCGAGTGCCCTTGATATACCACGTAACCGCAGACTTGTTTGCTGCATTGATTCGAAAATCATCATCCGGGAAAGAACAAGCATTCATCGTCTGATGCTGTTGAGGTCAGTCTACCATAACAAACAGGCGTGACAGGTGTAAACAATCGAGTCAATCGGTACGCATATTTGGTTTGCTCGTGTCATCGACTGTGTCAGGATTCTGAACCAGGCATACACCCCCCCGAAGCCAGTCTCTGAGCTGCAGAACACCTATCGTAGACAGGAAAAGTTCCGACCGCCAGTACGTCAAACTGGTAGGTGGAAGGTTCTCCGAGACAGCATCAAGCACTATACGACGCTCTGGGACCTTGTAGTCCTCACCTATAGGCCCGAGAGACACTTGCTAGCCCGTCTGCCTATCTGTGTAGGTTTCGTGTGCAGGCAGCGAGTAACTTCTGCCGTCGTGTGAGGAGGTTTTGTATGCAGGCTTGGCGTCGTCGGCCGGCGAATACAGTAGTGGCTCGGGACCGATCCCAGGTTTTCTGTCGCTGGAGACTGGCGTTGTTGTTGTTGTTGTTGTTGTTGTTGTTGTTGTTGTTGTTGTTGTTGTTGTTGTTGTTGTTGTTGTTGTTGTTGTTGTTGTTGCATGAATAGGCGAAATAGGTCTCGCAATCGATCGCAGCTCGGTACTATCAGAAGCCTGGCCGCAAGAGCATAGCAAGCTCTGCCATCCTTCTCCAAGCCGCTGATAGCCTCGGACCCGCACAACCAGATAGCTCTTGTGTGATGGCATTCGTATACGCGTGGGAGAGAACAGGCTCAAGCACCCTCCTTCTTCACCTCCCCCTGTTCGGCACCTGCTGTTGCGTCTTTCAACCTCTGTACTTCTTGCTGGTCATTCTCAGCCTGCGCTAGGAGAGCCTCGATTTTGGCCTCCATATTGTTGAGTTGAGTCTCCAGCGCAGTGGCCGTCCGCTCGCCTTTGGCTAGTTCCTGGAAGGCCTGTGGTCGGATGTCAGTTGGGGGAGCTGCGCCTGGCGACGTTGCTCTTACTGTAGCAAGGTCTGCTTCGCCCGCTCCACTGGCTGTTGCGACGGGCTTTTCGGGGGCCATAGCAACGGTGCGCTTCGCAAAAGCTCGCGATGTATAACAGGTACTCGAAGTTCAGAGGCTGAGTGCTGAAGTGCTGGCGGGAAGTCGGCTCGAATTCGTTCCGCCTCCGACGACAATGATGAATTGATAAGCAGACGAGTTCAAATAAAGTATTTTCGGCGAATTATGGTCTTGGTGACTGGTATATAAGATCGAGGACAATGGCAGACAAGGATCTCAATCGTGTTCAAAACGCAGCTACAACCACTCCCAGCAGATTACCTATGATGACCAAAAAGAGCTGCAAGCCGACCGACACCGATCACACCTTAACTCAACCTGTCACGTCAACAACCGGCCTTCCCACAGACCGGGGTCAGATACCGCAGGACCGTCTCCAATATCTCCAGCAATCCGAATCCCAGCGCAACACCGTTCTATATCTCGGATATGGCTCTAATCTCTCCAAGGAGAAGTTCAGAGGCGATCGAGGCATCAAGCCGCTGTCGCAGGTCAATGTCCAGGTACCGACGCTGCGGTTGACCTTCGACTTGCCCGGTATACCATATGGAGAGCCGTGCTTTGCCAATTCAGGCACTCGAGACCCAGACAAAGATCGTCCTTACAAGTCGGAGAACGAGAAGTCGCCGTTGCTCACAAGAAAGCCAGGCAAGGATCGATACCACAAAGACCGATGGCACAAGGGCCTGATTGGTGTGGTGTATGAAGTGACGCCGGAGGACTATGCGCACATCATAGCAACAGAGGGCGGCGGTGCGGCGTATAAGGATATCACAGTCGACTGCCATCCGCTGCCAGTAGACAACCCCGATGCATCAGTACCTCAAATGCCCACGTTGCCGCCGTTCAAGGCACACACGCTCTTCGCACCAGCAGTACCACCGGGTGAAGCTCCACCAAAAGATGGGACTCGCTTTCAACGGCCGGATATGAGCTATGCGCAGCCGTCGGCGCGGTACCTGAAGTTGATCACAGATGGCGCGAGTGAGTCTGGCCTGCCTTACGAATACCAGGATTATCTGCTCAATATCCGGTCATACACGATCACCACGAGCAAGCAGCGCATTGGTGCGTTCATCTTTACGGCCATCTGGACACCCATCATTTTTGGCATATTCGCGCTGAGCAAGTTGTTAGCCGACAAAAAGGGCCGGGTGCCTTCATGGCTGCGGAATCTGCTCGCTGCAGTGTTCAAAGCTGTTTGGATTGCCTACGATGCCGTGTTCAAGCCCATCTTTGGTGATGGTGAGCGAACGCTGACGGATGGCGGTGGTGATGAAGAGGGTCGTGATGAGAACTATGGAAGTTTGCGGGAGAAACAGCGAGTGCCTGAGAGCAGGACGAAAGATCACATAACACAAGAAGAAGATCTGCTCGTGAGACAGATGGTGTAGATGTAAGTAGACGTGCAATCAGAAAGCTGAGGTGTCGTGCGCCGCCCAGAGCGCTCCTTCCTCGCGGATAGAGACCGGCAACCTAGAATCGACCTCACTTCATCCGCAACTTCCATTCCAATTTCACCCACATTCACATTGCCCTGTTATGCAGCGCAATGGCGACACGAGTCAGGAGTGTACACACTGAGGAAGTACTAAACGTCAGCCAGAACGCAGAGTCGTCACCTCCCGACTTTCGAGACGCGAGGAGCCATTCACGCCTGGACGACAACGACGAGATCATAGAAAACTCCCTCCCAAACGCGACAAAAGCCTACCGAGGAGGTGCCGTCCAGGCTTCTCAGCCACCACGTGCAGACGAAGACGACGACTTGTATGCCGTCAGTCCTCGCGCAAAGAAAGCTGCGAACAGAGGAGGAAAAGCTGCCTCGCGGAACGGCGCTTCAGCTAAGGCAACAGAACGTGCCCCGCGCTCTACACGATCCGTCAAGAAAGAAGTCACCCCTTACGATGCGGCAGCAATGGCACGTGATGCGATGAAGCAGCTCGCTGAGAGAGGCGCTGTGGTCCATGTCGAGATTGGAGGGAGTCAATTGCAGCAGCTGACACAGTCGAGTGCGTGTAAGTGCGCGACTGTACGCGTCCTTGATTTTGCTGATGTGATCCAGACCAGATGCGAGATATTCATCCACGTGGTTCGGGTACCGTCATTCCCAACTCCCAAACACCGCATGACATCAGGCCTGCGGGACAGCCAGCCACGCGACCTACAGCCCGCAAGGCGAACGGTCTGCCTACTCCCGGCATCTCCGGCAATAAGGATACGACGGCTGCAGCTATGACAGGACCGCCGTCGGCTGTCGAGCTTCTCAGAATCAAGCGTGGTCAAGCGACTGCGTCTCCCGCTGTAGCGTCGCAGAACCAGCGCGCGGCAGAAGGACCCTCGAAAATGGACAGTGTAGCTCCAACAGCACGACGTCGCAGCCCGAAGCCACCAACTCGGACCGCAGCAACGAGCGCGAAGTCTATGACTGAAGGTCCGAGCATCAAAGAACCTCGAAAGCATGCTGGCACACAAAATCGCCTGGAGCTTGTTACGGCTACTGGATCTAAGCGGAGTAGAGATCGCCAGACCGCAAGTCCACAAAACACCTTCTTCGGAGGCAAGAAGAAAGCGATTCGGCCTCCATCCTCCGTGAGGTCATTCAAGTCGAGAGATGAGCTGAAAGCTCCTGGGAGGGTGCAGCCAAAACGTGCCGTGAAGCACGAAGACGTCTACGATCTTTCTGTTTCATCTGAAAGCGATACATCACCAGCCCCAAAGAAACCACGAACGACCAAAGCGCAACCAAAGAAGGCCGCTGCTAAAGCTCCAACAGCTCGGACCTCGGCAACAGGAGCGAACGGGCTCACGAAGAAGCAAGCTATGCAGACTACCAAGGCCGCGAATGAAGCTCCAGCTTCAGCCATGCGCAACACTGCGCGAAACAGGATGCAAAAGGCAAGCCCAGAGCGTGCACCCAAAGCTGTAGCCACGCTTCGAAAGCAAAAGGTGAAGAGACCTATTGTGGAAAGCGATGATGATAAGGAGAACGCCGGTGCAGCCGCCGCGGTGCCAGTGCCGGGACATGAAACACTAGAGGACTTCGAGGCTCAAGTGGTTCAGTATGAAGATGATGACTACTATCCTGCTGACGATCGCGACTTCGATGACGTGCGGGCGAAAACAAAAGTGCTGAAAGCGACCACCATCAAGCAGGAGGTAATGGCTACTCAGCTTGGGTCGGTCAAGTCTCGACCAGTCCAGCGTGCGAAGTCTCGATCCGCAGCGCCTGGAGCTTTTCAAGATGATGCCATTGTCATCCCGGATCGCCAATCTTCTTCTTCTGCGGCCATTTCTCCCGAGCGCAGGCGCCCTCAGACGTCGAGGAAACCCGCCGAAACCTCCAAGGCCGACATTGCCGAGACACCTGCCGTACTCAGATCATCGCCACCATTGGGAAATGCACGAACGCCTGCGCCACTTTCTGAGGGCCTTGTTGACCCTGAAACCGCAAAGAAATCGACCATCATCAGCTTCGACAAAGCCGGTCCTCGGAATCAAGGCAAGCTGTCTGCACGTAAGGCAGGTCCCGGCTCAGTCTACACGAATCGCAGTTCGGTTCCACCGGCAGCACTAAGACCCGAAGCCAGTACCCGCGCGAGGCTGCAAGATAGACGCACAGCCCGTCCATCATCTACAGCACCTAGTGCGAGGTCGGGAAGGACGGAGAGATCAGTACCTCCCAAGAACGTTGCCAACGATGTTCCAGACGCTCTCGCAGGCTTTTTCAAGGAAGACAAAGTACTTGATGCACAACAGCCTGCCTCGGGCCGTTCTATTGCGAAAGCCTCCTCCCGTGATCATCGGAAGCAAATTCCACACCAGGAGATCGATGATGATGGCGGCTTCATGCCCATCGAAGATCTCGAAGGCACGACCCTTGTCTCGGATGACCAGCCGGCCAAGAAGACGGCCACAATCCTTCAGCTAACAGCATCACAACAGGCTATGCCACCCCCGCCCACCAAGACGCACCAGTCTAGAGCGCCACGACCTACCAACTCGAAGCCAGCTCACCACGGGCTCGCTTTGCCCCCAATCTCGCCACCAAAGCCTAGCAAGAGCAAGAAAGGCGTTCTTCAGGCTGCTTCGCCCACTGTGCATGCCAAGAGAAAGGTGGTTTCTCCGAGCGTGGGAGAACCATCTCCAAAGCGTTTACAGACGGCGCCTAGGCCAGAGGCGCTGGGAGAGGGTATGCTGCAGAAAAGAATCACCATCATCGAGCCTTCGATCTTCACACGATCTGCGACAATCGAAGAGAGCAGTATAGCGGCCGAACCAAGCAAGAGAGTACCACGAAAGCCAAGCCGGCATGCCTCCTATGGCTCGCAGAGCGTAGACATCCAGGGCAGTCCGATTCCAGAAGGTATGGTCGTGGACGGCCAGGCCACTGTGCTCGAGATCTACTCGCAGCAGGCCAACATCTCGTCGGATGCTGGATATGCGGATATGGTGATCGCTCGGAAGACGAAAGTCGCCACCAAGCCAGAAGTTGTAGTCGACGCTGCGATGCTGGCGCCACCGTCTGCCCAGCTGCAGCCGATCTCGAGCAATATCAAGCCTCGCCCGGCACCACCAGAAGCACAGTCTCGCGCGATCACCGCCATCGGAAGGACGGAACGTGGACGGCTGATGGTCGAGGACAAAGCTGAGAAGCTACAGACTGATCCGTTCACCAGCTCGTCGGACGCCCCGAATGTACGAACCGGGGTGCCCTCTGTATTCCAGGCGCATCTGCAACGCACCGCCGCCGAGCACGAGCGTGTGCAGACAACACAGCAGCCAGCAGAAGTCGACCCTGACAAGACTCTGGTAGAGGAGCCACAGCACTCTTCTCCGCACGGCGTGAGACGAACCGTTAGCCAGTCGACCGCATCCACATCGGACCATTCCTCTCAAGAGAGTGACACAGGCAATCCACTGACCGATCTGAGCACCTGGCGAAACGCACTACTGCCTCACCAGATGAACCTCTTCGACGAGATCGTCAACATCGCACATCGAGTGGTTCAACACCTAGTCGACCAAGAGACTGCAGCCACAGATATCGTGGAAGACTATCAGCGTCGTGGCGTCCAGCTTATCGAACAGATGGAGCGTAGTCATGCGGCGCAGCAGCAGAAGTATATCGCTGCGCTGGCGGAGAAGAAGAAGCGTTTGCGCAAGGAGCTGGCCGAGTGCAGCCGGAATTTGAATGATGGCTACGAGCAAGCTGTCACGGTGAAGCGTCAGCGTAGCAAACGTGCAACGGGGAAGAGTGATGGTGTTGAGAAGGTGCAGGATGTACTTGCGCAGTATTGCTGATCGAAGCATGAATATGAGAGGGATGAAGTAATGTCGGGTGGATCTTGGAAGCAGGAATTTATGCTACATTTGCTATTGTGGACAACTTATTGTCGTTATGGGGGTATCGCTGGCCATAGCTTGATCACGCTCACATACTGCTAATCAACCTGAATCTACGTACTCGGACTCCGAAAGCAGGACCCGTCCATAACACGACTGGCCATGTGCTTGAGCTTATCTTAAAGACAATCGAAAGCTCTCTACAGTAGGTGCCGGGGGTGTGTCATTGCCAGACTCGCTGTTCTGCTCAGACCCAGGACTCGCCGATCCTTGTGATCGAGCAGAGTCAGCTGGCGACTTCTCCGCAGACCGTAGGGCCCGGCTAGCGGTCGAGTGGGTCTGAGAGTATATGGAGCCAGTGATTGGAGCTTCGGCGGGCGAGTACAAAATTCCGTTGTACTTGCTGGCGGTACTGCGACCGGATTGAGGACTGTTATCGTAACTGCTGCCCCTTCGATCAGTCCGGTGACGACCCGACGACGAGGTAGGTCGTGTAGAGCCGCCCTCCAGCTTTTTAAGCGCTGCGTCGGTGCTGCGCTTTTTAGTGGTTTCCGTTGCCAGACTGTCGCGGCGGTTGTGGGCATGGGTCATCTTCAGCATCAGCGCTCTTAGTGGCTCTCCTTCGAGTAGAGCATAGACTTTCTTATCTTCCACCAGCTCCGCGGCGAACTTGACCGCCACATCCAACACCATCTCCGTGAGTCCTTCAAGCCTGCCCGCGACCGTGGCTACGAGAGCTTTAGCGAGCAATTCTCCATGTCCCTTCGGCCACTCGGATAAGGCGGCGCAAAATTTGCGCTTCGCTTCGATGCAGAGGTCGGGGAGTTGATACTCCATCGCCAAAGTGTAAATGGCGACCAGGATCGCTAGTGACGGTATGTCAGGACCATTGATGGCGGTAGTGGCGTACTTCGGTACATCCAACATGCCTGTGTAAAAGTACGCCAGTAACGAGCGTAACGCGTCGTGGTTTGCTGGGCTCAAGTCGATTGTGTAGGCTCCCTTAGAGCCGGTTGTGAATTTATGCCTCACCATGTCGTTGAGGTATGGCGATTGCTGCGCCAGGATGCACCGGTGGACCGGGAAGACATAGGAGCCGGTTGTGATTGTTAGGTCTGTGAGGGAGGAGGTACGCCAGAGTTCGCTGAGGGTGTGACAGAGGCGAGCGTGGCCAGAAGAGTGGGTGATGATAGGTTCGGGGCGGGATGTTGAGGGCGGAGTTGGAAGTGGCGTGCGGATGGTGCTGGACCTGCTGGCGTTTGAGGCGGTGGGCGAGCGAGCGCTATGTGATGAGCTGCCTGCGCTGTGTTGTGACCTTGCGCTAAGTGGTGGGCCAGTGTTTTGTCGTGAGCCTACGCTATGTAGTGTGCCTATGCTGTGTGGCGAGCCTGTGATGGGTGGTGACTCTGCGATATGTGGCGAGCGTGCGCTGTGTGGCGAGCGTGCGCTGTGTGGAAAGCTTGCGCCGTGTAGTGAGTCTGTGGGGTGCGGTAAGCATGCGCTGCCCGGCAAGCCTGCGCTATGTGGCAAACCTGCGCTGTGTGATGAGCGGGCGCTACGTTGTGATCCTGCACTGTGGTGTGATTCTGCGCTGCGCGGTGAGCTTGCGCTATGTAGCGAGCCTATGCTGTGTGGCAAGCCTGCGCTTTGTGGGTAATCCGCATCCTGTGGTGAGCCAGTGTAGTGAGCTGAACCTGCGCTGCGTGGTGAGCCCGCACTGTGTTGTGATCCTGCGCTGCGCGGTGAGTTTGCGCTATGTAGCGAACCTAGGCTATGTGGGAACCTTGTATGGTGTGGTGAGCTAGTGTGTTGGGCCGCGCCTGCGCTGTACACAGCATCGTCTCCGGTAACCATCTCAGCTTCTCTACCCGCCTCATCATCTAGCTGCGATCCACTCCCATCTTCACGCTCCAACTCCTCATGCTCAGACCCCTCACCATCACTCCCAACCTTACCCCCAGGACTCCCTCCAGCACCCCCCTCCTCCAACCCCGAAAGCACCCTCCTCGCACTCCCCAAATCTAACCCCTGCACCTCTCCCACCGGCATGAATTCCGCACACCCACATGCACTCTTCGGACTCAAACAGATATGCGGCGCAGGCCGATAGCTCGCTCTATACGCAGCACCAGGTCCGGGTGAGGAGGCTCTGCGTTGCACGGGGGAGAAACCGTGCTCATGCGGAGGGCCCTCATCGTCCAATGTTCGCGCAGCATGCTCATCGTCAGCAACGTCGTCAGTCTCCTGGTGACCCTGCCCTGGCTGCTGGGTGATACGTCGTGGCGCAGCAACCCTTCGTGAAGCGACTCTCGACAGCTCCACCGCCTGCAACGTCGGCTGTTTACTCTTCGACCAGAGTTTGGTTTTCTTCTTCACCTGGTGTTCCACGACATCTGCGCCTTCGGTGCCGTTGCCTAGGTCGTGCTGATCTACTGGGGCTGCGTCGTCGTCGGAATTTTCGGCGTCGTGGTCGTAACCCTCGGGGTCGCGGCTTTCGTCATCAAGGCGTTCGTCACCATGGCCGTCGTCGTTGAGGCGTTCGTCATGGTGCCTTTCCTCATCGTGGTCGCCGTCATCGTAGACTTCGCCATTAAGATCTTGGCCATTATGGCCTTCGTCATCATAGCCTTCGCTGTCGCCACCCTCGCCGCCGTATGCTTCGTTGCCCTCTTCAGCAGGACTGTTACTGTGCTCAGACACAGGGCTCAGTTGACTCCACATCTTCGACCTTTGAGAAGGGCGCTGCGAATTGATCGATGATGCTCGGCGGAGGCTATCGGTGCGCCCGACTTGTGCAGGGGTCTGCCCACCATCCAGAGGAGTTTGAGGGTTAGCGTACATATCCACAATACTCTCCACCCTCGACGACCTCGCCTGCCGGTCGTTCTGCGTTCCCACAGACGTTCTCTGCGACTCGGTCTCGTCTTCGAGGACTCCACCTCGCAAACCTGCGCTCCCCTGATAAGTAATTGGGTCGATATGATGCCCTCCGCGTAGTAAGGGGGTGGGTGTGCGCGTGAAGGAGAATGCTGAGGTTGGTTCGTCGTCTTCTGCGGTAGGGTTGTTGGTGTGGGTTGGAGTTGTTCGTTTGGAGTGGGCAGAGTCGGCTGCGGTGTTCTTTTCGGTGGTGGTGGTGGTGGTGGTGTGTGTGTCGGTCTGATTCGATCGCAGCGAGCCAGTGTGGTCGATGAGGTCGTCTAGGGTCTTCGCCCTTGGTCGGGGTTGAGAGCTCTGACGAGAGCTGTTGGTTGGAGCAGTAGTCAGGGTGCTGGACCTCGAGCGTGAGCCTCGAGGAGCAGGTACACAGCCGCCGAACATAGTCGTGATTTGGTTGCTTAGAGTTGTCCAAGAGGTTGGTCTCGCGGGCATGTACACAGTCCTGGGATCTGGAAGCTAGATAGGTGTCTGTGCTCGTCAGCAGAACAGTCACTCAGCAGTAGCAGCATAAAAGTATTGGAGTCCTAGGCGCGAGCAGGACTCGACCCATGGTGAAATGCAGCTCGAAGCAAGTTTGCTCCTACCGGTCAGTCATGATAGTAGAAAGTGTTTGTGCTTTGCTCATCTCTTGACTTCGTAGATCACAAGGTCTTCGGCTACCTTCAGATCATGACCCATTTGTCATTTTCACATGCACGTATCGCTCATGCTCTCATGCCCGCGCCATATGCACAGCACCCCAAAACGCCATCGCTGAAAGCCAGAACCCTGCTGAAACCACACCCGCATCCAGGGCAAGAACTCGTACGCCCAGCAACCCCCTAGTCCGCCGCATGCTCGTTCTCCACCCCGATTCTCGGCGGACTCCGTGACTTCGACTTGCCGTGGTGGCTGCTGGTGTAGGGGCTGCGACTTCGTCTGTAGCAAGACCTTCTCGTCAGCATTTCTTTCCAAATCAGCTGTGAAAAGTATTGAATACTCACGACCGCCTCTTCTCCCCCTCCCGCCTCCTCGCGTCAATAATCCGCAACATCTCCTTCCGCCCCCCGTGCGCATCCACCTCTTTCCCGCGCATACTCATACTCGTCTTCTCGTGCGCCTGCGCCTTAAGCAGTCGCTGGATGAGGAGGTGTTGCATCAGGAGGCACACGTAGACGCCGCAATCCATTCCGTTTTCTTGCTGGGGGGAGTCTTCGAGGTTGATGAAGTTAAGCGGTTTGCCGAGGAGCTGAGATATCCGCGTCGCCACCAATCTCGCTTCAGACACGTTTCCCCCGTTCATAGAGTCGTAATGGAACGCCACGCCATCAATCACACTCACTAATAACAAACTCCAATGGCTTCCTCCTTCCGCTACATCCAGTTGTCTGCAATCATTCACTGGCAAAAAGATATGTGTCGTCTTCCCGAAGTCTGGCAAAGCGGATTTTAGGGAAAGCGGGTCTTGGGTCCGCATCAACAAGAAGGACATGCTTGGCCGTAAGAGGACTATGTGGGCTTTGGGGTAGGCGTGGAGCTTTTCGCGCTCGAGGTATTCTTCCCAGAAGGCGATGGCGTTGTCGGTGAGCCAGTCGGATTTGATGCAGGCGATGTCTTCGTTGGTGAGGCGCACGTCGTGGTAGGAGAGGTAGGCTTCGTCGGGGGCGAGCTGAGAAACATCAGTATATGTGGGACCGAAGGGTGAGGGCGCGGACGCCGGGGGTGAGATGATTCATGGTGGATGGTGTGTAGGGGAAGGATGTGTAGGTGAGTGGTGTGTAAAGGGCGAGGAACTCACGGTATCGCCAAAGTGCTTGCTCACGCGACCGCCGAAAGGATGAAAGCCTGAACTCGAGCCCGAGTGTCGGTGGCTCTTGTTGTCGCGCGACTGCGAGCGGGAGGGCGAGGCTTTGATGAGAGGCATGGTCGATCGTGAATGCTTGGAGAATGTGATGGATTGTGAAGGGCCACACGAGGGGAGTGAAGCGTGATGCGGTAAAGAAGTGATTGAGTGACAGACGCGACCGAGGGTTGGTGATCGTCTGAAGTTTGAACGAGATGACGTACCTGCCTTCCTCGGACCTGGATGGCTCGAACGTTAACTTTGAGCTTAACCACTATATTGCCAACTACACCTCCAACTAACGTATACAGCTACGACCCGATCTGTGTACCACGACCAACATGGCAACCGCCGACCCCATCCCCCCAGCCATCCTCTCCTACGTAACGAACAATATCTACCCAGACGACGAACAGATATCTTCCTCCACTCTCTCCCCAACTTCACTCAGCGAACTTATAGAATCATTGAGGAACGAACAAGAATCCGCCCGAACTTCAATCCGCGCACTCTCCCGCACCACAGCTCCAGACACCGCCTCATGGATCTCCCATGCCAAATCCCTGCAAACCGACATCTTAAAATCCCGCGACCTCGCACGACAGATCATCGCTGAAGCCGAAACGGGACGATCGTTGAAAGATGAAGCAGAAGATCAGAGGCGGAAAGTCGAGCTCTTGGCCCGGGAAGTCCAGTTTAATGAGGGTCTGACGGAGACGTTGGAAAGCGTGCGGAACGCAAACGGCCTGTTGGAAAGGGCAGCGGGGGAGGCAGCTACTGTGGAAGTGAAACGCTCCTTCGAGACTTTGGAGGAAGCTGAAGCTCTCATCGACTCCTTGGACGGTCAGGCAGGATCGCGGACTGTAGATGTACTACGGGAAAAGGTCCAAGGATTGCGAAACGGCATGACCGAAACCACCACCGCGTGCTGGGACGGCCTCATCACCATCAGCGCCGAAGACAAATCCGTCCGACTACGGCGCCACGGCGTCCCGGCCGGACATCCCGACGCCGTATCCGCGGAGCTGGACTTCGATTTGGTGGCCTGGGCTATGCACGCACTTGGGATCTTTGACGCCGCGATCCAGAAGTCGGGGAAGGAAATGGAGAGGGCTGTACTTAGGCCGAGGATGAGTGTGGATGAGGATGGGTTGGTTGGGAGGGTGGAGGTTAGGGGTGGGAGGTTGAGTTGTGAGGGGAAGAGTCGGGATGTTAGTGAGGAGGCTTTGTTTGAGGATTTGAGGAAGATCATCGATTTTCTGAGCGAACATTTACCGGAGAGTGTGGCGGTGCGGCTGTCGGCGGAGCTGGTCCCGATGCTTGCTTCGAGGCTGGAGGGCCAGTGGTTGGAGCCTGCTGTGCCGGTTGAGATGGAAGGGGTTGCGGAGTTTCAGACGCTGCTTGGACATGTGGAGGAGTTTGCGAGTCATATTGAGGGACTGGGGTGGTCGGGCACCAAGCGTCTGCGGCAATGGGTTGAGCAGGTGCCGAGGGCGTGGTTAACGAAGCGGAGGGAGGTTGTGCTTGGGGATGTGAGGAATTTGGTGTTTGAGGGCTTGAGAGAGCGGAAGACGGTGGAGAGAGTGGAGACGAGGGTGGTCAGTAAGGAGGATATGGGTATGGCTGCGGCAGGTGATGAGGACGATTGGGATGAGGCGTGGGAGGAGTCGGAGGAGAACAAGACGCCTGCTCCACCGCCTGTCAGGACGCCGGCGAAAACGGAAAATGAAGATGGAGACGACGACGCCAGTGCCTGGGACGTGGACGACGATGATCCTCTCGCCAAAGAGCCTAACAGCGCCAAACCAGACGACGAAACCGAAGCATGGGGCTGGGGCGACGAAGACTCCAAAGCGCAACCCGCTAGCCCTGTCGCCACTAAAAAGCCACCCCCTCCCGCCTCCACCACCGCCGCCAACGGCACAGATGAGCAACAACAATCCCTCACCCTCCGCGAAACCTTCACCACCACCTCCATCCCCGCCGGCATCCTCGCAATCCTCCAAACCACCATCTCCGACGCCACTACCCTCGCTTCATCCTCCTTCTCCTCCTCCCCGCTCGCGCCAGCCGCTGCCGGACTGTATACGTTGCCCACGTTGGCGTTAGCGATCTACCGCGCCACCGCCCCCACGGCCTACGCCAAGATCGAAGGCGGGGTGGGTAATATGCTTATCTACAACGACGCGCTACATCTCGCCTCGCTGCTTCGAAAGTGGCAGAGCGAGTTGCCAGCGGGTTCGAGCTTAAGGGTTGACGCTGACGTAGAGGCGTTAGAGGTTTTTGCGAAGAGAGCTTATGGGAGCGAGATGGATGCTCAACGAACCATCCTCCTCGATTTGCTTGATGGGGCGCAGGGGTTCGGGAGCTGTACGCAACAGCCTTTTAAGCAGGAGTGTGAGAGCGCGGTGGAGGGGGTTGTGGGGCGGTTGAGGGATGTTCATAAGATTTGGCGAGGGGTGTTGAGTGAAGGCGCGCTGCTGCAGGGTCTTGGGAGTCTGCTTGGTACGGTGACGGGGAAGATGATTACGGAGATTGAAGATCTGGGCGATATTAGCGAGACGGAGAGTCAGGAGCTCAAATCGCTCTGCGACACGGTTTTGTCTGTCCGCGATGTGTTCACACAGCCTGCCGAGCGAAGCGAGGCCGATGGTGGTGGTAGCGAGCAGGGCGAGCCTAGAGGTGAAGGCAGGGATATGTCCTTCGTCTACTGTCCCACGTGGCTGAAATTCCAGTACCTCGCGGAAATTCTAGAGAGTTCGCTGGCGGACATCCGGTGGATGTGGGGGGAGGGGGAGCTGAGTCTGGAGTTTGGGGCTGAGGAGGTGGTGGAGCTTGTGGAGGCGCTTTTTGCGGAGAGTGAACTCAGACGGGGAGCGGTAAGGGAGATTAGGAGGGGGAGGTGAGGGAGGCATGTGGTGGCAGTGAATTTTGGGGACACGCACGAGATTTCAGGAAGTCGCAGTTCGCTGGCGGATGATGCGGATGATGTGTGTCTAGCAATCGAAGCCGAGTGCTGTGATGCGTTGACGGTGGAGCAAACTGCCTGAGATCTGGGCATGTAGCGACATCGTGAGGCCGGAGCTGATACCTTGTGTTGTTTGTGCCTCTGCAGCTGATTCCGTGCCAGCAAACTGAGCCGAGAATGCATACTTCAACACGACCTCGACTTCTTCGATCGATCCTCCTTTTGTATATCGGCATTTACCAATACCGACAACCTCCATCACTGAATCGATCTGGCTGCCAGCATCATTGACACCGACTCAGCTCTTCCCAACGTACAAACCCCAAGAACTGCGGCCCTCTCAAATCTACCGACTCACCAAACCTCGGTCATACCTTAAAATCAACCAACATGAATCCAAACATTCCAAACAACTCCCACAAGCGCTCGAACAGCGGTAGCAACTTCTCTCCGCCGAAGAGGGTTGCTGGTGGATCGTCGTCGTTTCAAGGTAATGCGCAACAAGCCCAACCACACGTGCAGGCCGGATCAAGTGAAAAGGGTAAGGGCCGCGAGCAGAGTCCAATGCGTTCTGCGGCGGAGACGCGGCCGAGATCACGGGCTAGTACGCCACAGGAGCCGTCTCTTACCGCACTCGAGCCAGAGGGGTGGGCGGAATGGTTCGAACGTCAAACTGCCGAGGGCTTTGACTGGACCGCGTACATTCAGGAAACTATGCCGGAAGCTCTGAATCAGCAGCCACGTGCGCGATCAGGTACACCACAGGTACAGTCTGACGAACTCTCCGGGCCGGGCGTACCAAGTCCTGCGATCGAACAATCTTGGATGGTGTTATCTCCAGGGGGAGAGCATTTTCAATCGATTGAGCCGCAAGCACCGGTTGAGAACCAGCATGCAACCGTTGGACCCACCCCATCCCAGCCAGGTATTGATACCGGCCTTTCGCAGCCGAAGGCGGCAGAGTGGAAACCGCCTTTCGAAGCTTTGCTTCAATGGCACATGCACCTGGGTCGTTCACTAATACAAAGAGAAATCGACGACGACAGAAAGACCCTTGAAGCTCGACCCGAATTTTTAGAGCGGAGGGATACGCTTGCTGAACGATGCAGCGCTAAAGATTGGGGTTTTGCATGGGGCGAGAAGATCGAAGTCCGCGAAAGTTTTCAGCCTCTGGCCAATATCCTCGAGCGTCTAGAAGTTGGTACGAAGCCAGGTGCTGCAACAAATCAGACAACGAGTGTCCGCGAGTTCAGGCGCAATGTGTCCGGCTTGCACGGCCCTGGCCCAAATATACGTTTCAATCATTCACATAGACAAAAGCCTTGCGAGCTCCTCGGGAATTTACAAGGGGTAAGCTATTGCGTTGTTCGCCCACTCAAAATTCCAGCTGATATGATATTAGAAGTGCAATTGTGGCGTATCCACCTTAGTCGATATGACGTGCAATGTCCTCGACGGAGTTATCGTGCTGCTGGAAACGATCGCACCTACGTTTGCACATCATGGCCAAGCCAACCCCGGCTATCCTCCAGTGCAGCCCTGTGTAACCGATATCAGCACCATCATTCACAGCCAATGGCAAGAGAACCACGCGATTCAGGCTCCGTCCCTTGTAGGAGGTTTACAAATCGACAATCCTGGGGTACATCTGTGGCAGCATGGTACGGATTATCGCAACTATCCGTACGCCATCAAAGGCCCGGTATCAGTTGGGCCGGAGTGGTCAGATTGGCTGAACTACGTAGTAATATCAGGTGTGAAGGACCAAGCATCTCTGGCGCTTATACTGCACTGCTTGGAAATTCGCGGCGAGGATCCAAAGGAGATACCCAAGTGGGAAGGGCGTCAAACATTCCAGCTTGGTCACTGGTAAGCTGCACACATCGTGCCATAGCACAGATACTAACTCTGTCTACAGGGCTTTCTACGCGCTACTCTCGCTCCCGCGGGTGCAGGACGTGGTCTGGAGTCTCGTAATGTACAAAGACACCTACAGCCACAAGATGGTCAAATCCATCACGATATTTCAGCCAGTTCGAACGGACCCTTCAGATGATGACGAGGGCTACTACCAGACGAGTGACTGGCCAGCTCTACTCCTCGAAATCATCCCTTGGAACGCAAAGAAGCGTGATGCGGCTCGCGAGTTGGAGAAGCTGTGGAGCGTAAGCGATGACACGGCCATTGGCACCCCGCCCAACATCAAGTGCGCTCAGATCGCTTCATAGCTCACAAGGTTAATGATCAGGTGGGAGCTCTGTGCTAGGTAGTATCACTCTTCCCCACCCCTCTGATTTGTTGAACTGCTAAATGGCAATCGAGTGGTGGCAGTATCGGATTTGCGGACTGTAATTGGATGCGTTGTGGCGATACGGGATACTGTATGCTCTGTATGTCTTTCATACTTTCATTCTCATATCCTCCTTCTTCTGAATCCCGATGATCCTTGTGGCATTCGGTGGCTGATATCCTGTGAAGATCACCGATTAGTCTCGGTGTGTGTTCACCAAGCAGCAAACTTGACAACGCTTTTTGCTCTCGGGACTGACTCGGATCTAGCAAACATACTCGTCTCGCAGTATATGTAGGCATCAAGCCGCGGAACTACGCCTCTCTGGCAGCTCTATAGCTACCATCATCACCAGCGAGATCAGTAGCATCAGCTCTAGTATCTCTCGGCATCCTGCCAACCCACAGCACATCCCTAGCACAGACTAATCGAACGACTCAGCCACCCATCATGAATCCGGAGCGGAATCCAAACAAACGCCCAGGCAGCAGTGGCAACGACTCGTCTCCGCCGAAGAGAGTTGCGGGCGGGCTTGCGCTGCCACCCAATCCTCGGAGGTCTGATGATCCGCTGCTGCATATGCGGCAGTCGTTGCAGGGCGGTCTGCAGGCGCAGCCACACGTAGGATCAAGCGATAAAGGCAAGCAACGTGCTCAGATTGCCGCAACTTCTACGCCGAGCACCCAAGCGCCGTCGGGGGCGCCCAGGTCGAGGTCTGGGACGCCACCGGATCAACTGGCTGAAGAAGGTATGCCTGAGGAAGGAATGTACAGTCCGTCGATGGAAAAGTTCGGATATGCTCTCTCTCCTGGTGGAGAGCATCTTATATCAACGAATTCGAATACTTACTTCGGCGAAGTGCAACAGACTCAGACACGACTAGATTTGCCGCAACCTGCGTCCACACTTCCAGAATTCGATTGGAGGCGCCCGATATCCAAGATCACGGACGTGAAACCTATCGATGAGTTCGCAATGATGTGCTACGTAGGCCTAGGCCGAAACGTCATACAACCACCACTGAATCATCTGCCAAGGAGAAACGCAAAAGATCGCGATGCCGCCGATTCGATCTGTGAGCGGAGAAGCGAAGTAGCGAGACAATACAGGAAAGAGACTTCCGCCTGGGAGCTGGTGTGGGGCGATCACATGGAACAGGGTGCCATGTTCAAGCCTCTTACCGTGATATTGGAACGTTTACCAATTGGCTCCATGCATATCCAAAAATTGTATGCAGATCCAACTTTCAACTTACTTGCTTTTCACCGCAAAGTATGCGGCCTACATGGCCCAGGGCCCAACTATCGTTTTCAATTCACAGCGGCACAGATCGGCATGGGCATCGACTCGGTTGAGGTAAGAATCAAAGTAGCGGTGTATCGAGGTTTCTGCTGACATGACTGGCAAAGGCCACCGACCCTCGGAATATTGCACTCGACATGACTTGCAATCCACTTGATGGGGTTATCGTTCTATTGAGGAACGTAGCCCCAAAACCGAAGGCTGACGCAGCAACCAGTTTTGGAGGATACCCATCTGTGGAGAAGCTACGGACACCAGTCGGTACTGCCATTCGCGACGCATGGTGCAACATCTTCGAAGTGGTGCCCGGCCAATGGGGTCCGGAGTCTAAAAACCCAGGACCCTGGCTATGGGAGGGCAAGTGGATAAAGTATAAGTATACCCTTCCCATTGGAAGGTTTGCGACCAACAAGAAAAGCTTTCGCCATTTGAACTACATGATAATCGCCAGCATCAATGATGCTCCCTCAGTAGCAGTCATCCTGCGCTGCCTGAAGTCTCGTGAAAGCGGCACTGGAGAGATACCAGATTGGAAACATCGTGAAACCTTTCAGATCGGACACTGGTATGATCGACCAACCCTCCACCTCTAAAAGACACTAACACTGCTTTCGTTCAGGGCGTTCTATGCACTCTTGTCGCTACCGCGTTCTCAAGACCTAGCATGGAGCTTAGTGGCGATGAATGAGTTCGAGGTTAAAAGAGTCCAGTCCATAACGGTGTTCCGGCCTACACAAGTTGACCACGGATCGTCCTCGAACAAGGGTTACTATGACATGACCGACTGGCCCGCCTTGCTTTTCAACCTTCAGGACAAGCCAATGCAGAAGGTAATGCACGACTTGGTTCCGGAGCTGGTACAGAAGTACTACACAAAGGAATCAGGGTATGTTGATCCATTACCGAACATCCGGTGTGATCCCATCAGCGAGACCTTCAGCGTCCATTGACGAGAAGTGGTCAATGGGTGCGACTTGCCACTGAAGAAGAGCGCACCAAGATCCTGCGTGTAGCCCGGATTGGGTCACGGGGGAGCATGGTAAGCTGTGGGTTTCCAAAGTGAGCATGTGAGTTGCCTATTCTATTCTCTTTACTCCCTGCTCCTAGTGTATCTCGTGAAGTTCCGAAGCTCAAACGATTACGATGAAGAGTGTTCCCAAATACAGACTGCTCCCACTCCTGGTATCGTATCATGTATCATACTGGCGATGATCATATGCTACAGCGAGTCCTTTACCACAACACCGCCGCCTGGTGAACATAAAGTTCTGACAAGATCAAAGGTGGGTCGGGTCAATGGCCGCATGAGCTTATGGTGTATGAGTGACGTGGTGTTTGCAGAGGCTGGAGCAAGCATGAGAAGCCTCGGGGTACGCTGATTATGCAGCAAACTGGGGAGTTGTCACCAGTAATGGCTTGTTCGGTCCATACGTGTTCGGTCCATATGTAATATGGACTGTTTAATTAGTCTATAGTCCATAGTCTATATAGCTTAGTCTATATCTATATAGACTGTCTATATGGACTAGTGTTATTAGCTCTGTTCTCACTAGTCGTAGTATGTAAATTAGTGAAGGAGTAAGAAAAAGGACGTCGTCTGATTGGCTGGCTAAATTTCGGCTAAACGCGGATACACCCGTAATTCACTATACTTCCTCTTTCAACATCTTCTATAGGCTCTATCTCATCTTCTATACGCGACGATACTAGCACTAGACTATCTAGACGCGTAATATAGCGTCTACATTATCTATTCGACCTAATAACTTAATCTCCGTTATATCTATCGTGTCTAATAGGCTAGAAACTAATGCGCTAGCCGCCTCGACTACTACCTCCTCCTACTATATTATTAAGAATAAGAAAGCTCCCTATCTAGTTTAGAGGCACTACTATAAGGCTAGTTACGGTAAGCTACGAGTAAAGGCATTAGGAAAGACTATATAAGCTATATAGTACTATAAACACGCTAGTTGTAAGGATTACAACACCTTAAGCACAATTACTACGTAGAACTACCTTACGTCCTTTTACGACGAATAGTGCGGCTAGCTACTACTCTTATAGACTACGTATAAGATCTAGAGTAATATAGAGTCCTTTATAATACTAGTTAAAGTAGCTCGAAGAGCTAGAGATAATACGCTTATTAAAGACGCCTTAAAGACTATAGCTAATTTAGTTACGGTTAGATAGGCTATATTACGACTTATTGTCTACTACAACCTTCCTCTTTCGTTCGTTAAGTAGCCTAAGACTTATACACTTATTAACGCTATTAATTATTAAGCTATAGGCTATATCTAGTCCTCTTATTAAACTACTACTTCTCGAGTATCTACGACGTTCTAGCTAAGATAGTAGTAGCTACAACGCTAGTTACAATAGGTACTTAGTCTCGTCTACATTATAAGTAATACGTAGCACTTACCGAATAACAAGGAGCTCTAATCTATTACTACTTACTTCGTTAACAACGACGGCAAGCTATAGAAGGCTTTACTCGGTTTACTAGAGCTTACTACTAGCTATAGTAGTATTAAAGTTGTACCTTACGTCCTTTAAGTACTTAAGTAGTATTAGATTAAAGAGTGTATTAGTTACGTTACTACTAATAACGCGACTACTAACGATACGCTATATGTAGCACTTAGTAATTAGCTAAACGACTAGTAGCTAGTTAAGAGAAGACTATAGTATATTAGCTATATAATTAGCCTTATAGTATAGTCCTTCTAGTTTGCTACCTTATAAGAGGCTATAGAGCTTATAAGTTAAGACCTTTTAATAGACGACGAGATAGACGCTCTAGATAGTAAATATAGTTAGATATAATAACTAGCTCTATAGAAGATCCTTTACTTTATAACTACGCTCTACCGTAGTAATAGGCTCTTTAACGACTTTAAGAGGCTTACTAACAAGGCTATCTAGAAGCTAGTTATTACTTAGTAGAATAGCTATTACTCTACCTTTAAAGACGCTATAGAGCTCCGTATTACTTATACTACCTTTATCTTAGACTATAAGTAACTTATCGATTACGAGCTCTCTATAGTCGACTAGTAGCTTGTTAAGTAGATAATCACCTTCTTATAGCTATTTAAATAGGTAACTAAGTAGTATAAAGGTAATTACGTTACGCTTAATAAGGTATAGGTTTATATAGACGTCCTCTGTAGTTACTTTACTAAGGAGCGAGCTAAGTAGACGGCTATACGTAATAAGGCCTTCCTTAAAGTAATTATTATAAGCTAGTATACCTTTAATAAGTACTATAGCTAGATTGATTAGACTAGAGCCTATTTAGCTACAATATTACTTAATCTAACGCTTAAGAAGGGCTATCTTTTAGTAGCGTAGTAACGAGACTAGGTAAAGCCTAGTATTAAACGAGTACGAGCAATTTAGCTAGCTCGTTATAAGAAGGAAGTAACTATAACGTAGTCTATAAACGTTACAGACACTACTAAAGCCCTTACTCCTTACGACGAGTTTATAAGTATAGTTATAACTAAGTAATCTAGTCGTCGTAGCGCTATAACTAATAAGTTTAACTACTTTATTAATAAACTAGCTAAAGCTATTTAAGGTAGTCCTTTGTTATAGTAGTGTTAGCCGTAGTAGCGGTTGTCTTATCTATAGCTATCTTTAATAGCGATAGACGTACTCTCTATACTAGTAATAAGTGCTAAAGATGAGCGTGTATTTAGTAGAACACGGCGGATAATCTTATAGACACGAGCTCGGTTGTCTACGTCGTTAATTAAACGTCTTAAGTACTTGAAACACTAGCAAAAGAGTAGTCTAATAGACGAGCAATTTATTAAGCTAATTAATAGTCAACTAGATGAGCAAATGGATGAAACACCGGACGACGAGACTGACATTTACTTAGAGAGGCTATAACTTCAAAACCAGTCTATATAGACAGGTCCATATCTATATAGACCAATTAGAGCTTAGTCTATATTAGTCCATATCCATATGGACTAATTTAGTCCATACCAGTCCATACGACCAAACAAGCCATTACTGGTTGTCACTGCTGCTGTGGTCACGGATCCGATGCTGACTCGAGCATAGCAAACATTTCAGCGATGCCTACTTAAGGTACGACGAGTTTCTGTCTCTGATCATCCTTTCTAGTAAATCAACCCTACCACAGCTGTTTTCGAAGCTTGCCCCTCCACGGCACATCTGCGACACACGGCCTTACCTTTGACTCCAATCGTACACCCGATCGTTCATCATGAGTTCAGACAGACCCTCAAGCAGTAAGAACACCCGTGCGTCGCGAGGGCGAGGTGCAAGTGCCCCTCGAGGTCTTGCGCTGCCGCCCCGCTCAGCAATGTCCAATAATCCACCACCTCAGACATCCACCCCGACTTCTTTCCAAAGCGAAGCACCCGTCATGCCACCTTGTAGGAGCTCGCAAAGCGCTACACATCCCATGAGTGACCCGGATCCCATGGCTTGGGAGCAGTCTCGAGGCAATACCCCTGGTATGCAAGCTCAACAGAACTACTCTATGCAGTGGTCTTCCGATATCTCTCCGCCAGCTTTTGATCCGATGTCAAGTAAATGGCCGGACGAGCAGCTATCATGGGAAGGACAATCACCGCTTCCAATGTTAGAAGACTTTGGGATGCCATCGACCATGACCCCTGCATTACAGCAGTCCGGATGGGCATTTACTCCCGGAGACCAGCACCTTTATCCTT
>JAABUW010002565.1_pt1 | contig 27408 bp, 30 predicted proteins | sample 5560081 | NCBI WGS metagenome assembly JAABUW01 (sample SAMN10711882, study PRJNA513363) | rock metagenome | isolation source: Antarctica rocks | place: Antarctica: Victoria Land, Knobhead sud | reverse complement strand
TAGTGTCACACGAGACGGACTTGTTGAGGATTGCGAGTTGGCCGACCGAGACCAACACACCGCGTCCGTCACTATCGCGACTGATGAACATCAACAATCTGCTTCGAGGCCAGATTCTACTCAGTCAGTCGTCCGTCTGCAGACAAGGCAGTCACCGCTCCGACGAACACAACTAGGAACGGGGTCGCTCACGCGAGGCTTTGATACTGCTCGACTGTACCATGCTGCTCACGATAACCAACGTCTTGTATGCTGCAAGTTCCTGCCTTCACGGTCAGTACGGCCGCACTTTTGGACCTTCACTTCCACAAGCCAAGCATCCTGATCAGATCTGGAGCGTCGCACTCCAAGCTTGGATATCGGAAAACAGACTGGGATGAGGTGGTGGCTTCATGGCGGGTTGGAGTGCTTAGAGGGCATACTTCCTGTTACGGTGCACCGGGCTTGCACACCCATGCCACAATTGAGAGACATCATGTTGGGCTTCAGCTACATCGAAGGGGACTGCTTTCGCAACGATGCTGTGCTGCTACCATCCTCCACTATGTCTTGACACCGACCCCAACACCGTCAAGTATACAACCCAGCAGCTGCAGCTTGCCAACACTCGACTGCACAATGCACCCACCAAAGACCGAACTATCTCATCAAAGCCATATAATGCTTTTTGGATCCTCTCACCTCATGAAGAAAATCCTGGATAGTTCGATTGGTCAGAATGTGCGTTTTCCGCCCTCATCCGGCGATATCAGCTGCTGACATAGTTTATAGGGCCGCCCGTCTCTCGCAACGAACGAAGATCGCGAATGATGGAGGTTCGAGTCCTTCTCTGGGAGATTCATTCTTTTGTAGTGATAGTGTTGTGCTCGCTGTCTTGTATCGCCTGCTGAAGACCGAAGCATGATTTTTCTCGCTTTCAGTGTCACAAATACTGCTGAACGTTTAGCAAAATATATCCCAGTCATTTCGACAGCTCAGCAGAAAGCCAGCATAATCAGTACAGATATCATGGCGACCAGAACGTATTGCAGCATCGGTTTTATGACCCCGTCCAAGCCTACGTCGAAGTAAACATGAGTATTTCTCTGCGGGAAACTCGTGCGCCATGTCTGTGAGTGTTCCAGTGCACGAGACAACAGTAGAAATGCTGCTTCGTCGTCCTGAAAAGACACCGGAGCTAGAGTGATGGGTTTCTTGTTGATCGTCCAGCTCAGTCGCGGCTGTCGAGGATGAGATGAAGAGAGGCTCCTCTTTGCAACCTCTAAAGGAGTCATACCGCAAGCCGCTCGACGGCCCACATCAACTCCGGCTGCAACCAGAAGTTCGGTGAAGTTGACCACTCCTGGTCCACGGTCCAGTGCATGAAGTAAAGCAGTCCAGCCCATCCGATCCTCACATTCCATGGCCAATCCGTACTGGAGCATCAGCTCGAACATAGGTTCGTTGCACTTGATGGCCTCGATGACTTCAGAGCCATAGACTTTTTGCTTCCAACTTTTCGGTAGAATTCCGTCACGGCGTCCGCAGCCTGCGTCCAGGAGGTAACGAAATATGTCTTCTGGTTGTTCTGTGCAGATGGCTCGGAACAAGACGTCGTTTCCGTTGAAGGTATCGTTTAGCAGTAGCTCTGGAAGAATCCACAGTTCGGCTGCTGGGTCACCGTGATACTCAGGCCGTTGATGGCGTAACCCATGCCAACGCTCAAAAAGATCATCGATGGGTCCTTCGTGGTCGTCGCTCATGGACTTTGCCTCGACATGGATTGATGCACCGTTCCGGACCAGCATTTGTAGGATTTCAAGACTTCCACTCCGTGCAGCAGCACGAGCATAGGTCCTTGCATGGGAGACCTGGGTTTCGTTCACATCTATACCGCCCTCTAAGAATGGCCGGATCATCTCGGTAGTGCCATTGGCGCACAAGGACTCGAGGAACGTTGTACGAATAGACCTGTCAGCCCTCTGGACCTCCAAGACCTGGGTGCTTGTATGCAGTTGTGCAACCGTTGCTGTTGCCTGGCTCCGAGCTGTGCTGAGGCTGGAAGCTGTACGGTAGCTTGCAAGTTCAGCTTCCAATCTCGCCTGGAACTGTGGTCGGGTGCGGGCTACTGCAGCAAGAATCCATGCATCTGAGGAGGCCATTTCCTGAAATGTGAACAAGTCCACGAACCTGTACACAAACTGCTCCAGAAAATCAAGCCCGGCAAAGGATTGGAAGATCAGCGAACAAGGAGCTTGTCCAGAGGCATCGCATAGCGACAGATCCGTCCCACGTTGTATGAACGTTTCAGCTATCCGGCATAATCGAGCTCCTTGATCGTGGGAATTCTTCATGAGGACGCAGCAGTAAAGAAGAGGAGTCCTGTAGGTGAATGAGCATGCGTCAAACGTGTTCGCGTAAGACTTTAGGAGTAGACCTACCTGCCGCTTGCATTTCGATAATTCGGGTCGGCGCCATGATCGAGCAGGAGATTGCACAGTTCTAGCGCCTCTTCTTCGTGGCCGGACATGTAGCTGAGTACGACCTCCTGTTCCAGATCAGCTCGTGATACTTGTACCTTACGTCAAACTTACGTGAAGTAGAGAATTGCCCCATGGAGGGACAATGTCCGTAGTGCGGGCCTTGCCCGTCTCCAGAAGCCGGCATATACCTTTCACGTCAGAAGATCTGAGGTACCCGAGTAGCTCGGGGTCGTCGTTGTAGGTAGCGTAATCTAGACCGTATGAAACGCTGCTGGCACGAAACCTCGGGAAAAGTCGGTCGATAGATAGCTTTATGGCGGTTTTAGCGATCCATGCAGCTGGATAGAGGTTGAACGAGACAGACCACCTTGTCAGATGTGCAGTTTGTCCGGCCAGTGGTTCGCCACTACCCTGCTCGCTTGATCTGCGTGTGTAGACTGTGAGAAGTCCGATCGGGAGCTTGTGTATTGAAACGGTCCACGATGCAGTTGCCTTTGTGTCAGTGCCGCCGATATGGCGCATGCTTTTACTGTTGTCACCAGTCTTTCTTATGCTTGAACGACATCGTCCTGCACCTTGTGCCAGCACCATGTCTTGGTCCTTCCGTTTGGTGATAACGTTCTCACTCTCAACTTCGATGCAACCATCGGAGATTGGAAGTGTCTTCACCATCCCCAGTGCCAATGCTTGCCGGCTCGTACAGTATCGCACGTCAATGTCCTGGAGGTGAGCCGCAATCCCGTCTGCGAGACCCCCTTTGTTTTGGTAGTGCTCGATGAGTACTTGTTTTGCCACACTCTCTCGTTTGATAGCTGGCTGGATGCGTTCAACAGTATGAGATATGTGTTCGAACTTTGCAGTCTGTTGGCCGATCAGGCGTGATACGCCTCGTACCGTGGTGCTGGACTTGTCAGAATTGACTTCAGTGGTCGATAGGCATAGACTTACCTCGTAGCAACGTTCAGCATAAAATTTGCAGAGTCTATGTGATCAGAGAATATCCTCTCATAATTGGCCAGTCCTTCTTTTGCGAATACCGCTTTCAAGCGAGTCAAGATACGTCGAGGGTCTCCTGACTTTCGAAGCAGCTCGATCTCCAGTTTGCTGACTTTCTCCTCGAAGGTCTGCAGGTCATGCCGCATGGCCTTGCTTTGCTGACACCAGAATGCTTGCACATCTTCGTCTATATCGTGAGCTGCGGAATCGTCTTCGAGCTGCTTTATCCGTCCAAGTACCAGTGCCAGCCTGCCGACCAAATCGGAGAGTCGACCCACATTCTGAGGTGCATCAGTGTATTCTTTGCAGAACTTGTGGAGGATTTGGCAGCTGTGGATAACGGCACCAGCGAGAGATGCGATACTGCCTGCAAAGCCGACAAAGGCGACCGCGGCCGAAGCGGGCTCCATGGTTACAGCATGAGTGCTTGTTCGGTCCAGACCGGTAGAAGTACCATCCAGTTCTATCGAGATGCGCCACCTTGTATGGGAAGAAAGATGTCGGTTAGTCTGATTGCAAGGGTATCGCAAGGCTGAAGCAAGGCTTAGTTACTTCGGCTACAGTAGAGGTGCACCCGGAACCAGCATCTAAGCGCTTGTGGCTTGGAGGCTATAGACTACCGTGTTTCAGCTTTGTTTCGTCAGTGCAAGCACACCTTTGCGTATCGAATGGTCGTTTTGCGTACAAATCTGGAGGATGGGGGACTGATGAGGTTCGCTGCGCACACGTTGGGGCAGGTGGTCGACCTATCAAAAATTGACATCTTCCATCTACGGCGTAAGCCCAGCTATCGGGAGCCTAACCACGGCCATATCTGAGGTAAAGTATGCTTCGTCAACTGTGAGCGAGTAGTAGATCCGCAACAACGCAGCGATGGTCACTGCAGAATACCCCGCCATCGAAGACATTTGGCAAGACCGAATAGCCATCGACACGCCAATCTTTGTGCCCATTGCCAGTCCCGGATGTGGATTCGACCGCCGTTTCAGTACCAACTCTCGACTTTGGTCCGACCCAGATGAAATCGATCCGACCTATCTCATCCTTATCCTCGTCGGTGTCTGGCTGAAATCCGGTAAACGTCACTTCGTCTCCAAAGCGTGCGGTCTTTGGTAAGGCATCATGCGTATCTACCATTGCGTCGCTAGCGAGAACTGCTTTGTACGCTTCTTGAGTGGGGAAGGAATTGAAGTCGCCAGCAAGAACAAAATTCAATCCTGTGCTGGCTGACACCTCGTCGTGCTTGGTCGTCCATTCCGAGCATATGCGTTCGATTGTCTCGATGATGATGGCGACACTTTTCTCGCGGGCCACCGAGCCGGCGTTGTCGAGGTGCGTATTAAAGGCAGCTATACGCTGTTTGGTAGCTTTGTGCTCGAAGACGCCTGTGGTTAAGATCCTCTCGCTTCCTGCATCCCAGCCTTTGCTAGGTTTGTCCGGCGTCGGGCTTAGCCACGTGTTCTCGTAGTGTAGGAGAGTGAAGAGCTTTGTTGGGTACAGTATAGGACTGTATTCGCCTTTCTGTTTGCCGTCTTCTCGTGCAACGCCTATATGGCTCCAGTAAGGACCTTCTGGCAAATTGGAGGAAGCTGACAATTCAGACTCGGTAAGCTGGTTCAGGCCTCCAAGAATATCGTGCAGTTGGCCATGCAGGACTTCCTGCATGCAAATGAAGCTGGCTCCCGCAGACTTTTTCAATATCCGTTAGCACACCTCGACGGAGTATTTGAGGAGGCGGACCGTAGGCTCCACGACTGCTCTCCATTCTTAGAATTGCGATCAGAGAGAACTCACATCAACTGTATTGATCCCATCGAGAGCTTTTGTCGTGAGACCTTGGTTTGGATGTTAGTTCTGGTATCTGGGAAACACGAATTTGCCTTACCAAGCTGGCTCATGATCATAGGCCTTCGTTCGCTCCATGGTCTTTCGTTCTTGAACAGTGAGTTGGTAGCGTAACGAATGTTGTGAGTGATGACTCGCAACGGTAGTCCGTCGTGCATTGTGCGGGCTGTAGGATCCGTAAAGGCCCACTGCATCCCGAGAAGTGCTTTGAGCATTGAACCAGCGCTGCTCATAGTACTGCTTACTGCAGTTCTTGGTAAGGAAGGTATTGGGCGGGCTCACAGGTATTGGGCGGGCTCAGAGGCCTTTCTAAGACACTATTTAGCAAGAGCACGATGTCGTGAGAGCGGTTGGACTGCATTGGCAGAAGAAAGCTGCCGCCTCCGAAGGCTATGAAACCATGTGCACTGCATTTCTTGACACGGCGTCGAGATGTAATGCAAGCACCCCTGTCACGCTGGTCCAATGAGAGCGACAGCTGCGCCCCACTCACAGCCTGGTGAGGCAGGCCCTTGTAGGTGCAGCATATATGGCGCTTAGATGAATGTAGCTGTGCCGTATGTGCTTTGCTGTTGGTCTACTACTTCAGAGTTGTCGCTTCGCAGATCGAATTCCTCTCTACTTAGATTGATCCATAGTCAATTTGTCCAGTACGATCTTCGATCTGCACCTCGTTACGACGCTCGGTACCTATTTGGCCTTCGATATGTTTGGCCTCACCGTGTGGTCGACTACTACAGTCGTAGCGATCATTGTGGTCGGTACCCTCCTCATACATCAGGTTCGACGGCGTCTTCGAACTTCCACACCCCGCTCCACGGTAGTCGACGATAAGACTGTATACAGCGACGAAGGCGACAGGCGAACGACGAACGGTCGATACAAACCTGGCCTGCCATTACCATCAAGCATAGTGGCCTCTCACCATGAAACCATCGATCGCGGCCAGTGGGTTCTGCGGATGACCCGCCACGTCTTCAACGAGCGCCACGAAGGCCAACACAACGTCGTCGTGATCAACAAAGAACTCGAGTACCATTTCGACATCGAAGGCATCGTCGAACGCCACCACGCCAAGTACTACGAGCCCCCGAGCTCGAGATTGGTTCCTTACGATGTTGTGGTGTTTCGCGAAGGCGTGTTGCACAATATGGGTGATGGAGGCGACATCAACTGGGACTGGATGGGCAACTTCGAGCGCCATGGAACGGGAATGTTGGTTTTCAAGCCTTGTCAGCATGACAAGAGGTATCTGCAAGATCCATGGATAGCTTCGATAGATTAGATCGAGCGATGAGCGTCGGAAACTGGTTGCAACTCACTAAAGTGGCATGACAGTCCTGTTCGACCTGGTGAGAAGCTGTCAACACCCTTCACTATGCTTCGTTCCTCCTGTCCACCTATCACCCAACCTTGGTTCATCGCGCCAGCACCCGCTTCAACGGGTGCGCCTCTGTATTAAACACCCACTCGTCCAAGCTAATAACATCCGGCTCACTGAAGATCAAATAAAAGTACTTCAGCGTCTCCGCCATCCAGAAAGACTCCATACTATCGACCTGGATCTCCTCACCCTCCTTGATCTGCTCTTTCGAGAAACTGACATCCCGCAACGCGGCATTCGCCAACCGCGTCTCGGTAGCGCTCGTAATGGCTTGGAACATATCCCAGGCTGCATCCAACAAATATCGCTCCCCTGTGATCCGGTACAGGATGAAAACACTCTCAATCGCCTCGGGCCGGAGGATGTATCTGCGATCGGCGAGCGATACGAAACCTGGCGGGAGTCGGTCCGACGCGATGATAGAGTCAATATCAGCATCGGAATCGCCGTGCTCAGCCTTCACAGCATCTTTCCAGGCCGTCTCGTTCCATTCACATTCTAATCGAGATTCGCAAGGTGCCATTCGGAAGACTTCAGGCATGATGCCGAGTGGCATCGCCTTGTACGCCCAGATACAGCCGTCAGTGATCTTTTTCCCAATCTCGACGTGGGCAGGGTTGTCGAACAGCTTCCCACCCAATGCGAACATGCCGCCGGCGAAACAAACAAGGTGCTGACCTTGTGGATCAAGGCTAGCATCACTAGTTCTATCTTGCCTTCGGACCTGTCCAGAGATCAAGATATCTGCATTGTCGGGAGTCATGGGCCGAAAAAGGTTGTACTCGATTGCTGTTGCCATGCTGCCTTCATAGAGCTTTTGGTATCTTAGATCTACTCCACCGAGTAGCGCGTGCATCTTCGGAAAGTACTCGTATAGTGAGTCGCTCATGGCGCTCAACGTGAAGAGTGAGTCGGCAGTGAAATCTCTTTCCCTTACATTGACCGTAACGGGCCACATCCCAGGTAGATAAGTCCTGTACTGCTGCTTTTCCAGAAGTCCAACAATACGTTCGACCGCGTCGTACCATTTCGGATCTCTAGTAAGCATTGAAAGCCGGGTGAACTCCATAGTCAGGCTCCCAATCTCAGCCACCAGGACGTGATCATCCGCGACTTGCGGTTCATTGAGAGCCTTACTCCAGTACCAGCGCGTGATCGGCATCCGATTGGGAGTATCGAAAGCAACAATCAGCATGTGTCCGAAATGCTTCGCTTTTGTCAGCAGTCTGTCGTCGCCGCTCAGGTCGTACGCAGATAAAAGTCCACCCAAATGACGAATCGTTGTCTCGAAAACATTAAGTTGATCAAGGGCGCACTTCGTCAGATCGATTGCTTCAACAACCTTGACAGCCTCCTCGAACTCCTCCTTCATCTCCATGATATAGAGGTTGTCAAGGTTGTCGACCGCATTCGCCGCCCATCCTCCGAACGAATCTCGCGCTCCGCCAGATATCGGCGTGAGCTCGTCGTGACCCCAAGCATGCTCACGGTAAGACTTCCAGCACCTCGCAAAGGTGCGCTTGACCGCTCTCAGTTTGTCCTGTCGCAGGAATCTCTCGCCTGCTGGCTCTGGTCGAGACAAGAAATCGAATTGCACATTGGGTAACCGCTCTGCCTCCTTCACTTTGGGCACCCGCGTGAGTTTCTCCACTGGATATCGAACAGGTACTCGAGCCCAGTGGAAATCCGGGTCAGAGAGTTGGTTGGAGCTATTGATTGCTGGGCTGGCCTCAAGCGGGATATTGCTAGGTCCGAGTGGAACGTGGTCGATGATCGGAGCACGGTAGAACGTTACGATTAGGAGAGTGCACACCGCGATCCCGACGTAAGGAACGTAGCGCCGGAGAGAGAGCATGCTGGTAAACGAGCTATGGTGGTGACATGTTCATAGAATTCATCCAGCTCCAAGGCTATCAACAGGACATTGGCTCGTCCATTCGGTCACAATGGTTTTTTGGGACGCGAGAATAGGAGAAGATAGCATTGTAATTCGCGCTTGTGCAAGATGCCAGGTTGATGGCGAGCTGGAGTGAATTCCTTCAGGCACGGACCAACACCAGCGCGCCTTCCACTTTACGCGTCTGTCACGAAACATTTAAAGATCACCTTCATACCACAACATGGCGCCGGAGTCGTCAAAAGACGCCGCGGACGGCATAAAGCCACACGCAAATAGCGCTCCTTCCAACTACGAATTACCATGGTATGCTGCTATAGTGCTACTCAGAAGTATCTGCTAACCACGCCTCAGGGTCGAGAAGTACCGCCCCGTCTTCCTGGACGACATTGTCGGCAACAACGAAACGATCGAGCGCCTCAAGATCATTGCCCGCGATGGCAACATGCCCCACGTGATCATCAGCGGAATGCCTGGTATCGGCAAGACCACATCCATCCTCTGCCTCGCCCGCCAGCTTCTCGGAGATGCGTACAAGGAAGCCGTGCTTGAGCTAAACGCCAGTGACGAGCGAGGTATCGACGTCGTACGGAACAGGATCAAGGGGTTCGCGCAGAAGAAGGTCACTCTGCCTGCAGGGAGGCAGAAGCTGGTGATTCTCGATGAAGCGGACAGCATGACTTCTGGCGCGCAGCAAGCGTTGAGGCGCACAATGGAGATTTACTCGGGCACAACACGATTTGCATTCGCGTGCAATCAGAGCAACAAAATCATCGAGCCGCTGCAGTCGAGATGTGCGATCTTGCGGTACTCGCGTTTGACAGATGGTCAGGTGGTGAAGAGGTTATACCAGATCTGCCAGGCAGAAAATGTGGAATACAGTGATGATGGCATTGCGGCGCTGGTATTCAGTGCGGAGGGAGATATGAGGCAAGCGATCAACAATCTGCAAAGTACGCATGCAGGTTTCGGGTTTGTGAACGGCGACAATGTGTTCCGCGTGGTTGATAGTCCACATCCTGTCAAGGTGCAGGCGATGATCAGGAGTTGTCAAGAGCAGAAGATCGACGAGGCGTTAGATTCGCTCAAGGAGCTCTGGTAAGATGTTCTGCCTGCGTTGATGGCTGTGGGTGCTAACGTGGCTGTAGGGACCTTGGCTACTCCTCCCACGACATCATCTCGACAATGTTCAAAGTCACCAAAACCATCCCAGCGTTGTCCGAACACACCAAGCTCGAATTCGTCCGCGAGATCGGCTTCACGCATATGCGGATCCTGGAAGGCGTGCAGACATATCTTCAGCTGGCTGGATGCGTGGCCAAGCTCTGTAAGCTGAACATGAAGCCGCAGCTGTTCGTCGTTCCGAAGTCATGAATGCTTTTTGCATAGCGAAGTGTGCTGTGGTATCTTAGCGCGGCGTTGGTGGGAATACCTTGCGATCGCAATATGCTTGCGGTCGGCAAGAAAATTAGCTCGCTGTATATGAAAGAATCTGACCAGGCAGTCTCAACATTCCAGCATACGCAGTCGTTGTCGTGGTAGCGACTTCATGTCCCGGGCTGTGGAATGTGGATGTCATGTACCAACATCACTTTCCTAGACACTCGACGAACACAGCAGGAATCACGAGGGAGCGGCTCTGCGAAACGACTGTACAGCTGTCAGAAAAGATGAAGTTCAAGACAACGGTCAGCCTTTTGGCTGTGGTCGGTAAGCAACTCTCACTGCCACTACCTTACCAGCTTTCAGTACTGACATACAACTCTAGCACAAGCGTCAACGCAAGGATATTATTCGCAATACTGCCCGGAGCCCGACATCTGCTACCGCCTGAACATCCCCACCACAACCGCGAAGACCGGGAAAGGCGACATCTTCATTCAGATCAACAGTCTTGTCGCCTACACATGGGTCGCCGTCGGCCTAGGCCACCAGATGGCTGGCTCCAAGATCTATGTCATCTACGCGGATGGCACAGGCAACGTCACAGTATCTCCTCGTCTGGGCCAAGGCCACTACGAGCCAATGTACGACAGCAAAGCAGACTTTGAAGTCCTCCCGGGGACAGAAGTGGACGGCTACAGAATGACGGCCAACATCAGATGCAGCGACTGTACCCAGTGGATAGGAGGCGGCATGGACTTCCGCAAAGATTCAGGCACATGGATCTATGCTGCTCTTCCTGGTCTGCCGCTCAACTCGGACAATTCGCACGACGACCTGCAAATGCACCGCCAATACGGCGTCTTCGACTTCCCTTACCTGCCGGCTAAGGGTGGCGATGGCACAAACCCTTTCCTCCTCGCTCCCGCTGCAGATGTCACGCTGGGGATTCAAGGCGGCATACCGCCGCCGCCGCTTCACTGGAACCCGGACGACCCATTTGCCATCGCTCACGGCACTGTCGCTTCACTCGCAATACTCGTCCTGTTTCCGCTTGGAGCCATCCTGATCCGCGTTACTGCGAACCGTCGACTAGTCTGGGTACACGCCGGGATCCAGATAGCGGCCTATATCGTCCTCTTCGGAGCAATGGCAATGGGCATCCGCATGGCCACCTCAGGCCAGTTGTTCCACGACAAGCACCCGATGATTGGTATCGTGATCGTGATCGTGCTATTCTTTCAAGCTTGCGACGGTCTGCTCCATCATGCGCAATGGCTCCAGAACAAGAAACGGCGGACCATACTTGCTTATGTACATATATGGACCGGCAGGCTTTGCATTGTGGTTGGGATGGTGAACGGAGGGTTCGGGCTGCAACTGGCTGGGGTGACGGATCCAGGGAAGATTGCTGGGTATAGTGTTGTTGCTGTTGTGTCGTTCTTGTCGCTGGTGGCGGCGATTGTGTATGGGGAGAGGAAGAGGCATATTGCGCAGAAGACAGAGAGGGAGGCGAAGGAGCAGAGGTTGCAGACTTCGAGGTTTGAGCGATGAGTGAAAGATACATGAAGAGAGATAAAGGAACAGTTGCGCTCAGCTTTGGAATTTCATCAACTTCATTGAATATCTGGTACTGTCGGAAACTCCCCCATCGCTCGAACGCATCTACAAGAATCGTTGAGAAGATTTCATTGCTCGTCTCCTGTGCTACCGTCGCGCCTATCATGTGTTAGGTCGCTGTCTTCAATCATCGTGGTAAGGTCGAGAGAACTCACGGTCTGTAGCTCACACCCGCGTTCTCTGCTGCATCAATGTAGTCGGGTGGTAACTACACACGGATATTAGCATGATTATTATCCTTTCACAATCCAATACTCACGATCCCCTCAACCTTCACAGCATAAGTCCCAGCCTTATACCCCTCAAGCCGCTGCCACTTCGCCACCCAGCTACCCTCCAAGCCATTGAGCGCAATCAGACCATCGAAGACAGAGCTCGTGCAGTCTTGGACGGTTTCCGGGTTGCCGCGCATTTCCAGGAAGTCTTCGCAGTTGGGGCAGCCATGAGATTGGAATTTGGTGCCGTGTTGGACGTAGGAGCAGACCAGGCAGGCGCGGAGGGCGCGGAGGGACATATCGGCGATGCTCGATTCGGTATACTGGTGCTGCTGGGTGTTTCACGGGCCTTGGTTGAATCTGGGAGGTCGTTGTAAAGATGTTTTGAGCATCAAAGAACTTGAGGTATCTCGATATGTTGAAGCCTTAGGCAAACGGCGCTAGTGTACGGTAGCGTTCCACTCATTCGGGATCTACGAACGCCGTGCTTGTACCTGCGCATGTGATAATCATTTGTATGCGACGTGCAATACTCGAATCAAGGCGGAACAAATCAGCATTATACTTGAGCCTGGAGAGGATACAAGCCTAGAGGCAGGGTTTCCCAAACAGCCGGCGGGCGCCCTCGCGCGCATCGCGGCCATGCTCTCATGTCCTAAACTCACGCCGCTGCAAACCCGCTTTCTTGCTTCGGTTGCGACGCTGGCCTTGTTGGGACTGATATACTGGACTTTGGGCCACACACCGCTTGCATATGCTGCGGAACTAGACTTTGACGGGAGGGGCGAGTCAAGAGGCGGCGAAGACCACAACTGGCATTGGATAGCTCAGGAGGCTTTGGAAGGGGATGGAATCAACGATGAGGTTGCTGGTGCCGGCACTACTGTTTTGAGTGCGAGGGCTCCGGCGGTATCATCGACGGGTGGGAACAATGTGCCGAACATCGACAACATCGAGGCGGGCAACACGACTGTGTGGATGTTTTCAAGTGAGCAGCTGCGGAGTCAGCATGCTAAGAAAGGGCCTGGTTTACCGCCATTTGAGGACCTTATTGCGGACGCAAAAGTGCAGCATGGAGAACTACGGAAGCGAGATGGGGATGGTGAGCCCACCGAATCCCAGGAACTCGAGGGCAGACAGAATGGCCGTACGAGGAAGATTTATATCTCGATCAACACGTGCCTCCAGCCAAACTACGTGGGAAGTGGTATACAGTCTGCCGCGCCACCACAACTCACACTGTACGTGGCTACGGATCCTTCGAACAAGAACCCTGGACCGCAAAGCAACTCAAATGATCAGATGGTGGTCGTTATGGACGAAGGTTACGCCAACACAACCATACAGGTCAATGGAGATTCGTACATGTCGGTCCATGCACCATCACTTGGCAACAACTTCACCGGAGTGTGGAACTATGAATTGGCGGTCTCGATTGATGGGTTTTACCACTCGGTCTCGGACGATTTTGATTTGGAACCAAACCTCTTTCTATTGGACTCTGACTCATTTGCTGCATTGCTGGTCACGGACAACCTCACACAGGCCGACCCATCGCAACAGTCGTACAAAGACTGGATGAACCTCACCGCACCGTACATCGTCTTTGCCAGCAATATCAACGACACCCGGGCCCTGGGGCTGTCGAAGTCGTTCTGCGGGCTGAACATGAATTCACAAATAACTGGAAAGCAAGAACAGTCGGACGGTGAAGGTACGAATGTGCAGATGCAGATGACGACTCGAGGGCTTGGCAATAAGCCCAAAGAGCAGTTCTACGTTACTGCGCTGAACCGCTCAAGCATCTACAATGCCACTCTCGCTCAGGTTGGCAACTCCACCAACTCCGGGTCTGGTGTAGTCGGAGGAGGTGGCAAAGTATGGCGGTCCGTCAGCTTTCCCACTAAATCGGACGGCAACTGCGCGCTCTTATACAACCTAGACTTTTGCTCCGAGGTTGCCTACGCCGTACCTAGTACTCCTGATCTGGTCGCCAACTACAGCGGCTTTCAGTCGCTCTACGACAATTACACCCTCAACTACTACCACAACTTCAACTACAGCCTACAACAAATACCCTGCCACACTACATCCGATGCGCAGTATTCTCTCGCACGCAATTGCCAGGACTGCGCCAAAGCATACAAAGACTGGATCTGTGCCGTTTCCATCCCACGATGTACCGACTTTTCCAGCGGTTTGCCGTGGCTTCAGAGCCGCAACATGGGTCAGCCGTTCTTGAATGGCAGTCAGCTTTCCTCATCAGTACTCAACAATGGGTACGTGCCCATGTCTGGAGCTCCGACCCTCGAGGGCACGGTTGCATTCAGCCAGACCTACATCAGCTCGATGGCGACAAACTCCTCAAGGAATCCGCTGATCGACGAAACCATCAAACCAGGCCCGTACAAGGAGGTACTACCCTGCGAAGATCTGTGCTATAGCCTTATGCAGAGCTGTCCCGCCGCGTTGGGCTTCGGGTGTCCATTTCCTGGGAAAGGTCTTGAAGCGAGTTATGGTTCCAGGCACGGGAACAGCAATGGGAACCTGACTTGTAGCTTTCTGGGAGCTTATGTGTATACAGGTGGGGTCGCCAAGGTAGGATCCGATGTGTTGAAGGCTTGCCTGTTTGCTGCCATAGCTGCCATTATGCTGGTGGGCATGTAAGCTCTGTTTTACAGCTGACTGCGTTGGCGCTCTGGAGTTTACAGGATTGGCACAGTGGCTCGGGTGGCTTTAACATGATCTGGGAATTTGACATATGGTGTTCACCATGCCAACGGATGTGGTCGAACTTGCTTCGCTTGTAGGGATCGCGGCCCCGAAGGTCTCAATACAAGTCTCTCAATACCTACCTTGGCCAAACCGGTCAAAAAGGTACCATTGTCTGAGCCGCAGCGGCACCATCAGAGGTCAGGATATCTTTTGTCTGCTTTTTGGCCGACAATCTCAATCGTGGCTTTTCGGTTGATCCCTCCATCCAGAAACAACCTGATCGCCCAGCCTTACAGCAACCACTCGCCTGATTCGCTGTTCCAGGCGTAGTTTGCGTCTTGGTTCAAGTAAGCCACCGATTCAGCTTTCGGCTAAGCTTCCACTGGAAATCCTTGCCGTGTCTTGCCTGCTTTCGTCCCAAGTCAGCCGTCCCGAATCTCACCTCACCTCTCGCACTTCTCGCACCACATCGGCCTGAGTGGCCCCACCGTTCACGTACCGATGGTCGGGGATCAGGGTCAACCTGTGGCCACGCACGCCACGTCAGTGATACAGCTTCGCCATGGATCTGACGGTCTGAGGCCCGAATGCGAAAACCGCCATACCGGAGGGACGCCTGGGACATGTCTTCGCTCTGTTCGCGAAGTACCGCACACTGATACGACCACCGATGTAGTCTTGAGCGATTTTGATCCATCTTCTCAAGCTGGACACAATCCCTCGCAGTTCTATCCTCCTCGTCAAGCGAAGTAAACCAGTAGGTGCAACATATCCAGGGCTCATGATGTGCACGCAGCTCAGGCCACCACTGATGCAGACATGGCCAATGAGGCAAGTATTCAGCTGCGCCCATGGTGGAGCCAAGAGACAACCATGGGCTGGACGTCTTGGGTAATACTTGGCCTCGTGAGGTGCGTAGGGCGGGGATGTACTGTTGATCACTGGGGCTTGTCCGTCCTTGTTCTATTTTGCTCTTCCACCCTGCCATCTATTCGACTTCCTATGGTAGGGCTGGCTTACGCGTGCCCTCGCATCTCGTTTCGTTCGATGTGGGGATGCTGAGATTCGGTTTCAAGACGCAAATCGAACAGACTACCCAACAGCACTTATCGTGCCGGCACTTCACGTCTCATAAGATTCACCAGCATCAGACACAGGAATATGATCTTGAGATACTTGACGGCGGCTTTGGCGTTCCTTGGCCTCGCGTGGACGCAGGACACTGCACCGGTGAGCGGACAAGTGGGAGCTGAGAACTCGACAACACCTACTGCGAAGGAGGGCGATCACACGATACACTATGTCACTGTCGGCAAGGCGACGAACAACTTCTATGTATGGCGTGAGCAAGCCAGACTACCTAAGTCCTTACTGACCAAGACAACAGCCGAACTCAATCAACGCTCGACCAGGTGACATTGTGTCCTTCCAGTTCTACCCACTGAACCACTCAGTCATCAAAGCTGCATACGGCTACTCCTTGCATACCGTACGAAGACACGGGTCTACCTGGCGCGTCCTTTCATTCGGGATGGATGCCCGTGGCGGAGATACGACCTGATGTAAGTCGTTCTGCCGTTGCTGGGCTCCAACATCACTGACAGATCTTCAGCCACCTACCTGGAATCTCACAATCAACGACACACAACCCGTCTTCTACTACTGCGGCGCGCCGGGTAGCTGTATAGACTGGGGCATGGTCGGTGTCATCAACGCCAACTCATCCACCTCGATCAGCACACAAATCGCTCTCGCTCGACAGGCAGACTTCCAGCTGCTGCCTGGCGAGCCGTTCCCCAACGAAGCCCAGCAAGCTTCCATGGCCTCGCTCGCTCAAACGGCGACAACAGCGACGTTGACTGTGACCGCTACAGCTGCTTTTACAAGTGAAGCATACAACGAGTACGGAAGCGGCGGCGATAATGATGGTGATCCCTACGACCACGACCACGACTCATCAGGCTTATCGACTGGCGCAATAGCCGGTATAGCCGTCGGCGCAGGTATTGGAGGCATCGCCGCCGCTGCGTTGTTCTTCCTCTGGTGCCGCCCGCGATCGCTGAAGAAACAACTCGACAACCAGCAGGCAACTTCCCAGCACCCGCATCATAGCTGGTTCAACTGTCAGAGCCGACATGCGAGCTCACTACCACCGTATCAAAATTACGAACAGTCTCAACAAGATACCTTGAAGCCCGCAGGCGCGGAAGGCCTCGGCAGCGAAAGGTCACAGAGCCCGCAGCTCACGCCGTACCAGATGCAGCAGCAGCAGTTCGCGCCGTTACACCCCGATCAGCGATATACCGCGTACGTTCAACTTCCAATTTTGTCACGTGATGTGCAGACCTGACTGACTGTGTTGTTTAGATACACCACCACCTCCGAACTAGGTGGTCCCCAAGCTCCACCTGTCGAGCTCGCCACCGCCGGCTCCCCCCACGACGAACCGCAGATGGTATACAGGGACTACCGATGAGATATCGGCGATGTTGTGGTTCATCGATGACACGGTTGCTCTGAAGCTTAGCGAGGGGCGGTGTTGAGGCGTCCGGGCCCGGTACTCCATGCAGATACGCCCACTGCCAAGGCCACGATGAGTGATAAAGATACGGCTTTGGGAGGCCACAGAGCCAAAAGATCGGACTTTGTCCTTCTGCTGTCAACATAATCGATCTTAAGCGCTTAGACGCTCTTCGAGGCCGACAAAATGCCAGATGTTAAGACTCGCCGTTGATACTTCACCCCACGAGAAACACTGACTTCCACTGAACAACCCGAACCACTTGCTGCAGGTGAAGGTGGATGGGTCATGTGGACTGAACGCTATGGCTGCGAAGTAGCGAGAGTGTCGTCTGAAACGACCTTTCATTTCGACTCAGCTACTATGACATATCTCACACTCACCGTCCTAGCTGACGTCTCGCCTTCGCGCCCTTGCTGAAGCCCCACGACGCGCCTATCCCTTTCCCTTTCGTTGTGGTCTGCTGTTTGGGTGTCTCGTGGAAGCCGCAAGCATAACCAGTGGCGGCTTTCCAGGCGGCACACGCCTCGCCACAAAAATCTTCTGATTTGGGCGACACAGGAGATTCCACCCTCTCGAGTAGCTCTTTGAGCCACATCGCTGGCGAGGTCGGGTGCCATGCACTCGACCCTTCCATCTAGGAAGCGATCGCGCCCCCAGCGTCACCATTCCCACTGGATCCTCGACCTCCGAATCCACCACCACCGCGTGACTCAAACCCGCCACGTCCTCTGAACCCTCCCCTATCTCCTCTCCCTCGGTCTCCTCGATAGCCGTAACCTCGTCCCCGTCCTCGGTACCCACCTCGGTAGTTGCCACCATCTACATTGCTCTGACCAAAGGTGTCGAAGTTCTTAGTTCGCTCCTGGGCCCTCATCGCGCGTCCATCGAAGCCGCCACTTCTTCCATCCTCCGCGTTCTGAGCCTGCTCGACGCGGTCCTTGAGGTCAGAAGAGATGTTGTCGAAGAAAGAGCTCTTCTTATCGTAGCTCTTATCGGCGGGCGGGATGACGAAGTCGCTATCTGCCGCTGCATCCTTCTCCGCCTCGCCAGCGTGCCCATTCGTTGCCGCCGCAGCAGCAAAGGGGTCACCAGCTCCGTTGCCGTTCGGACTGCCGAGTGGATTCGGCGAGCCTGTAGCAATAGCCTCCTTCACCAATTCCTGCTTGTTAAACTTCGCGTTCGCGGTTTCGAAGTCGTAGTCCTCTTTCGGCACCTCTATGTCCCTCGACCTTCCGCCGCCTCTCGGGGCACCTGCTCCACGCGCACGAGGTGCACGACCGCCGCGCTGTTGCTGATCCTGTACGCGCATTTGGCCGACTCTCTGAGCCAGAACATCTGTGGCACCGTCGGTCTGCTGCTGGGGCTTGGCTGAACCTAGCTTGGCCATTGCGGCTGCAACGGCGGCAGTCGCAGCCTGCGTCGCATCTGCAAATGATTGAGGTTGTGCTGGAGTGGGTTGTGTGGGTTGGTGTGGGCGCTGCTGTTGTGGGAGAGGAACCGCAACGCGATTGTTTGGCGCTCGCTGAGCCGCTTTGGGTTGCTGTGACTGCTTCGGCTGCTGTGGCGCGGTTGACGGTGCGGTAGCTGCGGCTACAGAGGGTTTAGACTCGACAGGTGGTGGCGGACCAGCTGGAGATTCTGAAGTTGGGCCAGGTGTAGCCGACATCTCGACAGGCTTGGGGTCTGGTTCAACAGGTGCTTGCGGAGGAGGAGCTTGATGTTGCTGTGGTTGAGGAGTGCCTTGCTTGCTACCTACTGGTGGTTGCTGCTGTTGATGTTGATTTGGGTTTTGCATCTGCATTTGTTGTGGCGGTCGTTGTTGCTGGTTCATCGGTGGTCCAGGCGGGCCGGGATATTGCTGATGCGGAGGAGGTCCTTGTCCTGGTGGAAATTGATGTGGGAAGCCATGACCTGGAGGTGGCGGACCATTGAAGCCCATTCCATACCCTGGGGGTGGTGGCGGAGGAAACCCGTAGCCAGGCACAGCGCCCGGACTGCCAGGAAAGCCATGCGGACCGCCAGGACCTTGGAAGCGAGGTTGGCCTTGTAACTGGTTTGGAGGTGGACCTGGATAGCCGAACTGAGGATGTTGTTGAGGGTAGGGTGGTGGGCCACCACGGAATTGATTCTGATATGGTGGCTGCTGTTGTTCTTGTTGTTGACTGGGTGGTGGCGGAGGTCGAGCGGACTGTGAATCTCATTAGTCGAAGATTCCGCAAATTGTGTCTTGCTAGAGTAGTGATTGTGAGGGTGTTCGATCAGAAGGAAGGCAACATGGAAGATTATCCGCATGGTTTTGCGCTCTTAGAAAAGTATGATTTTATATCCAAAGTGTTTCATCATGTGAACACGGTCTTTCGCCACAGCTTACAACAAGAGAGGGACTTACTCCAAGAATAGCGGGATCATTGGGCACCTTGGGCGGAGAAGGCTGCTTCTCCTTCTCTCCCGGCGGCGATACTATCTTCAACTCCTTGACATCGCTTCCCCTAAAGACAATGTACTCATAGACTTGGTCGCTGCCCGATATTTCTTCTGCTGGGTTGCCCTTGCGGCCTTCAGTGCCGTAGGAGGTGACCGATTCGAGTGCGACGGTGTGGCTCTCGCTACTAATCTCGTGGAGGGTGCCGATGTACTTAATGTCGGATTTGGAGATGAGGCTGATGCGACTACCGATGTACTCCGACATGGTCGCGGTGGCGGAGGGGGGGTAGTGATGGTGGTGTCAGTGGGAGGAGAATTGAGGAGGTGTAGAAAGATGGTGGTGTTGTAGATGCAGTCGTGTCGATGGCTCTGAAGTTCAGTTTCGCGATTGGTGCCAAGATTCTGTGGAGCTAAGGCCAATATTCAGGCACGCACGAACCTCACTTCTACCAAATCGCGAAGTCAAGACCGCTGTAACGACAACAATGTCTACAGAAATCTACCTAGGCAATACCTACCTCTACCATCAACTAGACGAATACCCCTGGGCCACCGACGACGAATTTCAAGGCGGCCTCCGCGCCATTCTCGGCTCCGTTAAGGATCCCGCTCAAGTAGAGCACTTGACTCTACGCGCAAAATGCTACTACTTCGCTCGCAAAGCCGGGACACCAGTTGACTTCGACGGCTACAAGACCTGGACTGAGACTTTGCGCGGGACTGCGCCTAATAACGGAGTATACGATACTTTGTTCGAGTCTCAACCGCCACCAGAGACCGAGCAAACTGCCACGGAGGGTGGGAGCAGTAGTGGAGGTATGGCAGATGCTCCTAAACCTGCTTCGTTCGCCGAGATTTGTGCGCTGATCCAGGACGGAAAGCCGATCCCGGGAATCAAAGACATCCCGGACACGATTTTGGAAGGCCAGGCGAGTGATAGCCAGACGGAGAGGAGGAAGAAGCCGTGGGAGAGGGCGGCGGAGGGTAGTGGTGAGTACCAGAAGCCGAGCTGGATGACCTGAAACTTCTCAGTCCTTGTGAAGGAATGGATGCTACCCCGAACGCTATTGGTTGGCCGGAGAGGGACTGCGATTCCGTGCTGACAGAATCCCACGCTGTTGGCGTACGAGTGTTGGCCTCGATCACGCACCACGGAGTCAACACCGATGTGCTGCATGGGAGCCTACCTTCGGGAATATTGCGCAGCACCAGGCACCCACGGCTGAAGTTCAATCCATGCAAGCTGTGTGCAAGGATCAAGCTGCTGCTCGACTGACATACTCGGGACCGGCACCAGACCACGGCGGTGGAAACTGTACTCGTCGAACGAAGTCTTACGAGCCATACGCGATCACGCTGAGATTTTATGATAGACACGAGCAACCATGATCTGCATAACGTGCACCAATGTGCCAATGCGATATCTATATCTACACAGCTGGCCTAGCTAACAAAGCAGCCGCAGCCTTTCAGCTATCGAGCCCATGAAAGATTCTCACGGCCCACATATTTCCAGTCTAGCACATTGTCATCCACAATCTCGAATCTCGAGTGAAGAAAGCGCTATGCAGTACCTCTCATGAAATCCGTCCTGCGCCAGATGTCCAAGAATCGCAACGCTATGCAAGCAAACTCCCCAGCCAGTCCTTACCTGCCCTGACCGTCTAGCTTCAACCCATCATACTCATCAGCCCGTTGTTCGCATACGCCATCGGCTTCACGTCCGGATGCGGCACGGCGTCGAACTGATGATACTTGAGCTTCAGATCCTCCTTCACCTCAATGAACGCGCCCTTGTTCTCCGTCGAGTCGCAGTACCTCGGCGCTGAGAACACCGTGATACATCTCCCATCGTGCTCAACTTCGTACCCCTCCATTCTCACCTCGTGCGAGCGAATGATAGCCTCCAGCCCGTTCTTCTCGCAGAATCGCTTTGTAACGTCCGGACCAAACTGCAGTCCCACACCACGCTTCGACGGTCCACGCCCAGGATCGGTTTGCGGATCAGTCCACAGCATCTCCATCATCAGCCCACTCTGTCCAGGTTGACGCTGCTTATGCCTGTCGAGCTTGCGGATGTCGTCGAGCGTCACGTCGTCGTCTGAGAATAGCCCGCCGTGAAGGACGAAGTACTTACCACCCACCAGCGTCGCCAGCGGGAGCGCGGAGAAGGACTCGGAGAAGAGCTTGAAGACCTTCTCAGAGTACTTGGCCTTGCACTCGCCTTCGAAGCCGTACATGCGGTTCATGTCGTCTGTCTCATGGTTGCCGCGATTGAGGAAGATGTTGTTGGGTAGCAGCCACTTGTAAGCGTAGAGGAGCAACGCGATCTCACAGCTCCAGCTACCGCGGTCCACGAAGTCGCCGTTGAAGAGGAAGCTGCGCTCTGTACTGGGCGAGCCAGCGAGCTTGAAGATGTTGAGCAGATCGAAGTATTGACCGTGGGTATCGCCGCAGATTGTGAGCTTCGTATCGGGTTTGACTTGCATCTCGACCATCGTGGCTTCGGCGCGGACGAGCTCGGTGACCGCAAGGATGATCTGATAGACGTATTTGCGGTGGAGCTTCTTGCCGTTCTTGAAGCGCTCGATCATGTCGTCCACGAACTCCTGCGTCATCTCATCTTTTAACCTCACACCATCGTATGCCTCTTCCACGACTATGCCCTCCACATCGAGCCCCTCGGACGCACTCGGCGCATCTGCCACCTCGATCGCCTTCAAGAATGCATCCCGCTTGACAAGCTTCTGACACGCATCGTACTGCGCCTTCGCGACCTTGTCACTCGGGTTCTTCCGCACCACAATCTTCCAGTCGTGGATCGCATCGGCATGCTTCAGGATCGCTGTGTTCGCCACCGCTCGTCTGTAGTACGCCTTCACAAACTCGGGGTTGACCTCGATCGCCTTCGAAGCATCCGCGATAGCATACCCGTACGCCTCGAGCTTGATGTTGGCTTGTGCGCGGTTGGAGTAGAAGGAGGGTTCTTGGTCGTTGAGGTTGATGGCTTTGGTGTAGAACTCGATCGCGCCGGGCCAGTCGTGGGCCTTGAAGGCGTCGTTGCCCTTGTTCTTCATCGCTACCGCATCCTCGGTGGACGCCATGCTGGGTTTCGGGGAAGCTCGAGGCTCAGGCTCGGACTCGGTGTGGGGCGGTGGGATATCTAAGTCTAGGATGGGAGGGATACGTTAGTTATCGCTGGAGCGACATATAGACGGTACAGGCTGTGCGGCGGCGTGGCTGTAGCTCGAGTCGAGGTTGGTCGTGTGCTTGTTGGAAATTTATACGAACATGACGCTCATGGATGGGTCTCGGCTTCACCTCGCCGAAAAGAGGCTAGGACGAATATAGAAGGAGCAAAATCACCCATTATTTGAAAGATCATGGATAACTCAGACAGAGTCTGATGGTTGCGATATCTACATTCAGGCCTCTGAAAGGCTTCTGGAGCTTTACAATGGAAGGCTCTAAGCTGTGAAATGTGCCCCGGAGGGACGGCGATGTAGCCATGGGACATCTTGTCCACGAGAGTCTACATCTAAAATCTAGCCAAAGCGAACCGACTCTCGGTCAGTGGAAACAGCAACCGCCAGAAGCCGTACGCTCCAACAAGAACGAGCGCATAGTACACGACCGTCCACGCCAGGCCTAGGTTCTTCGGCCCATCAGGTAGAACCACTCCGTCCGACATGGAGGCCTCCCCGTCTCGGACGTCCATCATGCTGTTGCCGACTCTGACGGGAGCGCCAGCATCGCTATCATCATGACGCTTGTCCTGTCCCCGAGCAATGGGCTGCTTCATCTCCGCAGGAATGTAGTCGTAATTTGCAAACTGCCCGACCTTGCCCCAGAGGCGCGGAACTCCCATCCGGTTGCAGAAGCTGTGCGCCACGATGACCGCCCAAGTATTGCCAGTCCGAAGAAAGACGAAGGCGGCGAAGAAGCCGAATAGGCTGGTGTAGCTGAACTGGAACAGGCTAAGGAGGATGCCCGATAGCCATATCTGAGCTGGTGGCCAACGGTGACCGGTAGGTGTACGTGCTTGCAGGAACTCGACTAGATGGTGCAGATGCGCGAGGCCGAAGACAAGAGGTGTTGTAAAGACGATTCGCGTTGGACTTGTCTTGGCGAGCAGAAAAAGTGGAATGGTAAGGGCGCGAAAGACGACCTCTTCGCTGATCGGGGCGATCAGAAGATTGCGGTAACCAGTCCAGCTGTCGAAGGTTGCCTCTTTGAATGCCGAGAAGCCCCATTCCCGCCACTCGCCGTCTACGATGATCTCCTCGTACAGGGAGCAAGTGAACAGCACCATGACCAGGCCGAGTACCTTGAGAATGTCCAGTGGGTTGACAGGCCATAGTCCCACCAGTCGTAGCACTTCTGGCGGAGTCGCATGGCCTTCTACGGCAAGTACGTAGACAGTCACAACCATGCACGCAATGCAGGTGAGGCCTACCGCTCTCGTGCGAGCACGAATGACGGTAGGTGCATCGCGGGAGTGGATTGGTGTCGACCGTAGTGTTGACGAGAGATAGAAGGGAGCAATGTAGAAGACTGTGAAGAGCAATTCGCAAAGCAGCGCCGTCTGTTCTGATATGGCCGGTATGGTTGGTTCTGGGGCCATGAGATAGTTAGTTGAGAGACTTTTCGTGTATTTTGTTATGTGCTGTCGAAAAGCGTTCGAGATATGCCAGTCTGGAAGAGCTGAAACACTGTATGAATCTAGGAAGTTTGCCTTTTGGATGTACTTACTGGCAGCGTGAGGTTGATAGTAGTCCTTTAGTCTGCTGAAGAAGCTCGTGCTCTGCTGCCACAGCTCAACCGGATGTGGCGCCATCAGCAATCGATCTATCGATAGATTGAGCTGCGCGCACTAAAGGGAGATCTGACGGGGATGTGTCTTTGAAGACGGGATGAACGCGATGTTCACTTTTTTCCGTGACCGCCAAGATGGGATTTCGCGTCGCAGCTTCCTCGATGGAATGGAAACAACATTCACATTCACATGCCACACACTCCACCCCACTTACCCCTCGAGTTCACTCGAACACAAGAAGTTGTATCAAACAGCCACAGCATGCGACGACGACCAGTCATCACCTGCGTATCTCTTCCACATGAGGAAGCATAAGGGAGTGCAGCTAGTCGCGTCTCGGAAATTGGGAGACGCGACCTGCGCTCGAGCACTTCGTGTCCAATCGATCCACCAAAGCCGCAAGTGACGATGGATGGCCGCCACAAAGGTTATCTTATTCCACCACGGCAGGAGATGCCTACAGCACGACGGAAGGTTGGAACTGTATTCTTCTCCTACATCTCACTGTCCTTTTCGTTGTCCTTTCACTTCTTATACATCTTTTGGTATGTCATTATATTGTTACGCCACACCCGAATCTTATCTCCGCAATATCTACGCAGACCGCGGCCTCAGCGATCCGATCTGGCAGCGGGCTCCCTGCATACCGCATGAGAGCGTCTCCTGAGACATTCAAAGCACCTCGAGCACCCGCAAAGGGCACGATTCAGCAACAGCGCGCTCTTGCGCATGCACCTTTGCAATTTCTTGTCATTCATTTCATCCTGTTTTCTAGCATATATGTTCTGAGCATCCTGGCGCAACTTTCAATCCACGCCCTCTCCTCATGTTCCTCGACCCGGATCCGAAACGAGCGAAGCAGCAGAGCAATCGAGGCAGTTCGGGATTCTTCTCTTCGCAAAGGCCAATAGAATCACCTAGAGACCACCGTAAGACCACAAAGCGAAAAGCGCAGCCGCTCGCCGAGCTCTCGAAGTCACAGATCAACGAGCAGAACCCATGGAGCGATCCTGGTATCACAACTATCCGCTTAGTCAAACCAACACCGCCGCAACCGGTCGAACATAACGGCAATGCCGAGAAAGACCAGAAGTCCGCTCGAAAAGAAAATACAAAAGGACAATCAGTTTCGCTGGTGAAGCCCGCTAGTGCATCGAATGCAGGCTTGCCAGGATTTCCAGCTTCGAACCTTGCCAAAAGTGTTTCAGATACAGACACGCCAGCAAATGAGACACATAAGCTCGAGCAACCTGATACACATTCCCTGTTATACACGACTCCGATCCATGCGCAGCCGAACACGGGCGACCGTGCTATTCCGGAAACAGAATGGCACCGTCGCAATTATTCCAATTCTTCGACACTCAAGGGAGTTGAGGATAGTGTGCTTGAGCAACGCAGCGCAAGGAACTCAACGAGGTTGAGCCAGGGAACCACTTTGCGAGGAACACCTACGCCCACAGAACAGGAGCTTCGACAACGCATTGAGGCGGACGACTCAATTGGGCAGACGTCCTTACACACCCTGCACGAGGCCTCGCCCGAACGATCGACACTGCGCGTCGTTGCCCCATCTGAGGACGGCGAATCTATCGATGACCCATTGAGTTCGGAGGCTTCAGCATCACCCATAATCGAGGTCTTTTCATCACCTACACCAAGTCCTGAGCGACGGCCGGCTGTACCATATCGCCAAGGTTCGGTTCAACTACTATCTGCAGGCTCGCCTCAAACAGTCTACATCACACGACGGTCTAGCTACCAGCAAACGCCTACAGAGCAACGCAGCCAGGAATTCAGTCCGCAGTCTGAGAGCACTACTAATTTACTCACATCTTCACCTAATTTCGTTGCATACAACAGCCCAACCCCAACGCGGCCACGGTCAGGTACCTATCCGCTTCGCCACAACTATTCATTCGAGTCTATCCAGTCCCGTCTTCAGTCTCCCACACACGTCCGACCCGATACCGGCCGCAGCATCGCCACTGCCAGCTCGTGGGCCTCCCTTCGACCGAGCTCCTCACACGATACACTTCCGCCCCTGCAAGTACCGCAGAAGCGACTGCGACACAAAACAGGTTCCTTATCCCTCAACGCCGCGGAGAACGCGTCGTTCACATCTGGTCACAGCATGGACGAAGATATTGATACCCTGCCGTACCCACGAGAACAGTTCAGCAGCCACCTCAGCACAATCGCGAGCGAGAGCGATCGAACAGACAGCCGGCGGCTGAGCCATTTCTCGCTTGGTAGCGGAGTCTTGACTGGCGATGACAGCAGCAGCATACCTTTCTCGGGCACGTGGCCACGAAGGAGAAGAGAAAGCGCGCCCATAAGCTCAATCGCATCTGATGCGCCAGCTACAAGCAGCGAAGAAGAGGCGGGAGACATGACACTGGGAATCTTTCGCGAAGGGAGTGCAAAACCGCAACCGCTCCAACCACGAGCGGGCGCTGTACCTGGAGAGCGGAAGTACGAAGGGCCTCTACCGCCTCTCCCGCCAATACCGCGCAGTCGCGACAACGAAGAGCACGTCGACCGCCTCAGCGAGCTCCAACCCTCCCAACTACGCGAGAAGCGATCCGGGAAATCCCTCCGTCAGCGCAGCAACAGCACACCCAGCCGTAGCATCTCGCGCCACCTCAGCCAAATAAGTCACAGCGAGACAGACCGCAACAGCGGAGCAAGCAGCCTCTTCCCAACCTGGGCTAAGAACTTCTACGGCCACGGCGCGGCCCTCATGTCCCCGAGCAAAGTCTCTCTCGCGGCCCCTGGCACGCCTCGCCGCGACAATAACGGACAATCGCACGCTCGCAACGACAGCCAATGGACTGAACGAAGCATCACCTCCCGCCTCGGAACCGGCTACACCGAACTCCCCGATAACCGCTCCAGCCTCACAAGCTCCCACTTCCTGCCTTCTATCTTTCGCCCACGCACTCGCAACAACCTGGCCGCGGATGGCAGCAACAGCCGCAAATCTCGTCCAAGCAAACGGTCCCGCCCATCACGCGAAGACAGCCGCCCCGACTCTCTGCAAATCTTTTCCAACCCTCTTCCCGATTCGCAAGCCGGACCAAGCGACACCTTGCCCTCCGGTCACCCGAAATTCGGTTCCCTCAAA
>JAABUW010002563.1_pt1 | contig 27416 bp, 25 predicted proteins | sample 5560081 | NCBI WGS metagenome assembly JAABUW01 (sample SAMN10711882, study PRJNA513363) | rock metagenome | isolation source: Antarctica rocks | place: Antarctica: Victoria Land, Knobhead sud | reverse complement strand
TGTCAGGGAGGATAGTTGTAGCTGTCATTTTGGAGGTCAATTGACCGTTTCGATCATAGCTTAGATAGCCAATGCTGCTGATTCAGAGCAGTTCAGCTTTGGGAGTCAGGGGTTGGATATCCGCTTGGTTCTTCAGCGGAGGTTGATTGCCTGATATCAACATCGAGGTCGCCACATCCAAATGAAAAAGCAACACTTTTTCCATTTCTTCGAAGCGCCAACAAGCCCGAACCCCGAACCCTGAAAAGCAGAAAGTCCAAATCGAGCACGCCTGCACGGGCCACCAGGATCTCGGCGGAATCGTCCCTCCGACTCTCCGAAAATCAATCTTCAATGTCGTCACTCCAACCCTCAGCTCTCCCAACATGTGAACACTCATCCCAATCATAAAGCTCACTGCACCGCTCACCCACTACTTGAATCCTTTAACCCACCTTCACCCCCTCACTTCCACCATGCCCCTTCTCTCCACTCTCCTCCACGCCACCACCTTCCGCACCCCCTTCCTCAGCACCCTCCTCCCCTCCATCACCCTCGCTTACACCCTCCAAGGCCTCACCGCCCTCCCCTCCATCGCGGCCCAATCCGAGCGTTTCTACGACCTCTCCGGCTCCCTCACCTACCTCTCCTGCACTGCTTTGTCCCTCTACCTACCCACCCTCCGCGCCCGCGCTGCCGCATCCGCTGCCGGGCATGCAAAACCCGCGTGGCCGAGTATCCTGGGGGCGCTGATGGGAAGGGCTGGCGCGGGTGTGAATTGGAGGCAGGTGGTGCTGAGTGCGGCGGTGAGCATATGGGCGACAAGGCTGGGGAGCTATCTGTTCCGGCGGATCTCGCAGGACGGGCATGATTCGCGGTTCGATTCGATACGCAGCTCACCCCTAAAATTCGGCGGCGCCTTTTTCGCGCAAGCAACATGGGTAACTCTCTGCCTCATGCCCGTCCTCGCCCTCAACTCCATCCCCGCAACCCTCCTCAGCACCCTCCCGGCCTCAATCGCTCTGACCGATATCCTGGGGATACTACTCTACGTTGGCGGTCTCAGCTTCGAAGTCATCGCCGACCGCCAGAAAGACAAATGGGTGCAAGAGAAAAAAACCAAGAAACACAACGAAGACTTCCTCACCCGCGGCCTCTGGAGCAAATCCCGCCACCCCAACTACTTCGGCGAAGCCACCCTCTGGACCGGCATGGCCGTCGTGGCCGGCGGCGTTCTCGTCCGAAACGTCGGCCAAGTAGGCATGGGTCTCAGCGGAGGCATGAGTGGCCGCATCCTAGGCCTCTCAATGGCAGCAATCAGCCCCGCATTCGTAACGTTCCTCCTCCTCAAAGTCAGCGGCGTGCCCATGAGCGAGGGCAAGTACGACAAGCGGTACGGGGAGCGGAAGGACTACCAGAAGTGGAAGCGGGAGACGCCAATGTTTGTGCCAAAGCTGTAATGTCGATACTCTGTTGGCGGGGGGGAGGATGCAGAATGTCGATATCCAAGCGAGCACTGGTAGCCAGATAGGCTAGAAGCGACCAGCTTTCAAACTACGTGCGTCGAGTGGCAATTTGGCTACCAAGATTGTAATGCATACTGATCAATTCCGCTATGCACAATGAATTGAACCAGCTGCAACAGCGATAGTACTACCATAGAACACAACTCGTCCCTTGGTCCATCTAGACATCTCTACAAAAACCAATCAGTCGTTCACTAACTTTTCACACCCGTTGATGCCGATGGGGGGGATAGTAGAGGCTGAAATTGGGAGAAATTCCGTAGGATGTTTCGCTCTTGGGATAGGGCGTGCGTAGGCGGGCTGGGCTGGAGTTCGTCCTAAGGAGATGGGGCGGTGCTGCTTGTCGGACCCTCTTACTGTAGTACCATTGTCAATGCTAAAAGACTCGTTCTTATCAATTCCAAAAGAAAGCCCACCCATAACATTTTTCTTAGGCAATCAAGAACCTCAATCATCATACGCCCTATGCCGGAAGTATGTACACAGAAGCTCACACCCTCGGAGCATAACTCCAACCAGGCCACCAAGCGCGACGACGAATTCTGACCCTTTTCGCTGAGAGAAACTACCTTTTGTACAAGGGTTATGTGTGAGCCACGTAAGTGCATAAGCGGTTCGAGTTCCAATCCGAAACGCCACCAACGAATTCCGTTCACGAGCCTTTCGAGAACAAATCCCAAACAGTTGCCCCAGCATTTCCTGCATCATCTGGGTAAACATAAAACGCCAGGGCAATGATGATGTACATGCCAAGTAGCATTGCCCCTTCGAGGTAATTCGATTTGCCATCCTAGGTCCCTGTTAGTCACAGATGCGGCGAGTCAGGGGGATCAGCGTACGGCAATGAGGTAGTTCGTAATGAGCACGCTCAGGAAGAAGACCACCGTCTCAAAAGCCTCAAAGCGCAACGTCATCGGCTCGCCAATAATCCACCCAAGAATAACTAGGAAAGGCGTGACAAGGAGCGCGATTTGCATGCTGCTTCCAATGGCGACTCCGATAGCGAGATCCATCTTGTCTCTCATCGAGACTACTACCGCTGTAACGTGCTCTGCCGCGTTGCCGACGATTGGGAGAAGAATTAGGCCGATAAACGTTTTGCTGATACTGGCCGTCTCGACAATCGAGTCGATACTATCAACGAGGAACTCGGCACAGACCGCAACCCCAGTTGTGATGACCACTAGTGCTGCGCCAGCGGCCCAGGGAGTTAAGGTGGGTTCCTCTTGGTCCTCCTCGCTCTCAGCCCCTTGCTCCTCGTCGAAGAGATCCTGGTGAGTTTTGAGTTGAAAGAAGAGGTAAAGAACGTAAAGGATTAAGAGGATGACAGCGGTGCCATGCGAAAGATCAAGAACATTTTTTTCTTTGTCCTCAGAGGTACCTGATTGCTTCATTGCTGCATATAGGGTTGCTGGGATGATTAAGGAAGCCGATGATACTGCCATAAGAGAGGACATGGTTGACGCGACACTATCAGATCTTCGAGTTAGCACTGCTCTTTTAGAATAGACCAATTTTTTCTTATTACGTGGAATTGAAATGTTGCTCGTGGTACTTGATGCCTCCGGCAAAGAAACAGCAGCCAAGAACCAAGAGGATGTTCGATAGAATAGATCCTAGCATGCTAGCCTGCACGATTCGAATCTGTCCCTGTTTCAATGCCACAATACTAACCTGTGCCCTTGGTCAGCAGTCATGTTCCTGGATTAAAATTTGCTAAGCTCACAATGAGTTCCACAGCATTCCCAAAAGTTGCATTGAGCAGTCCACCTAGTGTCTGTCCCACTTTTCGTGATATTTCTTCAGTCGCAAAACTCAGTAGTCCAGCCAAGGGGATAATGGCGAAAAAATTTAGGATGAAGACCACGGTGGGATTCCATCCAAGCGCGCCAGATATTATACCCAGCGGAACAAACACCAAGAACACGTTGGCCCAACTGCAAACCAGCATTCTGTAGGTGGCAGATCCGACATTGTATGCAGCGCTCGCCGGGTAGCGGACCCATGGCCTGTCGTCCTTTTGGAGAGGATGCCTTTGGAAATGCTCGATCGGATGCCGTAGGAGCGAAGTGTGTTCTGTGATTGGCTCTAAGCGGCCGTTGCTGTCCTCTCGGTGCACGTCATTGCTCGGCATCCGGAGCGATCTGTCATGAGAAGCAGTCCGTCTGAAACGAGAGGGCAATTTCGAGGCAGCTATTTGTTCCATCGTAGTGAAGAGTTAGCATTCATGAACAGAACAGGCAGTGGCGTAGTTCTTTATGGATTCTCGGAAGTGCAGGATGTGGGAAGGATGTAGTGAATCGCCAAGGCCATCACATCGTCCATGCGCAGTCAGAGGCAAACTAGACAGGTTTGAGGCACTTACACATAATCGCCAAGAATACCAAGAGTCTTTCAGTTGAACAAAGGCGGGCAGATGCGCTTGGCACGCGAGATGTTTTGGTTGCGGACAGCGGAACAAAGGATCCTTAATTGGATATTGCGTACTGCAACCGGTATCAAACGATCAATTGAAGTCGGCCACCAGAGAGTAAGTACCAATTGTTATATTCTAAGGGTACCTCCGTCCTCGGTCCTGTGTAGAGAAGGATGATTGATGGTATGCGTGCGGTGGAGTACACAATGCTGAGAGACCGCGGAGGCACTCTCTTGGACCGTTGGACGGCAGTCGGCAAGACATCCAATGCTATTGGCTTAGGTACCTACTTCAGTATCATTATTCACGACGGGATGACGGTGATCATCCTGGTAAGGTGCTACGTACTCTAATGGGGCTGTGTAAGTCTTGGCACTTGGCAACTCTAATGCCACAGGCATGTCAAATCAAATCATATCAATCCATCTGATTACTTCGTATACACACTCCGAAGCTTGTCATCAACTACGAACTGGGTGTCTTATGCAACAGGGGGTGTGCAATGTCAGTGAGCAATAACCGCTCTTCGTAGAGATGTCGAAACGGACAGTGGAACTCATCTTGTTCCGGAAACAATACAAGCACTGACTCGAAAGTTCATTGTAAAGCTGATGCGAACCAGAAGAAATGGACTACCTCGTCATCACCTTTCAACTCACCAATTTCTCCCTTATCTGGAGTTCATGATGAGATGTAGAGCAGGAAGTGTTGTCCCGTCAATGCTGGGGCTGAATGAAGAAAATTCAATGAAAGCATTTGAATCGAAAGGGACCATGTCACACACGTGAGCTGTATCGGTACACGGGCTTGTTGTGCAGTCGGTTTTGTGGTATATAATAACGGCCAAGGGAGCCTTTAGGGGCTGAGGCGGCGTGGTTTACTCCGGAATAGATGGGCAGACTCTTGAAAGGAGGGAACAGAGGCCGATGCAATTAGGACAAAGATGCCTTTGGGGACGGGTATTTGTCTCATTGTGATGCTGGAAGGGATGAAATTAACGTACGCTACCCTTCGTGATATTCAATTCGGTGTCATCAACTAAGAATTCAGAATTGGTAAAGGAAGCTAATCGTGCAAAGATGGTGTTCAGGCGGGTGCCCAAAATACCTGCAGGGTTGAGACCACATGCTGGCGTTGTCAAGACCGGTGCTCGAGCCTGTGGGACCGAGTGGATTGAAAGCAGTACCGAGTTGATTAAAGACTACCTGCATCTTGCGACCAGAAAACACCTACGTATCCAACTGCTGCTCACGCATCTGGTGATAAGAGAAGTGGTTGCACCATTGTTATTGAGAGGGAGGATGCTGATCTGAAGAGGTCGAATAAAAACACTGCAACCCTCTCAGAGCAAAAAGAGCCGTAATCATGGATTCGCTTCTACATGCCGACGATAGTGCTTGATCAAACTAGGGCTTACTCTTCTCAACCGAGGGCTCGAGGTGAGAGGCTGTGTTAGATCGAATGTAGCAAGCAATGACCACCCCGGGTAATAATATATCGGTAAAAATGCCGCAATAATTATCTTCAAACGTATCAGGTGGTGAAATCTCATGGACATCTTCGAACAATTCTGCGGTAGATAGGCCTAATAGCCAACACTGTCTTTATCTGCGATTCTTGCTACCTTGTGCCCACTGCTTGAAATGTTATTATCTATCGCATTGTGCGAAGTACCTCAAGCATCACTCTGACCACAGGTGGACACCGCATTGTGGTGTTGCATCTGAATCGGCCACGATACTAATTTGAGTTGGGTAAATCAAAATCACTTAGTTAACGTTGTTCATAAAGAATACTACTCACTGGAACCTTAGGTGTTTCACAACGCCTTGCTTTAAGCATCATGACATATCTTCATTTGCCTTTTACACTCACATGCGGCACGTCAGTGTCAGGCAACTAAAAGTCAGTATCAGCTGTTTTGTACAGCATGTCGCCTTCTTGGTGGTTGTCTGTGTCGGTTAGTCTGGCTCATTTGTATGTTGAGGTGTTTGAGGATACGACATTTGGGTTGGGACGGCTGGTATCGTAAGGAAAAGGTAAGAAAAATGTATCATACAAACCGTATGCATTAAAATGATGAACAGCTTAGTGACGAGCTTAATAATGTTTTGAGAATGGGGGTACGGCGGTTAGAGCACCCCTTAAACCGTCGTTCAAGCTGCCATCCCAGGATTAACGAAGCTAAGCCTATTTAGGCACCCCACCAAAATATTTGTTTACTGCACAGCTCCTCTACCCAGCACTAGGAAATCTAGATATTAATCTCTAGGTCCCTATTGGCCTGGTTAGTCATCTCCCGTGGCTCCCTAGTACCCTAACAGGTAAGGTGGCCGTATACCTGGGATGGCAGCTTTAACGACGGTTTAAGGGATAGAAGAGATGGTGGTTTTATAGAATGGTGTTCGAATTTGAGGAGTAAAGCGGTTGACAGTTGATAGTTGAAAGATGTGGTATTGCCGTGTCTAGGGGCATATGGAAGATGGTGGGACGAGTTATCGCCCTTGCTCAGCAGAGGCTAATTCGTCAGTCAGAAAGCTTGGAGCCTATGGACGCATCAGGTGTGTAACATGTTTTCAGTATTCGTATTCGAAAGAGCAATCCTAAGCTCTCTGGAGACTGACAGTAGTGATATGAACAGAAAATGCCAAAATGTTTTAGATACGGTCAATGCTCAATTGACGCGCGGATGTTCTCGAGCCTTATTTCTTGAACGAGCGAAAAAAAGCATTTCCTGTTTCTGCAATTGCTATTCTGCTGTTTTTAGGGATCGCATGCGCCTGTTTCGTCGCAGGATATGCTTGACCACAGCTTTGTTAACGCATCGTCAAAGTCTCTGGAAGAGATTATTTCGAACCTAAAGACAATTCCAACGCAGAAGACTTCTCATTCGTACGCAACAAAGCTCGAGCAATTAAGTCTTCGATTGCAAGTCTCCCCAGCCTGTTTTACCCAAGACAAGTCGGAGTCCGCTCGACTAGCAACCAAAAATCCGTATGCACTTAAACTGGATATAAGATTCCAACGTTCCAGCGACAAAAAGCGAAGAAACGTAGCTTGTCCGGCCAGGCAAACTTGTGGGGAGTTCATCGAAATGCCGAGGCAGAGATCTTTCGATGGGCGTTTGAAAATTTCCTAGTGACATTTCTCCACCCGTCAGCAAGTATGAACCACGAGTAGTACCCAATTCACGATGTTGCCATCTGTGAAGCTGATTTCCACATCAATGCCGTCTATTTAGGATTGACACTACCGTTTCACGATGTGTTCGGTTAGTACACTTCTCATGTTCATCAAGGTGGTAGAAGTTCGCCAATCTAAAATTGCAGGATATTACGGGAAACGCCTGAGTCCTTGAACAATGAGCATGAATCTGAAATGTTTCGAAAAACGAGATCTAGGCATCATCGACAAAGATGAACTTACCTTTGCCAAGTCCACGCGCTTTGGCTGATGTTTGACCGGACTAGGAAACGTATTACGCTTCTTGCAGGCTAATCGAATACTGGGATTCGACAGATCGATGACAGTGTAAGATTGACAGCGGGAAGACCAAAGACGCTCAACTCTTTTGACTGGCAGAAGACATGATTGCTTGTTCTCAGGAAGACATGACCATTCCAGAATCCAAGGAGTTCAAGATGAGAAACGAACAACAGGGAATTTGACGTTGAAAAACCCAAGGTTGGTAGCTGAACAACTCTGGTTTGAAAGAACATGCCATTGCTGGAAATCCAAAACTAATTGTGTAATCTTTAGCTGCTGTTTAGGCCCCCAACACCCATGGCCATTGCGATGTTTCAATTCTAGACTTATTATTGTTGTAGTTGTGATGATTGTTGTAGCAGTTCTGCAGCTTTCTGTTAGGGTTATCAAACCGAGTCATCTGATCGGCCTCACGCCACAGTTTCGAAATGGTGTGAAAGGCTGATCCTTCTATGGCCTATCACGTAGAGTAACAGAGAAGACAGAGGATTGGAGACAGGCGCGAGAGCGGCGTGTCGCTACAGGATCCGATTCGTTAGTCGTAGCAGTCGAGTTAATCCTAACGTGTAACTAGGCTTGTTGCCACGAGGTTTTCGTACTCTTCACGGGTTCCCAACGTGACAGGCGGAACATCGCTAAGCTTCATTATTCTTTCATGCGTCTAACATCATAACACTGGACGAAACGAACGACCCCCACCCCAAGTTTCACATTTTGGCCGGAACCTTGAACCACTCCAGCCGTGCAGATTGCATCGTCCGATCGATGTATTTCAAGTGCCTTGCTTGATCCAAGAAAACTGTACACGACCAATCACGGAGCCTTGAGTCTAATGGGGAAGTTGGTGGAGGAGTATCACAGTGGCCGTACTATCAATATTGTGCGTCTCACCGGCGCAGTAGACCGGTGAGCGCACAGTGCAAAAACATCCCGGGTGGGCGCATTATCTCCAAGACCTGCAACTCTTCGTGATATGTATTGGAGCTCAAAGCAGCTCTAGATAACAGTTGTGCCCGCGGTATCCAACCTCGCGAAGCCTTGGCTGTGAGCGACACTGGAAGAGATGAAGGTAGAACAAAAGTTCAAAACATGCAATTACCCTTACCAACCAGAATTAATCCAACCACACATCACGGCTGCCAGCAGTCGAATCCTCCATTCGTGCAGCACATGATAAGACCAAATGCGACAAACGATAAGCTTGGAGGCAGCGTAGGGCCATCCGCAAGACTTGCATATTCGTGACCTCTCGGAGAATTTCAAAGAAATCGGATTCGAAGGCGATGTTAATTAATAGCTCGGGATCTAGACGGTTGGAGCGCATAATCGTATAGTCTGTATCCGGAGCTTGGTAAAGCTTGTTCTGCTATCAGCCCCAAAGGATTGACAGACAATTCACACTTGAACTACTGGCTGGGGCAGGATTCGGGAAAATTTGCGTGGCCAATGTGAGACAGGACTCTCACGTGGAAGATCCGGGAGAGTCGAACGCCACGATCTTTGGCCAATGTCCTAGCGAGTAAAGACAACGAAAATGAGGTTGAGACTTTGTCGTAGGAGCCTCTCCGGCCAGTGTGATTCATATTCCATGCGGCCTCTCTTGGCACTGAAGTGGACCGGAGTAGTAGTATACTTGAGTAACCAACCTTGGATTGATCCTTAAAACCTTCTAAGGCAAAAAGAACGTCGAGTGCTTTAGGATATAATTGCTAACGAAGACAACCGCTGTATTGATGGACTCCGAATCGAAATTCTGAGCATCACATTGTGGCCCAAACGCCAAGGCTCCTTTATTAAAGGATCAACCGAATCCGTCATTAGAGAAGCTAGATAGTATCTTGTCTTACCTCTGCAGCTTCTAGGTGCTTCACGAACTCTGATGTGCTCATCCACATTTCATGTAATCAACCGAGTCGGCGCGGAGTAATGTCATGCATCGAAGGTCAGACTGAAACCAATGATCGACACCACCAGTCTTCAGAGAAGGTAAGGTAGGTTGGTCCCGCTCTGTGTCTCAACCATGACCCTCAAGCCTGCAGACTGCTAACCAACGAAGGTATGATAGCTTACGGACCACGTTGCGGCCCGACTTCCTGTGATTGAATCAAGCTCTTGGTTATCTTCACCCTTGTTGATTTAGAGCGTGTCTTCTAAAGCTTTCACCTAAACTCTTCACTCGAGAAAAAAATATTCAAGTCTTCATGTGTAAACGACATCATCGATCTACCTCCTTTAGAAAAAGAGAGCAATGCTCTCCGTCCTGTTGTGACAGGAGGTAGTGCTAAGGCCAAGACTGTACGAGAGCATTCGTCGGTGATAATGTTGCGGGGCTCGTTTATGGTTTGAAAACGTAACTTGTAATTGTAGCATTATACTATACCCATATACAAAACGACTTGAAGACGCGGGTGCCGTTTCAGGGTCCATGAGATTGCGGCCAGCGTCGTGAAAAGGTTGCATGGATGTACATAGAATCCATGACGTTAGCTGCAAGACAACTGCAGCCCGGAGGATCTTGTCTGATAACGGTATTTGAGCTAGTGGGGTCTTGTTCGTTCAATGCAAATAAGCACAGGCTTCCTATGTTAGGCATCCAACCTGCCGATGCTAAGGAAGGCACCGTATGTACATATTTAATACAAAGAGACCTGTATAAGATTCAACATGTCAGCCAAGTCTTAGCTCGACTACCTCGTTTGACAGACATATCATCGACTGTCATCTCACCAAGCCACGAGGCCTAAGGTATCAGGCTATTTAGCCCTTGGACACTCGCCGGCATGAAGGACATAATCTACCCCAAGAGAGGGGAGAATCTGAGCAATTGGATTACTCGACAGACGTCCTCGAACGCCACGAATGCAGATAACGACACCCTGAACTTCTGGATAGCCCCGACTCTAGTCAGTGTAGGTCGCACTTCCTTGATCATTATCTTTGCTGAGCTTCGCTAAAAGCTCCCCAGCACGGAGGCTTTGAAAATTACACGGAGAATCATTCGGGCAAAGGAGAATATGATCATCCAGCTAGACGCGTAGAAGGCGGCTTTTTAACGTGGTCTATGTTTGAAAGGAGCAAATCCCGGGCCAAAAAAAACAAAAGGCTCGATGCGGATTTACTGTCGGAGAATATTCCGCGGCCAGCGACTGCGCCAAATTATGGCCTGAACCACGCCATCCAGGGTGCAGACGGAAGTCCAAAGAAGCGGGAAATAGCTCTTCCAAGGAGAAAAAAGCTCAGCGTACCGGGCTTTATGACCACTGTCCAGGAAAGCTCACTGGACTCACGTATGTAGTAGTCCGGTACCTAATTGTGCTGTCGAAGACTAACATCAACAGCAACAATACCCGGTCACCATCCGATGAAGCCCAACTTTGAGAGATCTAGAAGCGGGCCTGAAAGGACCTTACGGCGCACATCGGCAGAACGCAAAGGAACATTGCTTCGAGAGTCAAATTATCAAGAAGCCAGCGCCGGAAATGTTTCGGAAGCCTTGCACATCGCTGATCATCCGGAAAAGGCAATACGAAGGGTAGGTTCGAGGAATCTTTGGGAAGAACTAGCACCGCTAGTGATCCCTTCTAGTACTCTACCGCAAGAGACCTTGGATACCTGGACATCGTTGAGCCGTAAAGAAATAGATGATACACGACCACAAGTTCCTCCGAAATCCCCCAGAACTGAAAGTAGGGCATCTCCGCGTTCGAAGAAGCTGCCACATTCTGCCAGTAGTTCCACGTCAACGACCTATACCGGAGCCTCTCCATCAAGTGGCATCAATACATCAGCAGGACAACTGTGCATGGCTCAGGATAGCAATAGCTCGTTGAGTCTGCTACAGACTACGAGTGCCGAGAAATCAACAGCTCCAACTGCACCTTGGGACCAAGCGTCTCATGTCAAGAGCCCACCAAGCCACCAGAGGAACGCATACCCGCTTCCTGTAAGGAGCACATCAAGCAAGAGGCCCCCATCGGCAGTCAAAGCCCAGTTGTGGCATCATAAGGGAATCTCGGAGGCATCTGTCATCGACCGAGGAAGGCCCATGAAGAGAGGAGACACCTCGCTGATTCGAAGCCTTAGCAGGCCAATGCTGAGAAGTCCTTCTGTTGGTCAGGGGCTTCTGGATATTCCTAGTGGCTTCAAAGCCACCGAGGCACCATGTAAAGTCCCTGATGAAGAGTCAAGGTATCTTAAAAAGCAGGCAGATGAGCAGGCAGAAGTCTTTAAAGTACTGCCAATCAAGCAAGTCTCGAAGCTTTCAAAAGTGCGTATATCATCAGAAAATGTTGGAGTGTTGTCCTCTAACAATAACAGGAGTTACGATTTCTCGAGGAACGTTGTGAGATCCTTCAGAACACACACGCTAGTCTTCGCCAAGGCCGGAGAAGCCTACACACTCGTATAATAACGTACCTCAAGTCTCCACGAATGGGGATTTTTTCCCATGACAGTATCCTTAGACAAGAAGAGGCGCTTGCAGAACTCGACAAATCGATAGACGACTGGGTAATGAAGTTAGAACAGGCAGTGAATCGTAGGGCGCAAGTTCATCAACGATTACTGGAGCATATAGCAGCAGCCTTGACTCTTGCACCCACTGGAAACCCCGAGTCGCAGCAGGTCGTTAATGATATCAGATCGTCAATAAATCCACCCAAATTTGAAGACAGTTGCAAAAGTGAACGCCACGACGTTCAGTCAATCAAGGTCTATGCCGATTCCGCAGTGGCGGCCTTGCTCGCTGAAATAGAACAGGACATTGGCATGATGGAGGACAGTCCAAGCCGGTAAGATTTTGAGACAGATTTGCCAAAATCGCGCTGTTTCTATCGACTGAAACATGGTCTCGGGCTATACGACGTTTATTGTAAGATAGCCGAATAACGAAATAATTTATCATGCAATATCTGCTGTTTGCCTGCCGCTTGGCCGTAATTACGAAAACCGTAAAGCCTAGAAGAAGTTGTGTCTTTATCTAAGCCGACGTGCTGGTTCATTCAGCATTGTCGTTGCCATCATCGTCGTATGGCTGCTCTACAATCACTCTGTTTCTCTGCTCGTCTTCCTTCCATAAAGCGTAATCTACACCTGGATATTTTGTTTCGCTGCTTGGATGGCTTTTCCGACATACCCAAATTCTTCCACTATACCTTACCTTATCATTCGTAACATACTTAGTGTTATAGGCGTTCCAGTCTTCAATGTGTACACCCGTCTTTCTTTTTGGTTTTTTGGCACTGACGCCTGCATGCTTATTTTTCCACATGCCACCATACACGTAGTAGGGCTTGTCCGGGCCATCGACCACTCCACCTGAGACTTCCTTCCAGCATTTTGATGTACATACGAAGTGCCAATTGAGGGTGTCGTCGATGCGGCAGCGAACGAGTACGTCACTAGGGGTATGGCAAAGATCACACTTTTTGCGGTAAGAAGAAGATGACTTCGAGCGTTTCCCAGTATCGATAGACTTCAAAGAGCGAAGTGATCCTGTAGTCGTATCGCTTTTCGAAGTAGTCATCTTGTTGAACATGAAAGGATTTTCAGGTAGAGTCCGAGGACGAGGGGGAGGTGCTAGCACAATAATTTTACCGCACTAGCGCTTGCCGGGATGACGATGATCTTGTAGGATTTCGATTTGGTCTTCCGAGCTTCACCAAATCACAACAACAATCCACCATGATTCGGCGGTCTCTATTCAGACAGTCACGACAAGTAAGCTCAAGACTACGATGCTCTTCTAATCTTTCCCCCTCGACATCTTACTTCACATCGTTACGAATAACTCCGCCGCCTCTGCGGCAAAGGATAGCTTTAAGATGCTATTCCACTGCAACGGAAGAGAAATCTAGCGCCAATTCCGAAGCTTCAACGGCTGAACAAAGCCAGCCGGGAATAAAAGAAGAGGAGGACCCGGCGAAAAAGGAGCTCGATGCCAAGCATAAAGAAGTGATCGAGCTAAAAGTGAGCCCGCCACCTCACCCCCCGTTTCAGAAAGCTTCGTCCATGAACTAAACTTCTACCACGTAGGACAAATACCTCCGCTCCGTCGCCGAGTTCCGCAATCTCCAGGATCGTACAAAACGCGACATTCAATCTGCCAAAGATTTCGCCATCACCAAATTTGCCAAAGACCTCGTCGAATCCATCGACAACCTCGACCGCGCCCTCAGTACCGTTCCCCATGATAAAATATCTCAGAAAGAAACAAACCAAGAACTTGTTAATTTATACGAGGGTCTGAAAATGACCGAGACGATACTGATGCAGACGCTGAAGAAACATGGCTTGGAGAGATTCGATCCTAGTGTAGAGGAGGAAAAATTCAATCCGAATTTGCACGAGGCGACGTTCCAGACGCCGGTGGAGGGGAAGGAGGATGGGAGTGTGTTTACTACGCAGCAGAAGGGGTTTGTGCTCAACGGGAGGGTGTTGAGGGCGGCGAAGGTGGGGGTGGTGAAGAATTCATAAAAGAATCAGTTTAAGGGTTTGAGCCATTTCTCCATGTGGATACTTTTCTGGGCTGTGTTGATAAATTATCTCCGTAATATTGGAGGTTATGATTTCTCTGTAACATACTCCCTTCTCTACCTTCATCGCATATCATGGCATTCCTATGGGTTGAGGACTTTCCACTCTATCAACATATAGGACTACTAAGCTCTACATTGCTAATATACCTCCAAAAAACCAATAACAAACCTTCGTCACCTGAAATGAAGCCCCCAACTTAAGAGAGCAAGGGATTTCCCATTCTTGATGAGACTCTACAAACCCTTCTCTGCTAAAGAATTTTGTTCCAGCTCAACATGGCTTTGTTCGAGGGCGCTGGTGTCTTCTTAACAAATGGTCTTAGTGAATAGCGAGCGCTCGACAGTGGCTATTTAGGGTTTGAGATCATTCTCATATGGAATAAGCACAACAATTCGCAGCTTGCTTCTCTACGGTGGCTTTAGGAAGCTGTTTTCTTACATCATCCATAGTTGAATAGTACTACGTATGTACAAGTCTTCTTCCCGCTTGAGATCACCTAATTTCAACACCTAGCTTTTCGGCAAGTTGCTTCTTCACGTTGTTGTGCAAGTAGTTCGTCTCTCTGTTCTGCAGCGTTCGCTCCAAGCTCCGGTAATTGATCCGATAACAAAGACTCTTGCGCCCCGAAGATGGGTGCGAGAACTCGTCCACCAGCTTCACATCCTCAACCAGATCGCCTCCAACATCCCTCACCACCTCCATCATATCATTCTCGTGGAAATCTTGTCCGTTGCTCCTCAATCCGCCACCTGCACTATTGCTCGAGCTTCGAAGCCAGAATGCTACATCTTTGTGAGATGCAGGATGTCTCGAGAACGGTATGAATCGATTGATCGATTCTACGGACGAAAACTGAGAAAGAAAACGAGGATCTTTCGACCAAAAAAGTCGAATATCTGGGATCGTAAATAGGAGCATTGCAACGCGCTCTAGACCGATTCCGAATGCCCAGCCCACGCGATCGGGCACTCCTGCGCTGATAGGCAATTCTTGCTTTACGACACCGCATCCGAGTAATTCCAGCCAGGAGCCTTCCCAGAATACCTCTAACTCCCAGGAAGGGCTTGTCCAAGGAAAGGATGCTTCGATCCATCGAACCCTACGGGGCTCCACCACATGCGCGTCTCCAGCAGCCAGAGCTGCCTGTCTGATTTTCGCAAAAAGCTCTACAACAACCAGTTCCACAGACCTTTTCAGGTGTGCGGCGATAGCTTCGACCTCTTCTATGCTGTGATGTTCCATCTGTAATGGGTTTCTCTCCGGATGAATTGTCGAATTTGTGTCCACTACCTTCAGATCATGTTTCGGTAAGTTCTCCAAATCTCCCCGTACGGCTTTAGCCACATCTCCTCCAGGCACTTTTCGTCGATCCCACATTCTCGCCCCTTCCATCTGGTGGAATACGGGGTAATGACTCCTGTCAATAGCATCTCTACGGTACACGTCTGCACTCATTGTGTACCCTTCACTCTCGTTTTTACGGAATATATCAAGTTCATGTGCGCTAGTGTGTGTCCGGAGAACAGTATCTTTATTTATGTAGTATGTATCGGTGCGACTTCTACCGGGGTGGTCTTGCGGAAAGCCTAAAGAATCAAAATTCTGGGCGACGCTAACGATGGGTGATAATGTGTTATGGTGCTTGTAAATTGGTGATGGGAAGAGCGATTCAATGAGTTGGCGGGTGAGGGAGACCGGGTGGGATGGTTGAAGGTGTAAGCGGCGGGGAAGAGCGGAGATAACAGAGGATGGAACATTGGTCCAGGAATCAGTGGGGTAAGAAGAGCCATCTAGTTCAAGCCGAGGGTAGCTAGGAGGTTCTATAGCGCTATTAGATGATCACGGTGAATACGTTAAAATAGTGAAGAGTTACCAGTTGACAGATACCGGCGCTGTAGGAGCTTCTGACGGCCCTGGTCACAATACCATGATCTGGGACTTATGGTCGACCATCTTCCCGATACAAGCCTTTGAGCTTTGCCTAATGATGGCCTGATCATGTCGCGAAGATCAAGGTTTGAAAATGAGCGTGGAATATATTTCCCGCGCCTATTGCGTCAATGATGGCGCTTAGATTGAATATCTCAAATTCACAATCGGAGCCTTGACGATTCTTCTCATCCTGGTCGCGTTGGAGATTAGTGACGGTTGATGGCATAGTCGAAGCTCCGGACTCTAAGGTAGGTATCGGTATTTGAAGCGGAAATGAGCGTTCTACTACGCTGTCAGCATTGCTGTTCGAGGGAACCTTTTTCAGGCCGCAGATGATTTGACGTTCAATGCCATTATCTGCGGGAAATTCCTTTCAGGCCTTCAACATCGTTCTGAATAATTGCTTAGCAGACTTTCTCAAAGTTCTTCCGTCCACGCATCTATGGCTTTCCGCCCAGCCGCCCTCCACAAACTCTCCCTTGCCTCCCGCAACACCTCTCAGATCCGCTTCAACTCCACATCCTCCGTCAATCCAACCGAAATCTCCCACTTCAATGCTCTCGCGTCAACATGGTGGGACCCCCATGGCTCATCTCGGCTTCTCCACCTCATGAACCCCTTCCGCCATGATTTCATCTCAACCTGCCAAGCTTCTCAATCCGAACCTTCACCTTCCAGTGGTATCCGTTATCTCGACATCGGCTGTGGGGGCGGAATCTTTGCTGAGAGCGCTGCTCGCCTTCCTAGCACCGCGAGTGTCACAGCGATTGACCCGAGTAGCGAGGTCATCGCAATCGCAAAAGCGCACGCCCGGCACGATCCTCTGTTAATGGAGCCGCGGCGGCTAGATTATTCGAACCAGTCCATTGAAGACCTCGCTTTGCCAAGCACAAGGGATGACCAATTTGACGTAGTCACTCTTTTCGAGGTCATCGAGCATATCAGCCATCCAGCGCCCTTTCTGAGTTCGTGTCTTCCGTTTGTGAAGCCGGGTGGATGGCTTGTACTCAGTACCATAACGAGGACGTGGACCAGCTGGTTGACGACAAAGGTTGTGGCGGAGGATGTAGCGAAGTTAGTCCCCAGGGGGACGCACGATTGGAATCAATATATCAATGAGCAAGAGTTGAGGCAGTTCTTCGGGGCACAAAAGGGATGGGGTGAGCAGGGAGGGGTGAGAACCGTGGGATGCGTGTTTTTCCCCGGGCTAGGTTGGAATATGGTTAACGGGGGAGAGAAATGGGGTAATTATTTCTTTGGGATTCGAAAGAACGCTGTGCCATGATAGTAACAGATAAACACCATTATTATACCCCTTAACGAGGAAAAGACCTTAGTTTTGAATACAAGAAGGCTTATCCTAATCCCTAGAATAGCCTACCAAAGGTAGCCATAACCGAACTTTCTGAAGTGGCTTCTGCTCATGCATTCCCTCATCCCGAATATCATCCTAAGTCCTTAGCAAATTGGTATCTAGTTTTTCCAGCCAAACTCCAAACACCGTTCTTCAGATGCAGCCATTCCCCATCCCATCTGAGAGAGATCTCATCATTTCTTTAGATGCGAATAATCCCTCAAAACACCCATCATATGCGTATTGGTGGTCTTGCCCCCCTTTCGTGGTTTTTTGGTCTTCTTCTCCGCTTGCTTTGGCTTCATCTTCATGCCCCTACTCTTATTTGCTGGCGTAAGGCCCTCCCTTTCCAGCTCGTCTGCCAACGCTCCGGCCTCAGGAAGCTTGATCTTATGCCAGATTTGTTGGAATTCTTCATCAATCTTGAAGGCAAGGGACGGATCATTCGGCCAAACCATCGTTGCATGATTATCCTTCTTATTACGAGTCACTAGTAGCTTCCCTTCTGCCTCGAGCTTGTCGATGGCTTCCTCGGCATCTTGCCAACCGTCTCGAAGCTCACGAACTTTAAGGCCTTGAGCAGTTGGTTGAGACTGTAGGTAGCCTAGAAGTTGCTCTGCAGAGCGGATGTTGTGGATTGGTCGAAATGTATACGTAGCATTTTTCCTATCGAAGTCCACCTTCTCATGACTTATCAGAATTGTAGAAATCATCTTCTTATATTCTTCGGTCTGATATTGGAGCGATAAGTACAAGAGCAAGTCCGTAAGTGTTTGAGGAGTATCTTTGTCTTTGAGGTATGCAACGGCGTAGGTGACTTTAGTCATTATATTCTCCCCAGTACCAGTATCTGCTGGCTGAGAGAAGACGACATTGGTCTGCTCAGGCCGTTTCCGTTTCAGGTCTGGCTTATTTGATGTCGAAGCTTGAGGTGGCGCGGGGGAGGGACATGGTTTCGCAGGAGCAGCGACAGTCCGCTTAGTTGAAATCTTGCTCGCGGCCGACGCAAGGTTGGCTTTGAAGCCACTGATCTGTTTGTCGAGATAGGACATGATGCTGACAGCCACAGAGACAGACTTGGACGGGTGTGACCCTGTTGTACGCTACGACTCGAGCCTCGAGCTGCGATCCTGTCAAGGCGTACAACGGCGGCCTTGTGAAAACACTGCGAGTAAGGAAGGCTGAGATTGAGGGTAAAGTCAAATAAGTGATCAGTCTTGGCAAGCTAAGCCGTTTTCGGCACAAAATGGTTCGGGCCAAAACGCGAAAGTGAAGCACCTTCATTGAACAAAGCCAACAGCACAGATCTTCTATGCCAAGTTGCCTCGAACTGTTAACTCAGTTGGTATACTCGGTGATTTCCTATGTATATCTTAGGTTCCTGGCTAAGCTTGACCGGAATGACCGATTGAGATACGACTGCCCATCGTCACTCCTTCACACAGTCATTCAGCAATTAAAACTTGATCTCAGGTCTAACCACCCTCCAAACGACATGAAGTCATTCGCATCTTAAACCTGCGTTATCATGGCAGCTGTGGGGCTCGATGTTGCGCGCCTGTCCGCGTTTTGCTCTCTGCCTCCAACCACAATCGAAAGCCTACTTGACACCCCAACCATTGACCTTGTCCGGACACTCCTCAGCAACATATCAGAGAGGGCTCAAGAATTCGATGAAGTGAAGTCGGAGAAGCTCAAGCTCGCCGTTGAATTGGAGAATGCTGTCCGAGGCGGAGAGTCGAAAAGCCGTTTTCTCAAAAGTTCTATCAACCAGGGCCTAAAGGAAGCTGCAGATTTGAAGGAAAAGCTTCAGGCAGCAGGCACGTGCGAATTTTGGGTTTGGGGAGGCAGTTTTGCTAATATGATTTACTCCAGAAGAATCCAGGCTTTTACTAGAAAAAGAATTCGAAGCATTCAAGTCTTCTAACTCATCATCGGCCTCAGAGGCGTCTGCCTTTAAAGCACGTATCGAACTACTCGAGTCGTCTAATCGCGACACGTTGTCTCTTCTAGAGTCGAAATCAACGGCCCATGACAAGCTAGCGGAAGAGCTTGCTGTCCAGCACCAGAAGACGGTGGAGCTTAGACGTGAGGTCTCTACTCTAGAACAATCTATCCAATCCGCGAATGCCGCTTCAGCGAGCGCATCGTACCACGAGCAAGGCCTTCAACAGGAAATCGAACATCTTAAGAGAAGCAATGAATGGCTAGACAAAGAGCTCAAGACAAAGTCTGAAGAGTATTCGAAGCACCGTAAAGAGAAGGGCGCTCGGCTTGCCGAGCTCCAACGCCAAAATGATGAAGCTGCAAGCAAACTAGATGCTCTCAGTCGCACGGAGAGCAACTTACGCAAACGGTATGAGGAAGTGAGTCAAAAGGCCGACGATTGCCTATCAAGGATCCAACAGATGCAAGAGGAGGCATCTAGAAAGGATGAAGCTTTCAACGTCGAGATCGTTGCCGCAAATCGTCTCACTGAGCTGATGAAGAATTCCGTAAACACCGAGAGACAGCGTCAGCAAGACCTTCACGATCAATTAGAGACTACGAAGGAAGAAGCAGCCGAGCAGATTGGTCGGATGGCTGCAGAGATCGATACAGAGCATCGTAACACGGAAGCGTCTGAACGGAGAATTGCAGAGCTTGAGGTCCAGGTGGAGCGTCTTGAGGCTGACGTACTGACATTGAAAAGCTATGGTGCTCCACATCAAGGCGTTAATGGGCATACCACACCTAGTCAGGTTGATTCTCCGGCTCCAGGGGTCTCTCCTAGTCCCTCGCGGTTGAAAGGAGGCTTTAGTGTTACGCAATTACTCAGCGATCTCAACGATTCCAGAGCAGAGTTGAACGCGGCAAATGTCAGAAACGAAAAGCTCGCCTCTGCAATGAACAACATGTTACAGGATCTAGAAATCAAACAGCCCGAAATTGAGGAGGTTTACGCAGATAATGGTCGACTGCAATCCGAATTGGCAGAAGTATCCTCTTTACTCGAAGACGTAGGCAAGGAGCGAGACCAAGCCTTGAAAGATATGAGAAAGAAGGAAGGTCAGGTTGAAGCCAAGATAAAAGAAGGCGAGGTACTTCGACAGCAGCTTCGAGACCTAAGCTCCCAAGTCAAGGTTCTCTTGATGGAAGCTCACCTTAAAGACCAAGGGGTTGAGGATCTCAATGGAGAGAAACAACTTCAGTTGGAGCGACTGGCTCTAGTACAAGCCAACGATCTTGCCGACGATTCAACAGACACAGATCGGTTCATCAGCGAGAACCTAGTTACCTTCAAGACTATTGCCGAGCTTCAGGAACAAAATACCAATTTAATAAGGGTTACTCGGGAAGTTGGTGAGCGGATGGAACATGAAGAAGCATTACGGAAACAGTCAGAGACCGCGCAAGACCAAGAGGAATTGCGGCAAAACTATGAACATTGCAAGGATGAGATTAAGTCGCTGGTTACACAGTCCCAAAGCTATATCCGGGAGCGCGATATGTTCAGACGCTTGCTTCTCCATCGGGGTCAGTTACAGCCTGGTAGCGATATCAACTCCATGTTCGGAGAGTCCATCAACGACGGCCAGCCACCGACCACGCCGAAGCAAGCAAGTGTTCTCGACAGCTTGGAACAAGCTCCAAGCTCAAAGGATATGGCTGATTATTCTAAGCTTCTGAAGGACATGCAGTCTCACTTTGATGCTTACCGAAACGAAGCTGCAACCGACCGCTCAACTCTGAAGACACAAGTAGATAGCCTTTCCAGAAGCAACAGTGATCTCCGCAGCGAGGTTGCGCGGAGCAATAGCCAAGTCACACTCGCTCATGAGCGTTACCAGATGCTCCAAGCTAATTATCTTATGCTCAAGAACGAAAATATTGAGTTGCAGAAGAAATCCCAATTCTTCTCAGACAATGTCGCAAAGCAAGATCTGCGAACGCAGCAGGTTGCGGAGGATCTGATAGAAGCTAAGGGGCTCTTGGACAGCATGAGGAATGAAATTGCAAATCTCAAAGTGGAGAAAGAGTTCTGGAAGAGCGTTGAAAAGAGGCTCACCACTGAGAATCAAACGTTTTTGGAGGAGCGGGCCCGGATAAACAATTTGAATACCAATCTTCAGAACATCTTGAACGAGCGCGAGTACTCGGAAACGGAATCGCGACGACGCTTGCAATCACAAATTGAGAGTCTTGAAAGTGAGCTGCGGGCAGCCAAGGCGAAGCTCTTAGAAGAGACTGAGGAGAGCAAGAAAGTTGCTCTTCGTCGGGAATATGACCACCAGCAATCGCAAAAGAGGATCGATGATCTAGTTTCTAGTCTTGGGTCCACTCGCGAAGAACTTGTTGCTGCAAAAACTACTCGCGACCATCTGCAAGCTCGATTAGACGAAATGGCTATTGAACTGCGGAGTGCTGAAGAACGTGTACATGTCCTGCAGCCAACACCCAGAGCCCGTTCAGAGCCTGCCCAGGATGGAGAAGCGCTCCATGAATCAATCGAAGGCGGAGAAGGACTAAGCAAAGAGCAAGAGCTTGCGATTGAGGTTTCGGAGCTGAAGCGCGATCTTGAATTGACCAAAGGTGAACTTGTGAGTGCCAAGACTCAAGTGAAGCAGTACAAAGCAATCAGTCAAGCTTCCGAAGAAGAATTGCAAAGCCTGAACGAGACTCACGACCTTTACCGCCAAGAAACAGACAAAACTATTGAGGAGCGCAACATCAAGGTTCAGGAACTTGAGGAACGTATTAATGATATTTCCTCTGAACTCGCTTCTACAACTTCGGAGCTTACGGACCTACGTAACCGCCAAGCTGAGAATGGTCGACGGCTGGAGGAACAAAAATCGGCATTCGAGACAGAGATGGCGCAACTGAGAGATCAAGATGAGCGTCACGCTACTGCCGCAAGGTATCACCAGGAGGATCTCAAAGTCCAAGCAGAAATTGCCCAACAAGCACAGTCAAACTACGAGAACGAGCTGGTGAAGCATGCTGAAGCGGCCAAGGCGTTACAGAAAGTTCGAGCCGACTATAACCAGGTTAAGGTTGAAATCGTTGAGATGAAGACGGAGGCAGAGTCGGCTCGGACAAGACTACTTCAGAGCGAGGAGAGCTGGGCTGACACACGAGAACGCTATGAGAGGGAACTGGCTGATCTAAGAACTGGAAAAGAGGATCTCAACGCCCAGAACAATCGTCTGCACCAGCAACTGGAAAATATTAGCGCCCAAATATCCAGTCTTCAGAAACGTGCTACAACTAGCGACACAGAAAACCCTAGTGCTGATGCGCCAACTTCAGGTTTGGAGAATCTCCAAGAAGTAATCAAGTACCTCCGACGTGAGAAAGAGATCGTCGACGTTCAGTTGGAATTATCCGCACAAGAAGCGAAACGCTTGAAGCAGCAGCTGGATTACACTCAAAGTCAGCTAGATGAGACCCGGTTGAGACTCAATCAGCAGAGGCATGTAGAGGAAGACAGTGAACGTTCGGCATTGACCCACAACAAGCTTATGGAAACTCTCAATGAGCTCAATACGTTCCGTGAGAGCAGCGTCACATTGCGTAACGAAACCAGGCAGGCGCAGGCAGCTCTAGCGCTCAAGGCTAAAGAAGTCGAAGAGCTTCTGTTGAAGATTGAACCGCTACAAGCTGAGATCTTAGAGCTCAAGAACGAGAAAGAAACGCAACAAGGCGAAGTCACGCTTCTGAAGGAAGATCGCGATCGATGGCAGCAGAGGACGCAGAATATACTTCAGAAGTATGACCGGGTGGACCCTGCTGAGTTGGAGGCACTGAAAGAGCATATTAAGAACTTGGAGACTGAACGCGATGAACTGCTTTCAGCGAAACAGACTTTACAAGAACGGCTAGGTCGCATGGAAGGCGAAGTCGCCAAGGTCCAGGACCAAGGCAGTGAAAAAACGGAGGAATTGCGACAACGTCTTACGGAGCAGTTCAAGACAAGGTCAAAGAATCAATCGGCTGTTATCAGAGAGAAGGATTCTGCATTACAGTCTGCGAACAAAGAGAAAGAAGATCTTCAGCAGCGAGTAGCAGACCTGCTGAAGGAGTCCGAGGCTACGAAGCTAGAGAGGGACCAGGCTGTGGACAGAGCTACCTCTGCCCAGTCGAACACAGCGGAGGCCAACGAGCAAAGCGGTGCTGAAGAGGGTCAAGTCGATGAAGATGAAACCCCTAGGCCCACAGAATCAGATATGCAGGCTCTAAGGCAAACACTCAACAATGCACAGCTTGAGCTAAGCCAATCAGAAGCCGAGCGTAATAGGTTGGGGAGTGAATCTCTTACGTATAAAGAAAAGATCCAGGAGCTGCAAGGGCGCATCTCAGAGTTGGAGCTTCAGATAGTGAGTCTCTTGCATGTCTGCCGTTTTAAGGTCGTTTTCTGATTTTTCATGTAGACGCAGAAGCAGCGAGACCTTGATGACACTACTGTAAAGCTGGGCCAAATACAGCGGCAACAATCAAACCTTCCTCCAAACGCTGTATCAGAAGAACAAGCCGAGAAATTCCGACAAGACCTTGCAGAAGCTCAGCAAGAAGTCGAAAACCTGAGAGCGTCAGCATCGATCAACGAGTCCTTGGCAAGTGCTCCGACGGATGATGGTAGTAAATCCGTTGCTGAGCAAGTCATGGAGCGTGTCGAGCAGATCCGTGCCGATCTAGAATCGCGGCATAACGAGCGAGTGAAGCAAGCCGAGGAAACTTACCAGAAGAGAACCGACTTGATGAAAACTCAATTCAATAAGAAAGTCCCCGAAATCAAGGATCAACTCCGGCAAAATTTGACAGCAGAGCATGAGAAGGTTTTACACGCTCGTAAAATAGAACACGAGCGACTTCTAGAGGACTTAAAGGTGAAACATCAAGCCGATCTCGACAGACTCAAGGGCAATGAAGCTTCAAGACTCGAAGAGCTAAAGCAGACCTGGCTTGCTGAACAGTCAACCCACAATAATGCTGGCGGATCAACCGTCAAACCTGAAGTCGAGGCTTCGCACCAACCATCAGAGCCAACCGAAGCCGAAGCCAGAGAACTCGTCATATCAAATGCCACTATCCGGGGCATTCTGTCGAGAAATATCACAGAGAAAGTGGCTAAAGCAAAAGAGATACTAGCAGGTCAGCTTAAGGAAGAACATGAAAAAGCGTTGGCCGTCAAGCTTGCAGAGGCACAAGGCAAGGCAAATACTGCGAAGGAGCAGGCGGTCATGACTGAAGAAAAGCGCAATTCTGTGAAGCTCAGCATGGCGGATAACCGAGCTAGGGTCGCGACTTTCAAATTGACCTTGGTCCAGAAAGCCGCCGATGAAACGCCTCAGAAGCCGGTTGTGGAGGTTTGGGCAGTAGTGAAAGACGCCAGACTGCCTCAAGCTAGTGTTCAACAGCCTCAGCAAAAGACGCCTCAAACGGGCACTTTCAGGCAGCCGACTCCGGCTATTCAAGCTAGTCAGCGACTCTCATCAAACTCTCCGGGACATCCACAGCCGACGCCTATGTCGACGGGCACCTTTGGGCAACCGACCCTCACTGCGCCAAATGCTGCGGGTCAAACACAGCAGACGCCAGGAACAACTGGCACTTTTGGGCAACCAGTTCCAATTACACAACCTACCCTAATAAATCCTTTCGATGCGCAAGGGAAGCCCCAACAGGCGCCTAGACGGGGGCAAATGCTTCCTCCACAGAATGGGAACCAGCAACCGACTGCGACGTTAACAAACCCTCCAACGCAAGCGCAACCATCTCCAAACTCTCAAAATCCTTCAAACTCATCCGCATCTCAGCCATCTCAAGGATCTCTAAACGGGATCCAACGCGTGAAACCGCAACCCACCAATAATATCCCAACCAAACCCCAAACAGCCCCTAGCAACCAAGCGCCGAACGCAGGATCCGGCCCAGCCACCCTCCGAAGTCTTCAGAATTCTGGCCTCCCCATCGCCAGAGGCGGCCGTGGTGGCCCGAATCCACGCGGTCGGGGCCGAGGGGCTGGCCGTGGAGGAGTTCCAAACCCGACAAACACTAGTCAACAGCAAGGACAGCCGGGACGGGCGAGTCCGACGGGAAGTCAGTTGAGTGGAGGAGCTAAGCAATTTGTACCGGGGAACAAAAGACCAAGGGAGGAGGGTGAGGAAGGTAGCCAGGGGCATGGGAGCGAAGGAGAGGGAGGCAGGGGAAAGAGGGTCAGGGGGGGCCTCGGAGGAACGTAGTGAAGGCAGGGATGGGAAGAAAGTAACTCGCGGAGGTGGAGGAGATTGTAAGTTTTGGGGTCGTTTTGCATCGGTGTGAACGGTCATCTAGGAGCAACATTCAAAAATGTAATCGTACTTCGCCACACGCATAACCCATATGCTCAAAGAGCCATTGACAACAACAATGACAACTTACAGCACACATCCTTCCCTCCGCCATTATCGGTAACGTGTGATGAGTGTGGCACCACAGTTGGAAGGATGATTAGATAAGATAAGATAAGGCCGAAATCCAGACACCGTCATTGTGCTTTTGTACTTTGTTCTCACCCTGCTTCTGCTCCGAGACACTCTTGCCAGCTATCCTTCAAACAACAAACACCATTTCCTTCTTCCTTCTTGCCATACTCCCCTCCATCATCCTCCCGCTCCTTCTCGTTCCCATCCCCACAAACATGCCCAAGAAATCCCAACCCCAACCCACTCCCTCACCCGCCCCTCCCTCCCAGCTCGTCCCCCAAACCTTCACCGACGGCCTCCCCCTCCCAAAAATGTTCGTCTTTGACCTCGACTACACCCTCTGGCCGTTCTGGGTCGACACCCACGTCGCCCCTCCCCTCAAGGCAAAAGACGGGGGCGCTAGAAGTGTAGACCGGTATCTATCCCCTCCCCCTCAACTTCTCTTTCTCTGGGTATGGAAACCATACGCTAAGGTCTAACCTGCAGCTGCGGCGAATCTTTCTCCTTCTACCCCGACGTGCCCCCAATCCTCCAAGCCCTAAAATCCCTCCCCGCCCTGATCGCCGCCGCCTCCCGAACCTCGGCCCCCGACCTCGCCGTCACCCTCCTCAAACAGCTCCAACTGCCCCTCTCATCCTCCGCTACCACCACCACCACCGCCGCATCCACGAAACGCGCCTACGACGTCTTCGACCACCTGCAAATCTTCCCCGGGGACAAAAGGCAGCATTTCGCGAAACTGCACAAGGCGACGGGGATTGCGTATGAGGAGATGCTGTTTTTTGACGACGAGGGAAGGAACCGCAATGTGGAGCAGCTGGGGGTTTGCTTTTGGTTGGTGGTGGATGGGGTGACGAGGGCGGAGGTGGATCGGGGGGTGCAGGAGTGGAGAAGGAGGAGGAAAGTGGTGGCGAGGGGTGGGGATGGGGAAGGGGGTATGGATGGTGCGGTGTATGGTGGGTGATCAGGGTTGAGGGTGGGGTTTAGGAATTGTAGCGATGCGCCGGGAAATATTACATTGTTGTATCTACTAGAATTAGACGAGCAGACTAGAAAACAATCCCCCAGAAACAGAACCCAGTTTTCCTTTCCACCACCCCTCAACCCCCCCAAACCCCACCACCAACAATGCCCCTCCTCCCCCCCCCCAAACCCAACCCCGCCCAGCCCTTCCCCCCCATAACAACGCACCCGACCGCGCTCCTCTCGCCGCAATGCTCTCTCGTCGGCACCTGCCCCGTCACGCTGGACGCGAACGCAGTGGTGCAGCTACGGGCGAAGGTGATTACTTATTTCGGGCCTGTGGTCATGGGTACGTAAATTATCAGTCTCGGTTGTTGTTCACATGTCCTGGTTGGTTGGTCATTTTGTTGTAAAGGATATCCGGATTTTGGGTTGAGAAGAGAAGACGAAGTTTCTACAGTAGCGTTGTCTTCTTCCTTTTTTTGTGGGAAACCAGTGCCCCTTCGCTCTTCTCTTTCGCCCTCCCCACACTCACACACTAACCCAATCTCTCACACACACACACACCCACGCTAAACCCCCCCAACAACAACAGGCGAATCAAGCCTCGTCAGCGAAAAAGCCATCATCGGCGTCCTCACCTCGTCCACGGACCAAGACCCCACGTTCCTGATCTCCGGCGGCGGCAGCGTGGCGCCCGGCCCGGGGGTGCGCTTGGGGCGGGGCGTGGTGGTTGAGACGCGGGCGGTGGTGGAGGCGGAGGTGGTGGGGGAGGG
>JAABUW010002562.1_pt1 | contig 27428 bp, 23 predicted proteins | sample 5560081 | NCBI WGS metagenome assembly JAABUW01 (sample SAMN10711882, study PRJNA513363) | rock metagenome | isolation source: Antarctica rocks | place: Antarctica: Victoria Land, Knobhead sud | reverse complement strand
GGAAGTCGGAAGTCGGAAGTCGGAAGTCGGAAGTCGGAAGTCGGAAGTCGGAAGTCGGAAGTCGGAAGTCGGAAGTCGGAAGTCGGAAGTCGGAAGTCGGAAGTCGGAAGTCGGAAGTCGGAAGTAATCCGACGGGTAGTGCAAAGCGCTAGCTTAACGGCAACAAGGACGCAGACGTAACCTTACTCACGACTCACGACTCACGACTCAAAACTTATAAAAATGGTTGCGCAACTCGAACTCCTCATCCCCGGCGGAGAACGCCGCCTCCTCGGAGCGATGAATGGCCAGGTAGGAGCGGCGCATCAGGTCGGGCATCGAGTCCATGAGCGCCCCATCGCGCTCTAACTCGTCGAGCGCGACCGTCATCGTCGTGGGCAGCCGCCGGATACCGTTGTGTTCGCGTTCGGCCTCACTCAGTAACGCCGGATCGTGCTCGCAGGGGGCGCCCGGATCGATCTGGCGTTCGATGCCGTCGAGCCCACTGGCGATCAGGCCGCCGAGGGCGATGTAGGGGTTGGCGCTGCCGTCTACGGCCTTGAGTTCCACGTTATAGCTCTGCTCTTCGCGGCCCCAGAAGGGCGAGGCCACGCGGACCGCTGCTTCGCGGTTGTCGAAGCCCCAGGCCGTGAAGGCCGAGCTCCAGGCGTGCGGCTGCAGGCGCCGGTACGAGTTGTAGCTGGGACAGGTCAGCGCCACGAGGCCCGGTAGATGCCGCAGGACGCCGCCGATGAAGCGCCGCGCCATGTCGCTGAGGCCGCGCGGATCTTGTTGGTTGTAGAGCAGGTTGCGCCGGCCCTCGCGGTCCCACAGGCTCAGGTGGACATGGCTCCCGCTCCCGATGGCGTCGGGAAACGGCTTGGGCGCGAAGCTGGCCAGCAGGCCGTGCTGCAAGGCGACGCCGCGCACGGTGTCGCGGAACTTGATCTGCGTATCGGCCGCGCGCACGGCGGGGGCGTGGCGGATAGAGATTTCTTGCTGGCCCGGCCCATACTCGTTGATGGCCTGCTCCGATACGATGCCCTGCCGGTCGAGGGCAGCGAGGATGTCGTGCATCACCGCGGCCGAGAGGTCGAGGCCGATCGAACTGTAGACCGGCGCGTGGTCGAAGGGGACGTAGGCGCCGTCCCTCTCGCGCGCCAGGTAGAACTCGTTCTCGAAGGTCGCCTCGATCGTGAGGCCCAACGCCTCCGCTCGCGCCACCATCTCCTTGAGGTAGGAGCGTGGGCACGCGCCCCAGTTTTGACGGTTGTGATCGAGTTGGTCGCACAGCAGGCTGGCGCTGCTGGGGGTCCACGGCAGCACCGAGAACGACGCGGGGTCGGGAACCAGGCGGATCTCGCCGACCGGTTCCATCCCCTCGATCGGGATGAGCTGCTCAAGTAGATTGATCGCCATCTGCGCACGGGTCAGGCCCAGGCCCTCGCGGAGCTTCGTCGCCAAGTGCGCCACGTGGATGGCTTTGCCGCGGGTCACGCCGCTGTGGTCGCAATAGAGGAAGCGCACGACGCGCACCCCCGCGTCCCGCGCCGCCGTCACGATCGCCTCATCGGTCATACTCTCGTCCTCTCACCGATACTAGAAGATTGATCTTTCGTCGCATTGTCCTGTGACGCCGATACGCGATCCGGCCATAACATCAGGATAGCGTCCGCATCGACGACATCGAAGCGGTGGCGCATCAGCAGCAGCGACGCCTCGTGTTGGCCCCGGTCGTCGCTCGCCACACAGTCCTCGGGGATGACCACATAGTAGTCGTTGAAGAGTGCGTCACGCGCCGTCGATTCGACGCACCCCTCGGTCGTACAGCCGCTCACGACGACCGTTTTCACGCCGTTGCTGCGCAATAGCATATCCAGATTGGTCCCCCAGAAAGCGCTGGAGCGGTATTTCCGCACGATGAGATCGCCCGGACGTGGAGCCACCTCGGGAATGATCGCGTGGCCGGCCGATCCCTCAATGGTATACAGCAGCGGGGCCGCCGGACCATGGGCGCCTGAGTGCAGGCGCATGTTGAAGCGAAGCTGCGCCGGTGATTCGCCGCGTTGCCCCGGCAGCACGGTCATCTGGATGTAGATCACCAAGACGCCGGCGCCTCGCGCGCCGTCAATCAGCCGCGCGAGGCGCGGGAGCATCGGCGGGTACATCGACAGGTCGATGCCGAGGGCGTCGAACGCGCCGCCAGGACGGCAGAAGTCGTGCTGCATGTCGATCACGACGAGCGCCGTGTGGCGCGTCGCGACCAACTCATCCAGCGTGGTGTAGACGACTTTGTCCCCAACCGTGATCATACGCGTATACCCTTCTGTGCGCGCCCGCTTAGGTGATGCTACTCGCGCCGTGCGCGCTCGGTACCGCCTCTTGGGGATGGCGCCCGTCGCCATCGTCGGCCAGGAATGAGCCGACGGCGGCGAGTTTTTCGGGAGCGCTGGAGCGTAGGTATAGGAACGTCGCTACCCCCACGACGAGCCACACCAGCACGACGTACGGGACCAGGTTATAGGGATATGTCTGGCCGGGCTGGCCAACCGACCACAACGGGTAGGCCAGCGCCACGACGCCGAGTAGGGGGATCAAGCCGTGCAGGATGGCGTTAAACGCGCCTGAGCGCAGGAAGTAGCGGATCAGCGCGATGTTGCTGAGCATATAGACAATGACGATGGCGACCGTCCCGATCGCGCCGGTAAAGCCGTACGCGCCCGTCGCGCCGGGGCCAAGCCACGCGCCGATCGGGAAGCCGACCGCCAACGTGAAGATAGTCTGCACGTAGATTGCCGTGTAGGGCGAGAACCACCGCGTGTGGGCGCGGCCGAGGGCGGGGGGCAGCACCCCGTCACGTCCCATCGAAAAGATGATGCGCACGGTCGTATTGTGGATGGCCAGGAAGCAGGAGAAGATACCGGCGATCGCGCAGAGGTCGACGATCTGCTCGAGCCACGGGGCGTCACGGTGGGCCAGGGTGACGAAGGGGTTGGCGTCACTCAGGAACGCCTTGAGGTGGCCGGGGCTATTCAGCCCGTAGCCCGCCGTGAGCGCGTACATGACGAAGACGTAGAACACGCCGACGGCGATCAGGGCGCCGCCGACGGCGAGCGGGACGGCGCGGCGGGGGTTGCGCACCTCTTCGCCAAGCGTCGCTGCCGCGTCGAAGCCAACGAACGAGAGGATGCCGAAGACGGCGCCGAGCCCCACGCCCGAGATGCCGGTCGGCGAAGACGATGGCGAGAACACGGCCGCGCTATTCCCGCTCCCGCCTTTGACGATGGCGATGATGGCCAGCAGCAGGAACACGATGACCTCGATCGTCAGCAGGGTAAGGTCTACCCGGACCGATGCCTTGATGCTACGGATGGACAGGTACAGGACGATGGCCATGCCGATCAGGCTATAGATCCACCAGGGGGTATCGGCATGAAAGGTTGACCGCACGTAGTCGTGGGCGAAGGCGCCCAGGGCCGTGCACAGGCCGGGCGCCAGGATGGCGTAGCCGATCCAGAAGAGCCAGCCGGTGAAGAAGCCCCCGGCGGGTCCGAGACCATGGCTATTGAAGGTGTAGAACGAGCCCGACGACGGGAGCTTGCGCGCGAACTGGACCACGGTGTTGCCCACCAGCAGGCAGGCGACGAACGCCAGCAGGAACGAGAGCGGGAGCGCGGCGCCGGCGGCCGGTCCGGCGGCTGGCGCGTTGAGCACCACGGCCAGAACCGGCGCCATCGCCGCGGCGGCCAGGGCCACGCCATTGAAGACCGAGAGAACACCGCGCTCGAGCCGTGGAGGATGGTGCGATGGGACCGTGGCTGGTGTGGATATGAGTGAACCCTGCGCCATGATTGAGCCTCCCGATAGATGAGCCGTTCAGCGTCGCCGGCACATAGCTGATATGCGTGTAATATATCAGGCCCGACGCGACTGTCAAGCGCGCCCACCCAGGCGCGCCCTACGATTGTGAGGGGGCTAGGCGCGCCAGCGGCCGCGCCTAGCCGGGCGCGCCCCAGGGTCCTGTCCGTGCGGCGACACGGACAGGACCCTGGGGCGCGCGTGTTCCTTGACAACCCCTCAATCCATGCTAGAATGGTCCTGTTACCTAGGACGCGCGTCCTATTAAGGAGGGGCGCCGGGGGGCGAGGCGCGGACGCACGGCGTTGCACGAGACATGGTCGGCGGGTTGAGCGCTGTGCACGGGCGCGTGGCCCGTGCACAGCGCGTCTAGCGCCGCGGGCGCACGGCGTCCGCGCACCCGCGGCGGCCCGCCAGGCGGCGAGGGCGCGCGGCCGGCCGCGTCTCACAATCGTGGGGCGCGCTCCACCCACCCTTCTCGCGATTTCGCGCCGCGCCTACCCCGTCTGTTCAACGCGTGTGAGAAAGTCGTCGAGCACCGGCATGAAGCGCTCCGGTTCCTCGGCGTGCGGCATGTGCGAACTGTGCTCGAACAGGACCCATTCGGAGCCAGGGATACCGCGGTGGACGGTCTCGGCGATGGCGGGGGTCGCCTCGTCGTAGCGGCCTGAAATAACGAGCGTCGGCACATGGATCTCGCCGAGGCGACTGGTGATGTCCCAGTCCTTGAGCGTGCCGATGACGTGAAATTCGCTCGGCCCGTTCATGGTGTGGTACACCTCAGGATTAGCGTCGAGGTTGGCGAAGGCGCGCGCGACGTACTCCGGCATGGGCTCGACGCGGCAGACGTGCCGCCGATAGAAGACGTCCACGGCCGCGATGTACTCCGGGCTGTCCGTCGTCCCCGCCGCTTCATGGGACAGCAGCGTTTGCTGGACGTCCGGCGGGAGTTCCGCGCGCAGCCGGTTGGCCTCGGCCACCCACTGGGTCATGCTGGCCGGCGAATCAGCGATCGTCAAGCTCGCCAGTCCGGCCGGTTGCGTCAAGGCGTATTCCATGCCCAGCATCCCGCCCCACGATTGACCCAGGATGTGCACGCGATCCAACCCAAGCGCCGCGCGTACGGCGTTCACCTCCTCGACGTAGAGCCCGATCGTCCACAGCGACGGGTTAGGTGGAGTAGCGGATTTACCGCAGCCGAGTTGATCGTAGAAGATGACGCGTCGCCCGGTAGCGGCTATCGCCTCCAGTGACTCCAGGTAGTCGTGCGTCGCGCCAGGTCCGCCGTGCAGCGCCAGCAACGGAAGCTTGCCTGGTTCCTCGCGGTCGCCTACGACGCGGTACCAGGTGTGGTAGCCGTGGAATGGGATGCGTCCTTCCTGTACGGGCCGCGTCTCGGTCATAGCTCTTGCCCCTCCTTGCGTGCGTGATGTTTTCGTGTTATACACAAGCATAACACCTGGCAACGGAAACGTTCCGTATACTGCCGGGCAAACGCAACGTGGGTCATGTAGCCGGCGCGGAGCCGCTGTATTCACGGAAGGAACTTTGATGACCGCCCGAGAACGCCTGCTGGAGGTCGATAGTTTGCGCACCGTCTTTCGCGGCGCGCGCGGCCCCGTCGCGGCCGTCAACGACGTTAGCTTCCACATCGACGCTGGCGAGACGGTGGGCGTGGTGGGGGAGTCGGGCTCCGGTAAGAGTGTGACCGCCCTCTCGCTGATGCGCCTCATCCCCGATCCGCCCGGCCGCATCGACGGAGGCGCGGTGCGCTTCAAAGGGCGCGACATCCTGTCCCTCGGGGCGCGTGACATGCGTGGCTTGCGGGGCAAGGATATCGCTATGATCTTCCAGGACCCCATGACCTCGCTCAACCCAATGGTCCGCGTGGAGCGCCAGATGACCGAGGGCATCCGGTTGCACCTGGGCCTGGATAAGCGCGCGGCGCGCGACCGCGCCATCGAGATGCTGCGCATGGTTGGCATCCCCGACGCCGAGCGCCGCCTGCGCGATTACCCGCACCAATTCAGCGGCGGGATGCGCCAGCGCGTGGTTATCGCCATCGCCCTCTCCTGCGACCCGGCGCTCGTGCTGGCCGACGAGCCGACGACCGCGCTGGACGTGACGATTCAGGCGCAGATCCTGGAGTTGATGCGCGCGCTGACGCGCGAGCGTAACACCGCCGTGATGCTGATCACACACGACCTCGGCGTCGTGGCCGGTATGTGCGAGCGCATCCTGGTTATGTACGGCGGCTCGATCGTCGAGGAAGCGTCGCGGCGCGACACCTTCTACAACCCGCGCCATCCCTACACAATCGGCTTGCTTCGCTCGGTGCCGCGCCTCGACCGACCTCGCGCCGAACGGTTGTCCCAGATCGAGGGTTTGCCGCCCGACCTGTCGCGCCTGCCGGCGGGATGCGCTTTCCACCCACGCTGCCCCTTCGCGACCGATCTATGCCGGCAATCGACGCCGCGCTTACGTGAGGTTGGGGATGGACACCGCGTGGCCTGCCACTACGATATTGCGCGCGAGGAGGTGGCGTGATGGCCGTGGCCGCGCCGACATTCCCTACCACGGGAGAGCCATTGCTCAGTGTCCGCGACCTGCGCACTCACTTCCCGACCGGACGGCGCGGCGTCTTCGGCGATGTCGCCTACGTCAAGGCCGTCGATGGCGTCTCGTTCGATGTCTACAAAGGTGAGACACTGGGCCTCGTCGGCGAATCGGGGTGCGGCAAGAGCACCACTGGCCGCACCGTGCTCCAATTGACGCACGCCACGGCCGGTCAGGTGCTCTTCGAGGGCCGTGATCTCTGCGCGCTCCCGGACCGCGAGATGCGGCGCATGCGCCGCCGCCTGCAAATCGTCTTTCAGGACCCCTACGCCTCGCTCAACAGCCGTATGCGCGTCGAAACAATCGTGGGCGACGCCCTGGCTATCCACGGGCTGGCGAAGGGGCGTGCGCGCGCCGCGCGCGTGCGCGAGTTGCTGCGCCGCGTCGGGCTCGACCCGGCCTACGCGCAACGCTACCCGCACGAGTTCTCAGGCGGCCAGCGCCAACGCATCGGCATTGCGCGCGCCCTCGCCGTGGGCCCTGAGTTTATCGTCTGCGACGAGCCAATCTCGGCGCTCGACGTGTCGATCCGCGCCCAGGTCATCAACCTGCTCGAAGACCTGCAGCAGGAATTTGGCCTGACGTACCTGTTCATCGCCCACGACCTCTCGGTCGTGCGGCACATCTGTGACCGTGTCGCCGTGATGTACCTGGGCAAACTGATGGAATTGGCCGCGAACAAGGACCTATATGACGGGCCGTTGCATCCCTATACCGTCTCGCTCATGTCGGCCGTCCCCGTACCGGACCCCGATGTCGAGGACACGCGCAAGCGTATTATCCTGAGCGGGGACGTGCCGACGCCGGTCAATCCGCCGTCCGGCTGCGTATTCCACACGCGCTGTCCCATCGCGCGTGAGCGCTGCGCCGCCGAGGTCCCGGCCTGGCGCGAGGATCGGCCGGGTCACTGGGTCGCCTGCCACTACGCCGGAGAGCCGATCGCCCGCGCTTAACATAACAAGAGGGAGGAGAAGCGCCATGGACCAGCAGATCGCGACGCCGCTCGTCGGCGTCGACAGCGGCCACGAAGAGGTCGTCGAGCTCGACCGTGGCGTCTGGTGCCGCGCCTGGGACAGCTTGCGCCGTGACAAGCTGGCCTTGCTCGGGGCCGTCATCGTACTCCTCTTCGTCATCGTGGCCGTCTTTGCCCCGGCCCTGGCCCCGCATGACCCCGCCGCGCAATTTCAGGATGGCCTGAGCCAGCTCGGCGCCCCGCTCCCGCCGGGCGGCAAGTTCCCGCTCGGGACGGATGACCTGGGCCGCGACCTGCTCAGCCGGCTCATCTATGGCGCGCGGGTCTCGCTGATCATCGGGTTGCTGGCCAACGGGCTGGCCGTGGTGATCGGCGTCACTGTCGGCGCCGTCTCCGCCTACGCTGGCGGCATCGTAGGGACGGTGCTGATGCGCCTGACCGACATCACTATGGCCTTCCCCGTGCTGCTCTTCGCCATCGCGCTCATCGCTATCACCGGCCCCAGCCTGACCAACGTCGTCGTCGCCATCGCCATTCTGTACTGGACGACCACGGCGCGCGTCATCCATGGCATGGTGCTCTCACTCAAGGAGCGAGAATTCGTCGAGGCGGCGCGCGCGCTAGGCGCGACGGGGACACGGATCTTGCTGCTCTACATCCTGCCGCACCTGGTCTCGGTGATCGTCGTCTACACCACGCTCGGTATCGCCACGACGGTCCTCGTCGAAGCGTCGTTGAGCTATGTGGGCATCAGCGTTCCGCTACCTACGCCGACGTGGGGCAATATGATCAACGAGGCGCAAAACTATTACCACTCCGATCCGTGGATGATGATCTTCCCCGGTCTGGCCATCCTCGTCACGGTCTTGGGCTTCAACCTGCTGGGCGACTGGCTGCGCGATACCCTCGATCCAGTGCGGCGGAGTGACTAGCCACGAGTGATGAGTGGCGAGTGACGAGTGATTGGGGGTGATATATAGGTAGGGATTGACACTGACGCCAACGCGCGTGTATCCGTAAAGACTAATTGCTAACTACTAACTACTAACTACTAACTACTAACATAAGGAAGCAGCAGTGAATCACACTCGATGGCGTTCCTCCCTCGCGGCCGTTCTGGGCGCGGCCCTTGTCTGCGGCGTGACGCTACAGGCGGCGCCGGGACTGACGCCCGCGCGCGTCCACGCGGCCGGCAGCAATACTCTCATCGTCGACTACATCAGCGATTTCTCGTCGCTCGACACCGCCCGCTGCTATGATACGCAGTGCTATCCATTTATGCACGCGATGTACGACCAGCTTGTCGGCTATGACACGGCGCACGGTAACGGCCTGAGCCTGATTCCCGACGCCGCGGCGGCTATGCCGACGATCAGCAACGGCGGTAAGACGTATACGTTCCAGCTGCGCCACGACGTGCATTTCTGGAATGGGCGCCTCGTCACGTCGGCCGACTGGGTCTACTCGTTCCAGCGCATCATCGACCCCAAATCGCAGGCCGGCGCCGCGGCCTTCTGGCAAGGCATCGTCGGCGCGACACAGTTCGCCGCCGGCAAGGCCAAGAGTGTCTCCGGCATCAAGGCCGTCGGTGAGTTTGGCTTGCGCATCGACCTGCTCAGCTCCGACAGCACCTTCCTCTATGTGCTGGCGATGCCGTTTGGCTCGGTCGTCGACAAGAACCAGATCGCCAAGTATGGCAAATCGTACGGCACGCAGCACCCGATGGGGACCGGCCCGTACGAGTTCAGTCAATACAAGCTGGGGCAAAAGTTGCTGCTGACGCGTAATCCCCACTATTTCCTCCCCAGGACGGGCCACGTCGACGGTATCGAGGCCGACATTGGGGTGTCGACCGAGACAGCGTTCCTGCGCATCCAACGCGGCCAGGCCGACCTCGACGGCGACTTCCCGACGCCGATCCCACCAGCTGAATTCCTCAACGTGCTGAGCGATCCAGCATTGAGCAAGCGTGTCTCCAAGCAGGTGCAGGTCGCGACGCAGTACATCGCCATGAACACGCAGATGAAGCCCTTCGACAACGTGCTCGTGCGGCGCGCCGTCAACTATGCCATCAACAAACCGCTGCTGGTGCGCCTCGTCAACGGGCGTGGCTCGGCGACCGACACCTTCCTGCCGCCGTTAATGCCGGGCTACGGCAAGTACTCGCTGTACTCGTACAACCCGGCCAAGGCGCGCCAACTCTTGAAGCAGGCCGGTTACCCCAACGGCTTCAGCACGACATTCTACAGCGACAACACGTCGGACGATCCGCGCATCTCGCAGGCGATCGTCCCGATGCTGGGGGCGATTGGTATCAAGGCCTCACTCAAAGTACTACCCGGCCCGCAATGGCAGGCCATCGTGCAGAGTAAGGGCAAGTCGCCGATCACCTGGACGGCGTGGTATCAGGATTTCCCCGACCCGAACGACTGGTATGAACCAATCATGAGTTGCGCCTCGGCCGTCCCCGGCACATTCAACATGTCGTTCTACTGCAACCCTAAGGTCGACGCGTTTGCCCACAAGCTCAAGATCATGACCGATCGCACCGCCCGTCTGCGACTCTACCCACAGCTCGACAAGATGGTGATGGAGGACGCCCCGGTCGCGCCGGTCTTCAACTCCGTGTTCTACAGCCTGCCCTCCACGGCGATGAAGCGCTACTCGATCTCGGCCAGCCCCTGGACACTCGTGTTCCAGGATTACGTGAAAGGATAAAGGACACCTGCGGCTGCGGTCGCATGGCAAAGTAACGCCGACTGCGGTCGGGGCAGCCTACGTTGCGCCCTCCCCTGCACCGCAGTGCGCGGCGTCTGCCATGCGACCGCAGCCGCAGGTCCGCTGCTTATGCTACGTTACCTCATCAGACGTCTGCTCTGGATGGTGTTGGTGCTCCTCGGGGTCATCACCATCACCTTCGCCCTGACTTTTCTCATGCCGGGCGATCCCGCGCGCCGCATCGCGGGGAACGGCGCGTCGGCTGATACAGTACTCAGCATCCGCCACCAGCTTGGTCTCGACCAGCCGTTCTGGATGCAGTACACGCGCTACCTGGGCAACGTGCTGCACGGCAACTTCGGCTACTCCTACGTGCAGAACGTTCCCGTGCTGCCCACTATCCTGGCGCGTTTCCCCGTCACGGCCCAACTGGCCGTCGGGGGGCTCATCGTGGAGTTGCTGATCGGCCTGCCTACCGGTATCATCTCCGCCTACCGGCGTGGCTCGTGGCTAGACCGTGCCGCCATGCTGTTCGCGCTCGGCGGCGTGTCCGCGCCGCCCTTCTGGCTGGGTCTGGTGTTGCTCTACTATCTGGCCTTCACGATCGCGCTCTTCCCCATCGGCGGCTACGGCGACCCGGCGTTCAAGTACATGATTCTCCCGTGCGTCACCCTCGGCGTCGGTGGGGCCGCTATCTACACGCGCACGTTTCGCTCCACGATCCTGGACGTGCTTGACCAGCCCTACATTCGCATGGCGCGCGCCAAAGGGCTTTCCGAGCGCTACATCCTGTTCCGTCACGTCATCCCCAACGCCATCACGCCGATTGTGACGCAAATCGGCATCGACCTGGGCTACTTCCTTGGCGGGGCCTTCATCATCGAGCAGGCCTACGCGCTGCCCGGCATCGGTAAGCAGGCCATCGACGCCATCGGACAGCTTGATGTTCCCATCATTCTCGGCACGGTGCTCTTCGCCGCGCTGCTCATTGTCGTGTCCAACATAGTCATCGACCTGAGCTACGCGCTGATCGACCCGCGCATCCGTTATCGATAGTACGTGTTGGCTGGAACCCGTGGGCCGGCGCTTAACAGGCAGCGGCCTGACAGCGCATGGCAGGGGACGGACCATAAATGGTCTGTCGGGGCTTCCCGACCAAGGAGACCTTTCAAGGTCCGTGGCCTGCCATGACCTTTTAAGGTCAGGCTTAGTTTGATGGGAGGGGGGAACATGGATCGAGACCTGCGCCAGACACCGCTGTATCGTGAGATTGAGGAGCACTTTCACCGTATCTTCGCTCCGGCCTTCGGGCGCATCTCCGACGCCGCCGACCCGGCGCCGTCACCCGACGGGCGCTACGTGGCCTTCACCGGCGGCCGTCTGGAGCGCCTGGAAGGGGTGCCCACGACGCGCATCTGCCTCGCCGACGTCGAGACGGGGACCTTCGATGAGATCACGGCCGGTCCCAACGACGACCGCTTTGCCCGCTGGTCGCCCGATGGGACGCGGCTGGCGTTCCTCTCCGATCGCGTCGAGAAGGGACATCAGCAGCTCTACCTATTGGAGCGCGAAGGCCTCCGCGAGGCGATAAGCGCGCCGGCTGTCGAAGGCACGGTCGAGTACCTCACCTGGTCGCTTGATGGCCGCTCGATTTTGCTCGGTGTAGCCGGTCCTGGCGCCGACGTGTCCGACGTCCAGGGAGCGACCACTACCCCGGACAATCCGAGCGACCTACCGGCATGGATACCGCAGGTGGACAATGGGGTGGCCGAGAACCAGTGGCGACGCCTCTGGCGCTACGACCTGGATATAGGGACCAACCGTCTGGCCTCGCGTGAGGGGCTGAACGTCTGGGAGGCCGTGTGGGTTGGGCCGCAGCGCCTCGCCGCCATCGTGTCGCGGGAACCGGGCGAGGGGGCGTGGTACGGGGCGTCACTGGCCCTGATCGACGTCGCCGACGGCCACGAGGACGTTATATACAACAGCGCACGGCAACTGGGCTTGCCGGCGGCGTCGCCGTCAGGGCAACGTCTCGCGGTCGTGCAGGCGTTGTGCAGCGACCGTACCCTCCTCGCCGGCGACATCCTGCTGTTCGAGCCTCCGGCGAGCGCTCCCCACGCTATCGACACGGGTGCCGTGGACGTCACGCACCTGGCGTGGCGCGATGAGCAGCGCCTCTTTTTCGCCGGGCTGCGGGGCTTGCAGTCGGTGTATGGGCAGTACGATGCCGCGACCGGGCGCGTCGCCGAATTGTGGGCGACGGGCGAGACCTCCGGGGAGAGCTATCCTCTGGCCGCGCCTTGCGGCGCCGATGCGTTCGCGCTGGCGCTGCACAGCTACGGCCGCTTCCCCGAGGTCGCGGTCGTGCGGGACGGCATTCCGCGAACCGTCGCGCGGTTGGCGGGCGAGGGCGGCGACTATGTGATGGAGGTGGGTGGAATACTCGAAGAGATATCCTGGATGGCGCCGGATGGTTTGGAGATCCAGGGCTTGCTTGTGCGGCCCAAGGGACCGGGGCCGCACCCGCTGGTTGTCCATGTACACGGTGGCCCGGTGTGGGCTTGGCGCAACGCGTGGTCACTGTCCGATATGTCCACGCCGCTGCTGGCGCGTCGCGGCTACGCCGTCCTGTACCCCAATCCGCGCGGGAGTGGGGGCCGGGGCCAGGCCTTCGCGGAGATGGTGCGCGGCGACATGGGCGGCGCCGACACCGACGATATCCTGGCGGGGATCGACGCCCTGGCGGCGCGCGGCGTGATCGACACGGCCAGGGTCGGTGTCATGGGCGGCAGCTATGGCGGCTATATGTCGAGCTGGCTCATCACGCGCACCGACCGCTTCGCCGCCGCCATCCCCATGTCCCCGGCGACCGACCTGATCAGCTCACACTACACGAGCAATATCCCCGATTTCGACCACATCTTCTTGCGCGACGACCCAGCCGACCCGCGTGGCCGCTACATCACGCATAGCCCCATCATGCACGTCGGACGCGTCCGGACGCCAGCTTTGCACATAACGGGCGCGCTCGACCGCTGCACGCCGCCTACCCAAGCTATCGAGTTCCATCGTGCGCTGCTGGGGCATGGCGTGGCGTCGGAGTTGGTAATCTACCCACAAGAAGGGCATGGCATGCGCCAATTCCCCGCTATCATCGATCAGTGCACGCGCATTGTTGCCTGGTTCGAGCGCTTTATGCCCGCGCAGCGTCTGTGAAAAACCCTAGGGCGCGGGGTGCTCATGGCGGCATCATGGCGTCCAGCGGCGGATGCGCCCCGCGATTGTGATGGCGCCCGCCGTGAGCCTGCGACTGAAGTCGCATGGCAAACGACGGACACTGAAGTGTCTGTGGTCTGGCGCTCCAAGCGACTTTAGTCGCCGTGGTCTGCCATGCGACTTCAGTCGCAGGCCAGGCCGCGTTTCATAATATGGGGGTACACCCAATGAGTACAGAGAGGATCCGAGCTATGTTTTCGCGAAAACTGCGACGCGTCATGCTAGCGGCGGCCCTGGCCGTGGCCTTTGTCTGTGGTCTGTCGCCGCGTATCGCCCCAAACGCCGTGCAGGCGCGGACGCTCAACGCCGCTAGTGGCACGCTCATCGTCGACTACACCAACGATTTCTCGACGCTGGATACAGGTAAGTGCTACGACGGGCAGTGCTACCCCTTCATGCGAGCGATGTACGACCGGTTGATCGACTACGATACGGCGCATGGCTCTGGCGCCAACCTGATCCCCGACGCCGCGACGGCCATGCCGGCGATTAGCAATGGCGGCTTGACCTATACCTTCGCGCTGCGCCACGACGTGCATTTCTGGAATGGGCGCCTGGTCACCTCCGCTGACTGGGTATACTCGTTCGAGCGCATCATCAATCCCGCGACGCAGGCCGGCGCGGCTAGCTTCTGGATGAACATCGCCGGCGCCAAGGAGTACGCCGCGCACAAGGCCACGCATGTCTCCGGCATCCAGGGGCTGGGCACATGGGGGCTGCGCATCCGCCTGCTCTCACCCGACGCCTCGTTCCTCAACGTGCTGGCGATGCCGTTCGGCTCGGTCGTCGACAAGAACCAGATCGCCAAATACGGTAAAACCTACTCGACGCTCCATCCGATGGGCACGGGCCCATACATGTTCCAGCAGTATCAGTTGGGCCATGTGCTCATCCTGGCGCGCAACCCGCACTACTTCCGGTCCGGTGTCGGTCATGTCGCCAAGATCGAGGCCGATCTCGGGGTGGACACCAACACGGCGTTCCTGCGCATCCAACGCGGTCAGGCCGACCTCGACGGCGATGAGCCAGCGATTCCCGCAGCCGAGTTCTTGAGCGTGCGGCAGGACCCGACCTGGAGCAAGCAATTGACGCGGCAGGTCCTGGTCGGTACCTGGTACATCAGCATGAACACGCAGATGAAGCCCTTCGACAATCCATTGGTGCGGCGGGCCGTCAACTACGCTATCAACAAGCCACTGCTGGTGCGCCTCGTGAACGGGCGCGCCACGGTGACGAGCGCCTTCCTCCCGCCAGCCATGCCGGGCCACGGCTCCTTCGATCTCTACCCCTATAACCCGGCCAAGGCGCGGCAGCTGATGGCGCAAGCGGGCTACGCCAAGGGCGTCGACACCACGTTCCTCACCGACAACGTCTCCGACGACCCGCGCATCTCCCAGGCGATCATTCCTATGTTGGCGAACATCGGCATCAGAGCGCAACTCAAGGAGGTCCCTAGCGCCACCTGGTCGGTCCTGGTGGGAACACAGCACAAAGTACCGATGGCTTGGTCGCAATACTACATGGACTTCCCTGACCCGAACGATTTCTTCGAGCCAGGTCTGAGTTGCGCCTCAGCCGTGCCTGGTTCCTACAACGAGTCCTGGTACTGCGATCCAGCGGTCGATACCGTCGCGCACCGGCTCAAAGCCATGACCGACCGCGCCGCGCGCCTGCGCCTCTACCCAGGGCTCGACAAGATGATGATGCGCGACGCGCCGATCGTGCCGGTCATGAACCCGATCCACTACGACATCCACTCTCTCGCGCTGCACAACTACTACTACAATACCGTCTGGGAGCTCATTTTCGCCGACTACACCAAACAATAGCCGCAGGAGGGGAGGGCGCCGCGTTCATGACGCAACAGGATGATCCCGACGACGATGGCGTCGCGCGCGCGGCGCCGCCGCTCGATCCCACACTGGTCGATCTGTTGCCGCTGGACGCGGCGGTGGACGCGACGGGATGTCTCACGCTGGGCGGCGTCTCTGTTGCCGAGTTGGCGACCCGTTTCGGGACGCCGCTGTATGTGTACGACGAAGGGACGATACGGGCCGCCTGTCGCGCGTACCACGACGTCTTCACGACAGAACAACCAGGCAACCGCGTCCACTACGCCTCCAAGGCCTATCTCGCTCCGTGGCTGTGCCGCCTGCTGGACGAGGAAGGCATGCACCTCGATGTTGTGTCGGGCGGAGAATGGTTTATCGCCCAGGCGGCCGGCTTTCCCGCCGCTCGGATGCGTCTACACGGTAACAACAAGGGGGCCGCCGAACTGCGCATGGCCCTGGACGCCGGGGCGGGCGGCATCGTGGTTGACAATCACGACGAATTAAGCCTTCTCGCGGAGATGGCGGCGGCGGCGGGGCGGCGCGTCGCCGTGCTGTTGCGTCTGTCGCCCGGCGTGGAGGCGCACACCCATGAGTATCTACAGACCGGATTGCTGGACAGCAAGTTTGGCCTGCCCATCGCGACGGGAGACGCCTTGCAGGCCCTCCGATGCGCCCTGATGGCGCCGGCGCTTGATCTGCGCGGCTACCACATGCATGTCGGCACGGGGCTGGCGACCTGCGAGGCGATCACCGAAGGGGTGCGCCGCGTGGTCCACTTTGCCCAGGAGGCCCGCGTACAGACTGGGTACTGGCCGCGGGAGATCAGCGCGGGCGGCGGGTTGGGCATCACGTCCCTGCGCGGTGAGCGCGCGCCCAGCGTCCGCGCATTGGGGGCCGCCATCGCGCGGGGCCTGGCCGGCGCCGAGCCGCGGCCAGCGGTCAGCGTCGAGCCCGGCCGCTCGATCGTGGGGCGCGCCGGCGTGGCCCTCTACACCGTCGGAACGCGCAAACATATCGCGGGTGTGCGCGACTATGTCGCGGTGGACGGAGGCATGGCCGACAACATCCGCCCCGCCCTCTACCGGGCGGAGTACACGGCCCTGGCGGCGACGCGGATGGATGACCGAGTGGTGGCGCCGGTGACCGTGGCGGGGCGCTACTGCGAGTCGGGCGACATCCTCGTTCGCGACGCGCCGCTACCGGCGTTGGAGCCAGGTGACCTGCTGGCGCTACCAGCGGCGGGCGCCTACTGCCTGCCGTTGAGCAGCCAGTATAACGGGGCGCTGCGCCCGGCGGTCGTGGTCGTCCGTGGCGGCGAGGTGCGCTTGGTCCAGCGCCGCGGCGTCGTCGCCGACCTGCTTACTTACGACGTGACCGACGAGGCGCCGTCGTAACTCAAGCGCGTCATACTGGCGCACATGGAGTGGGTCGAGGTCGAGTAGCGGATCGGTGGGCCCGGGTATACTGGAGGGAAAAAGAGGGCAATTGGCCGCGACTGATGCAGCGATGAACGGAGGACAGGAAACGTATGGCCGCACTCCGCGCCTATCCACCGAGCCCCGTGGCGCCGTGGGCCGAGGTCGTGCCCGACGCGTCGTATCCCATGACCGTCGACGAGTTGCATGCTCTTCCCGACGACGGGTGGGTCTATGAACTGCTCAACGGGGTTCTGGTTCGTATGCCGTTAAGCAGTCCGGGATCATCGAATGTTGGGGCGCGCTTGCTCGCTCGTCTGCAAGTCTACACTGAGGATTACAGCTTAGGGATTGTAACCGGCGAGCAGGGGGGGTATCGGCTTGATCCCGCTCACCCGCTCGAAACCGAGGTTGCCCCCGACGTGGCCTTTGTGCGCGCTGACCGCGTGCCGCCGCTCACGTCGCCCGACTACTACGGCCGTGGCTGGCAGCTCGCCCCCGACCTTGCTGTAGAGGTCGCATCCGAGAACCAATTTGCACCGGGCATGGGGGCGAAGGCACAAACTTATCTCCACTTTGGCACGCGCCTGGTGTGGGTCATCTGGCCGCGCTACCAGCGTGTGGATGTGTGGCGTCCGGGGGACGAGGCGCCGACCCCGCTTGGCGTCGATGACGCGCTCGACGGTGAGGACGTGGTCCCCGGCTTCACCTACCCGGTCGCCCGCCTCTTTCCCTAGCAGTTCGTCAAGCCTGAATTCGCCTTCAGGGCATGATGGGTCTGATGCTAAGCCGTACCAGGAGCAGGAAGTGCGCGAGGCCGTGCGGCGCGCTGAGGAGGAAGGGGGGTAGCCAGATGGTAGAGCAGCCAGCGTATTCGATGCTGATTCGTTGGTCCGAAGAAGATGGGGCCTTTCTTGTCACGTTGCCAGAGTGGGAGGGACGCCTTCAGAACTGGCATGCGGTGACGCATGGCGCCACCTACTCCGACGCGGCTAAGAACGGCCAGGCCGTGTTAGAGATGTTGGTGGAACACGCCCAAGAGCGCGGCGAGGCGTTGCCGCGACCGCGTATCTTCGCTATAACCGCCTGATATCAGCGCTTACCGACAGCGGTCGTGACGGGTGTCCGCTCGGAGGAGCGGCCAGAAGAGCGTGCCGCGCCAGCGATGATGACACGTTGGAGGAGCGACATGCAGTTGAGACACGCCGATAGCGCACAGGAAAAGGGATGGTACGCGGGTCCATGGAACGGGACATTAGCGCTTCCCATCGGGTACGCCAATGCCGGCATCGATGACCCACATGCGCATACGCAAGTGACCGAGATTTATCTCGTCGCGCGAGGCACGGCGCAGGTGCGGATAGAACACGAGACCGTTGAGATCGGCGTGGGGGACATGCTGGTGGTCGAGCCGGGGGAGGCGCACACCTTCCTCTCCAATTCGCCCGAGTATTTCCACTTCGTAGTGCAGACCCCTGGTTTGCCGCCCGAGGAGATCCGCGAGGAACGCCATGCCGTCACACGAGATCATTTGGGTTTGTGACCGTTGGTTAGTGGAATCCGTGGTACTGGTAAGAGGCATGACTGTGGCCGCCTGGAGTGGGTATACTGGAGGGAAAAAGAGGGCGATTGGCCGCGACCGATGCAGCGATGAACGGAGGACAGAAAACGAATGGCCGCACTCCGCGCCTATCCACCGAGCCCCGTGGCGCCGTGGGCCGAGGTCGTGCCCGACGCGCCCTATCCCATGACCGTCGACGAGTTGCATGCTCTTCCCGACGACGGGTGGGCCTATGAGCTGCTTAACGGGGTCTTGGTTCGTATGCCGTTAAGCAGTGGTGGAGCATCGAATGTCGGCTATCGTTTGGGTAGTCGACTAAACGTGTACGTCGAGGACAACGACCTGGGCCTTGTGACAGGTGAGCAGGGCGGCTATCGCCTCGACCCCGCTCATCCGCTTGATACAGAAGTCGCGCCCGACGTCGCCTTTGTGCGCGCTGGCCGTGTGCCGTCGCCCACGTCGCCTGAGTTCTACGGTCGGGCGTGGCTGCTAGCCCCCGATCTCGCCGTCGAAGTGGCGTCCGAGAACCAGTATGCGCCCGGCATGGGCGCCAAAGCACAGCTCTACCTACGCTTCGGCACGCGGCTGGTGTGGGTCATCTGGCCGCGCTACCAGCGTGTGGATGTGTGGCGTCCGGGGGACGAGGCGCCGACTCCGCTTGGCGTCGATGACGCGCTCGACGGTGAGGACGTGGTCCCCGGCTTCACCTACTCGATTGCACGCCTCTTCCCCTAACGGCCACTATCGCCTATGGATCTACGTGCGCAACGTGAACGTGGGGCGGACATCGCCGACGCGCAGGCGGCGGTGGTTGCGCACGACCGGATGGGCCAGTTCGCCAAACGCTTCGACCTCTGATGGGGTGACGAGATTGAGTTGCCGCAGCGCTTCAATGGCGACGGCGTGTGACCACTCGTTGCGCCCGCTCTGCATCTTGATCGCCAGTCCGATGCCCGCGCCGCGCACGGCCACGCAGAGTACGCCCTCGGCGCCGCTTTTGACGGCCAGGCGGCCTCCGGCGCGCTCCATCAGGAGGGTGTCGGGACCGTTCGTGCCGTCGACGTACCATGGGCGCCCGGCCATGGCCTCGGCCAGGAGTTCCAGCGTAGGGGCGTAGGCCAGCGCGCTTTGCGGGTCAGCCAGGCGCGCGTAGGCCTGGGCCATCCCGCGCACGGGGAGGCCGTGCACCGGCGCGCTGCAGCCGTCGATGCCAATCACGATACGCTCACGCGGAACACCGCTTAACGCCGCGACGTTGGTCAGGATACCCTGCTGCACGGGATGGTCGATGGATAGGTAGTCATCGAGCGGGGCGCCCAGCGCCCGCGCAGAGGCCAGCATGCCGGCGTGCTTGCCCGAGCAGTTGTTGTGCAAGGCGGTGGGCTCGCCGCCCGCGCGCCACAGCGCCGCCGCGGCCGGCTGGTACGAGGGCGCGTGCACACCGCACTGCAAGGCGTCCTCGGGTACTTCGGCGCGTTCGAGCACCGTCCGTACGGCTTCGACGTGCCCCGGTTCGCCGTTGTGCGAGGCGCAACAGATGGCTAGCAGCGCCCCACTTAGATCAAAGCGTTCCGCCGCGCCCGACTGCACGACCATAGTCGCCTGCAGTGGTTTGGCCGACGAGCGCAGGTAGCTCCAGGCGTCCGGATCTCCGGCGCTGCCCAACAGGCGTCCCTGCGTGTCGACGACGGCGATGTGACCACCCTGGATGGTCTCGACCAAATCTCCACGCGTGCTGTGGAGTAATTCAACGCTCATCATGATCCTTTCAGCTTTCAGCAATCAGCAGCTGGCAGTTAGAAGCTCCGCTCGAGTTCGTCGATTAGAGAGCCGAAGTAACCGACGGCTTGACGCAGCGTGTCCGCGCTGCTCAAGTCTATCCCCGCGTCGCGCAAGAGGTCGAGCGCCGGGCCCGTGTTCCCGCGCGTCAGTAGGCGCAGCCAGCGGTCCACGGCCGGTTGACCTTCCTCGCGCATGGCCGTGACCGCCGCGTAGCCGCCGGCCAGCCCTGCGGCATATGTATACGGATACAGATTCATGTAAAAGTGGGGCTGTTGGGCCCAATACAGGCGCGCCCCGTCGTCGATGGCGACGGTATCGGCGTAGAACCGCTCGAAGACCGCGACTTGCACGTCCATGATCGTCGCCAGTGTCAGCGGCTGGCCGTCTTCCGCCAACTCGTACAGGCGGCGCTCGAAGTGGCCTTCCAGCAAGTGCGTCACCATGTTGTGCGTAAACGTGCCCAGGAGCTGCACGATGAGCCAGCGGCGCAGCCGGGGATCGGCGGCTGTGTCCAGGAGATGCTGGCCCAGCACTAATTCGTTCGCCGTGGACGGCGCTTCGAGCAGCAAGGTGAGCGCATCTATCGAGACCGTGCTGAAACAGTGGTTGCGCATGGTCCACTCGTAATGGCCGGCGTGCCCAAGCTCGTGCGCGAGGGTAAACGCGCCGCGCAAGGTGTCCCGCCAGGTCGTGAAGACGTACGGATGCACGCCGTAGACGGGCCAGCAGAAAGCGCCGCTGCGCTTGCCTACGTTGTCCGCGCGGTCGATCCAGCGGTCGGTGAACGCGGCGCTGATGAGCGCGCCATATTCGTCACCCATGGGGCGCAGCGCCTCTTGGATGATCTCGGCGCTCTCCGCGAACGTGGTCACGGGCGCATACTCAGGGTCGAGCGGGGCCTCGATGTCATAGCGCTGCAACTTCTCTACCCCGAGTAGCCGTGCCCGCAACCGCATGAGCCGGCGGACGTGCGGCGCGATCTCGTCATGGATAACGTCCAGCACGTTCTGGTACACCACCGCAAGGACCTGCTGACGGGCCAGGATCATCTCCGTCGCGGATGAGTAGCCACGCAGCCGCGCCAACGTCACATTCTGCTGGATATGGGTCCCCAGAGCCGTAGCCAGAACTGCTTTGTGCTGATCCAGTCCTGCGGTCAACGACGCGTAGGCCGTGCGGCGCAGGGCGCGGTCGGACGAGCGCGCCTGCTCGCCGACGTAGCTGGCAATGGAGACAGGCGCCTCCTGGCCGTTCTCGTCATGAGCCGGAGCACAGGTCATATCGACGGCTGTGGCCATTTGCCAGATCGCATTGGGGGCTTTCAAGCTCTCGCCCAGCGCCGCGAGCGCCGTCTCGGTCTGTGGCGCCAACAGATGTCCGCGCAGGCGTCGCAGTCCCTCCAGCAGCGCGCGATACGCGGCCAGGCCCGGTTCCCGCGTCAGGTACTCTTCTACCGTTCCCGCGGGCAGCTCGGCCACCTCTGTCCCCAGGAACGACGTGGCCGCTTCGACGCGCGCGGCCAGCGCGTCGCCCCGCACCGACATGGCCTGATTCTCGGCCGCGCCGCCATCCACCGCGAGGTTGAAGTACGCGTACATGCGCAGCCGGTGCAGCCGCACCGATAGTGTGTCGTGCGCCTGCAAACAGGCCAACAAGGTCGCGCCGTCTACGCCGAGGCGGCCCTGGTAGGCGGCCAGCGCCTGTATGTCGTCGTCGACGCGCGCCACATCCTCGGCCCACTCCGCGGGCGAAGAATAGATATCTGTCAGGTCCCAGGTCTGATCGACGGGCGCCTCGGCCCGTGAAGGTCGCTCTCGCATAGTTTTCGCTCCTGTATACATATTGGCGTACTAAACATGATCACGCTGGCGCCATGGGCCTGACCTTAAAAGGTCATGGCAGGGACCGGACCTTGAAAGGTCAGCAGGCGCCAGCCGCGCGCCCCGCGTGGAGAGGGGGTCGGGCGCGTATCACGCCCAGACAGACCTTTTAAGGTCCGTCGTCTGCCATGACCTTTTAAGGTCAGGCCCATGGCGCCAGGCCGCGTCAACGGTGTCAGTCGAACAGGCCGCGCGTGAGGTAAATAATAGCCACAAAGCGCTTGTAGAGTGACAGCGTGTCGTCGTCTTCCATGACGACCGTACGCGCCTCGGTCCGGGTGACGCCGGCGATCGCCAACGCCATCTCGGCCATATCGGTGCTCAGGAATTCGATCTCCACGCGCACCGGGCGGTCGATGGCTGGGCTGGCGCCCTGCGCGTTATCCCCCAACGCTGTGACGGCGCGCGTAGCCCCCTCGCCGATGAGGCGCCGCGCCGCCAGCGGGTGCAGGTTACGCGCGGCGAAGCGTCCCAATCCCTCTTTGACCGTGATACGCTCGGCGGTTGGCGCGAACCACGCCGCTTCATCGATGGTCACGCGGTCGCCGGTCACAAGCACGATTGGTACATTGTAGTGCGCCGCGACGAGCGCGTTGAGCGCCGATTCGCCCGCGATATGCCCGTTGACACGGACCGCGTGGATGGCGTTGGGGCTGTAGGTGTGCGAGAGGATGGCCGCCGGGGCGCCGATCGAGCCGTGATAGCTGACGAAGAAAACGCCGTCGAACGAAGAGTCGAGTCCTTCCATCATGTAGAGCGGCTTGTGGCGCCCGCTGATGAGCGTGGCTTCTCCGGCCAGCTCGTCGGCGTGTAGATTGCGCATGTTGTGGTGCGCGTCGTTGACGACAACCTCTGTGGCCCCACCGGCGCGCGCGCCCTCGATGGCCGCGTTGACCTCGGCGGTGAGCAGCGCGCGCCCGTGCGCGTATTCGGGATTACCCTCAATGGCTTGCTCCCACGCGACGATACCGCTCGTCCCCTCGAAATCGGTCGATAGGTAAATTTTCACGGGCTCTCCTTTTGCAGTCATTCGTTTTGTGATCACTCGTTGCCGAGTCCGGCATCCTGCCAGTATCGTGTCCACGCGGACAGGCCATCCCACAGACGGGAGGCGCGGAAGAATTCGTTGGGCGCATGGAAGTCTTCGTCCGCGGTGGAAAACGAGAAGAAGACGGTGTCGATGTCTAGTGTGCGCTTGAAGATCTCGGCGACCGGCAGTGTCCCACCAATGAACACATCGAGAGGCGGTTGGCCGTACTGCTCGTGTAGGACCCGCCGCGCCACTTGCAGACCGGGATGCGCGCTGTCGATGCGGTAAGCCGGCGCGCTTCCTGGATGGACTGTCACCTCGACCTCGACCCCGGCGGGCGTATGGGCGTCGATGTGCCGCCGCAGGAGCGCCAGGATGTCGTCCGGCCGCTGGCCCGGCGTCAAGCGGCACGATATCTTGGCGTGGGCGGACGCGGGGATGACCGTTTTGCTCCCCGGTCCCTGATACCCGCCGCCGAGCCCGTTCACGTCCAGCGTCGGCCGCAGCCATTGGCGCTCCAGTGTCGTGTATCCCTCTTCCCCAAAGAGAGCGGGCGCCCCAACCGACGCACGGTACGTCTCGTCGTCGAAGCCAAGTTCCGCGATCGTCCGTCGCTCATCGGGACTCAACGCAGGCGCCGCGTCGTAGAAGCCCGCGACGGCGACGCGCCCGTCGCTCGTGTGTAGGGAGGCGACCAGGGTGGCCAGAGCGTGGAGCGGATTCTGGACCGCGCCGCCATGACGTCCGGAATGAAGATCGGACCGTGGGCCGCGCACCTCGAGGTCAAGCGCGACCAGCCCGCGGCTGCCGACGGAGATCGACGGCTCACTCGCACGCCACATCGCGCCATCGGCGCTGAGCGCGTAGGTGGCCGCGAGCCGCGCGGCATGCGCGGTGACGAAGCTGTCCAGGTGCGGGCTGCCGATTTCCTCCTCGCCCTCGAAGAGCAGCTTCACGTTGACCGGCAGCGCGCCGTCCGTGGCAAAGAACGTCTCGGCTACCGCGATCGGGATGAACATGGGGCCTTTGTCGTCACTGGCTCCGCGCGCATAGACGCGGCCGTCGCGCATCTCGGGGGCGAAGGGCGGTGAGAGCCACTGTTCCAGCGGGTCCGGTGGTTGGACATCGTAGTGTCCGTAGACCAGGATGGTCGGCCGGTCGGGAGCGCCGAGCCATTCGGCGTAGACGACCGGATGTCCATCCGTCTCCATGATCTCGACGGCCAGCGGTCCCGCCTGCCGCAACCGCGCCTCTACCCAGTGCGCCGCCTCCCGGATGTCGGAGCGGTGGGCAGGATCGGTACTGACGCTGGGGATGCGTAGAAAAGCGTACAAATCGTCCAGGATGCGGTCGCGCTGTGTCTCCAGGTAGCGCTCGGGCGCGGAATGCATGTCCAGCCATCCTTCCCACTTATCATCGAATCGTCGAATCGTCGTATCCACGAGCTAGAATATCGCCGAGCCGCCGTCCACGCTCAGTACCTGTCCGGTACACCAACCGGCGTAATCGGAGGCGAAAAACAGCACCGCGTGGGCGATGTCCTCGGGCGCGCCGAGCCGCTTCAAGGCGATCTTGTCGACGAGTGAGCGCTGTCCCTCCGCGCCGTACGACTCCCACTGACGCTGGGTGGTCGGGTTGCTCAACACGAACCCCGGCGCCACGGCATTGACCGTGATGTCCCAGGCGCCCAGTTCGTGCGCTAGCTGGCGCGTCAGGCCGAGTTGCCCGGCCTTCGCGCTGGCGTAGGCCTGGATGCCGGTCAGGCTCACGCTACGGCCTGCTCCCGACGAGATGTTGACGATGCGTCCGTAGCGCTCACGTTTCATCACCGGCGCGACGGCCCGCGCCCAGTAGAACGACCCGGTCAGGTTGACGGCGACGATGCGGTCCCAGTCGGAGCCGCTCACGCTCTCGATGGGCTGCCCTACCTGCCCGAGAACACCGCCCGCCGTGTTGACGAGGATGTCGATGCGTCCCTCGGCGGCCTCCACGCGCCCGACGAAATCCGCCACCTCGCTCTCGCGCGTCGCATCGACCGCCCCCACCTCGCACCGGCCGCCCGCGTTCTGGCACGCCTGTTGCGTCGCGGTCAGGTCATCCCGCAGGATGTCGTTGGCCCACACATGAGCGCCACGCCGGCTCAACTCGACGCAGATCGCGCGTCCGATCCCATGCGCCGCGCCAGTGACGACGGCTACCTTGCCCTCGAAGCTGAACTCCATCTGCCCTCTCTTTTCTCATCTAACAGTAGCGCCATGGGCCTGGCCTTAAAAGACCATGGCAGGGACTGGACCTTAAAAGGTCTCTCCACGACCAGCGTGGTGTCCGCCCGATAGCAGGGACCCGGATTGTAACAGGTCCCCACGCGACGGACACCGCAGTCGCCTCACTGCCACACGCCGCGCGTGTGGCGCCCAAGCAGACCTTTTAAGGTCCGGTCCCTGCCATGGTCTTTTAAGGCCAGGCCATCCTATAAGCTGGCGATGGCAGCGCGGGTCTCCTCGACCCCGACGCGCCAGATCGACAGCATTTGCTCGTCGGGCTTCTCGTAGGCTCCGCCGTAGTTGCCGTCGCCCAGCAAGTCTTTGACCCCCTGGGGCGAGAGCGCGCGCAGGCGGTTCAAGTCGGCCATCGGTTTCTGGCCGGACGGCGCGGGGGCGACGCGGTTCCAGGGAAAGTTTTCCATCCATGAGCCATGCGAACACAGCGGGTCGACCGCCTGCACCGCCGCCCAGGTTCGGGGCGCGTTCCACCAGTTGTGCAGCGCGACCGTCACGCCGGGATGGTCGGCCATCCACTCCCCCGCGAGTGACGCGGCCGGACTGTTGCCGCCGTGGCCGTTGACGAGCACGATGCGCTTGGCGCCTTGGCTCGCTAGCGCGTCGAGCAGGTCGCGCACTACGGCCAGGTAGGTGGACACGCGCAGGCTGAGCGAGCCGGGGAAGGCAAGGAAGTAGGGTGTAATGCCGTAGGCGAGGGCCGGGAAAACGGGCACGCCGAGCGGCTCGGCCGCCTCGAGGGCGACGCGTTCGGCTAGGATCGCATCGGTCATCAAGCTCAAGTAGGCGTGCTGCTCGGTGCTGCCGAGCGGCAGGACGACCTTGTCGTCGTGCGCCAGGTAGTCGGCGAGCTGCATCCAGTTCATGTCGGCGACGCGCATGTCAGTCTCCTCTCACTATATCCTGTGGCCCTGTTATCGCCATAGCAAGAACCTTAGCACGCGTGAGCGTATCATGACTCGTAGCGCTTTTGTACGAACAATCGACGCGCCGTGTATAAGCTCTGCCTATTGACAACAACCGGCCTACTAGTGTTATATAACACTATCACGGCTTTCAATGACTGACGAGGAAGTCCGACATGCCCGTACGAATCTCGCTCGACCGCGATTTGCCCGTCCCCATCGGCGTGCAGTTGAAAGGCCAAATCGAATATGGCATCGCGTCGGGAGAGTTGCAGCCGGGAGAACAGTTGCCGTCGGTGCGCGAGTTGGCGGCGCGCATGGAGGTTGCCCAGTTGACGGTTAGCCACGCGTACAGCGCGCTCAAACGCGACGGACTCATCCAGATGCGGCCGGGTATGGGCACGTATGTGGCTCCACGCGGCGACAGCATCGCGGCCGATGGCGAGTGGGTCGCCTTGCGCCGTTTGGTCGACACCATGATCGTGGGGGCGCTGGAACGTGGCTTCAGCCCGTCGGAGATTAACCGCGCCGTCGCGGTCCGGTTGGTCACCACGGGGGCGCGGCGTCCACGCATCGCCATTGTCGGCCTCTTCGATCACGCTACCCAGGCGTACGCGCGCGATGTCGCCGACCTGCTCACCGACCTCGATCCGGAGGTAACGCCCTGGACGGTGGCGGGACTGCGCGCGGACCAAGAAGCTTGCGTTCGCGTCTGCGCGACCGATGTCATTCTCACGCTGCCTAATCGGGTCAAGGAGGTGCGGAAGTTGCTGGGTCCGGATCATCCTCCCATTCAAGGGTTGTCTTTCATCGCGCATCCAACGACGGTCGCGCGGTTGCGTGCGTTGCCCGGCGATCTCCACCTGGGGCTGGTTAGCACATTCGCCGAGTTTCTACCGACGATGTTGCAGGGCGTTACGGCCTGCGTTCAATCGCGTCACACTCCACTGTGTACAACACTGTCCGATGTCGAACGTCTCTCACTAGTGCTGGCTGGGGCGGACATCGTCATCTACGCCAGCGGCAGCGAAGAGGTCCTGGCGGCCCTGGACGCCCACACACAAGCAATCGAATACCTGCACACCCCGGAACAGTCTACCGTCGAGGACCTGCGCCCCCTCCTCACGGGCATCCAGGGAGTGTCTTTCTCCACGGGCGAGAAGAGGAGGTGGTCCGCGGGTATCTTATCAAAAAGTCGGGGGGGGGGCAGGTATACTGGGGCCAATGAGTAGGGGTGCCGTAGAGTAGGGTAGAGATGTTGGACGAGGTGGATCTGAGCGGGGTCACGGACCCGGAGGCCCGGCGCATCCTGGACCTGCTGCGC